>OHKS01000502.1_pt1 | contig 15429 bp, 22 predicted proteins | sample 1568881 | NCBI WGS metagenome assembly OHKS01 (sample SAMEA3879569, study PRJEB24766) | human gut metagenome | biome: human-associated habitat; feature: feces | place: USA | collected 1985/1987 | reverse complement strand
ATCATACCGGTAACGGTGTAAGCTGGTCGCAGTTTGAATGGAAAACTTACGATACACAGATGACAGTCACATTTGAGGATTCGGTGAAAGTTGAAAGCATTTCAAAAAATGGAAAGTTTAAGTGTATTATGGAGCCATATCCAGGTAATGAATTAGATTTTTAAAAAGTATTTCATGTAGGAGTCAGAGCATATTACTGACTCCTATGCAGAAAGGAGAACAATTTTATGAGTATAACGAAAGTTGGAAGTTCCTATAATTTCATTTATAACACAAAGACAGGTAAATTATCTACAAAAGATGGCAGCAAAAATGAATTTGTTGATTTTTGCAATGGAGATGTAAAGGGAGAAGATACAGAGACACTGAATCATTTTGATGAGCATACAAGATATCAGTTTACAAGAATGCTGTTTGCATATGGAACCGGAATGACCGGACAGAATCCTTTTGCCAATGATGAGAAAGTCGAGATTACAGCGGATATAGACAGTGCAACCCATACTTCCTTTTATGTGAATGGGCAGAAAGCGTTTACAGCCATTACGGGTATGTCATATCTCCCATCCGAGATTCAAACCTTTGGAACCGTACAGCAGCCATTTAAAACCAGAGGGTACAAACCATATGATCCCAGTACAAACAGTATCACGATTGGGGTTGGAAGCAGATTTAATCTTGGAAATGGATACAGCATGACGGTACAGGAAGATTTTGTCTGGGGCGAGGGCTATGGAAACGGAAGCAAGGCAGATGATGAAAGATGCAATATGATGATAGGTGGTCTGAACTCCCTGATACATTTTGCGGATCAGCAGTATTTTTCAAGTATGACAGATACATACACCGATTATATTTTAGATTTTCTTGCGTCACAGGGAGTGGATACAAGCAGAGAATTTGTGATAAACGGGACACATTGCGAACTGGTAAATGGGAAAATACGTGAAGTTGGTAACGATTATGTGGTGCCTAGTTCCATTCAGCAGAAAGCAGTGAAAAGATATGAAGAAAGTATGTCACAGCTTTTGAATGGCGGAACTTGGTATAGATGGTCATAAAAGTAATAGATCACTTGGACCGTTATGGAGAGTGAATAGATTCCGAATGACAGAGGAAAGGACAGCATATCTGCAACAGGAAAAAGAATTTTATACAGTGTTGGCATCCAAAATAGGAGAATAATTTTATGCATGATGCAAAAATGATATTGAAATAGGAGGAACAGAAGTATGTACGTTGGTTCTGATTTAAATACAGTATCTTCATGGTATGGTCAACAAAAAGGCAACAATAGGAAAGCCCCTGCATCTGCGGAAAAGACATTTTATACGGCTGAAACACCAAAGGTATACCAGATATTCACAACAGATAATATGTTGTGGACAGGAGGTAATGGTACAGGTCTTTCTTATTGTCTTAAATATGCGGATGATTCGACGGATGAAAATCCTGTGGTGTTAGCGAAAGGTGTGGATGAAAACGGGAAAGAGTTTGAGCAAAGAATTTATATCAATGATGTTAATCCATCAAATGCTACAGTAGTCGAAATGCGTGCATTGGAGGCACATTACAAAGTGGAGAAGCAGGGAGGTTTCACGTCTCTGCCGCTTGAAGCTGGTAATATGGGACTTAACGACAGAAGAGATTTTATCTCAATGTTCAAAAAAAGCATAGAAGATTTAAACAAATTGGGAAGGTTTGACTTATCGTTGCTTTGGACGAAAAGTATGGATACATATCTTAATTTGCCAAATGCAAATAGTAAGTATAAATAAGGCTTAGTTATTTGGACATAGAAGGAAAAGAGAATTTAGAATAAACGAAGGAGATTGAGACAATGCAGTCAATATCAAGTTATATTAATCCTAATACAAGAGGACTTACATCTAATTACAAAAATACAGCTATTAAAGATAAGGAAACCTATAATGAGGCGATGTCGCAGCACTTACTAAATCCGGTAGAAGATTTGGTTCAAGTGTTAAAAACACCTATAAAATTGGCGAAGAGTTCGTCACTTAGCAGACAGAATAATTCTGTTAATATTGCGGAAGGGCAAAGAATCCGTGTTAATGGAGGTCATGTGCTTACGGTTACGGCGCATGGAGTAGAGGTTTCTGGTGGAGATAATCCGTATGATACACAATCATATGTAAAAGCACAGAGAATGGCAGATGCATTGGCATCCATGCTGCGAAATGCAGGTGGGACAATGACTACTGTAGCACATTCAAAGGAGGAATATGCCCGGTATACAGAGGGAATTACGGATGTTATGTCTTATCTGGGTGTAGACACTTCCAAAGATTTTACGGTCAATGGTATGAAATATAGCAAAAATAAAGATGGTTGGTATGAGTCAGAAGCGAACAGTGATGCGCAGGCGGCATATGAACAGTTAAAAGCGAATAACAGAACCTACCAGTTTGCAGATGAAAAGACCAAAAAGCAGATTGCATATATTAGTGATTATTACCTTCAGACAGTGCCGGAGAGTGTAAAGGCGGCGTGGCAGGAAACATTGGAAGAAACTGGTTTTAATCCATTTCAGACGGATGTAACCAGTACATTAACGCAGTTATCTGTAGAGCAGGATTTTCTGACAGGTGGTGATGACAATATTTTTGGTGAAACGAAAGAAAGTTGTTTAGCAGCTATCGACAAAGTATTGGAGAGAATAGAAAATCCGTTGGCAGCAGTTACAGAGGAAAGGGCAGCATATCTGCAGCAGGAAAAAGAATTTTATACCGTACTGGCATCTAAAATAAGAGAATAAAATGCCGGGAGGAATTTAAAGATACAGATTATAAGACTTATATAAGGCAGGGGGATAATATGGTTACTGTAAATAATTCTGACTATTATAACAACATTCCAGCTGGCAGGGATTTAAACAAGCTGCCCAATAATTCCAGCGCCGGTACAACTGTAGGATATCAGTATGATGGACTTACAGAGGAAGATCGTTTCGTACAAAAAGTTTTGCGGGAGCATTATGATAAAATGTACAAAGAAAATATGTCGCATTCTGATCCAATGGCATATGTCATATCGAAATATTGTGATGTGACTTCACCTAACTTTTGCTCATATATGACAGAAGACCAGCGTTCCATAGCTTACCGTACAGAGAAAAGAATGTTACAATCCGGAGGAAAACCTGTGGGTGGATTTGCACGGTATGATTATGCATTAAGGAATTACAAGGATGTATATACAGGTGGTTCAAGAAGTGTTGGTTATGTACGCAATACTGACAGGGAAAAACAGTATGCCAGAAGTGTTGTAAATCAGCAAATTTCAAATCTACTTTCAAAGAATGGGATATCAATATCAAATCCAGCATCAGAAAGTGGGCAGTCGATAGAATATACACCGATAGATATACGTTTATAGTTCATCAGTAGGCAATACAAATATGCTTTCTGATTATGCTGCAATCAAAAATGGAAGCTATGGAAAACTTATGAAAGCATATTATGCAAAACAGGATGCTGAAAAATTATCGGGAAAAGGTGATACTTCACAAAAACTTACCTTGATGAAAACAAGTGCGGATTCTCTGAAAAAATCAGCAGATGCTTTGAATGACTCTTCTCTTTGGGAAAAAAAGAAAATAAAAAAGAAAGATGAAAAAACGGGGGAAGAGATTGAGGCAGAGGATTATGACTGGGATAAAATCACCAAGGCAGTAAAATCTTTTGTTGAAGATTATAATGATGTAGTTAAGGAAGCCGGAGAATCTAATACAAAGGATGTATTGCGAAATGCTTCATGGATGACTGGAATGACAGACAAAAACAGTAATATGCTTGCCAAAATAGGTATTACCATAGGAAAAGGAAACAAGTTGGAATTAGATGAGGATGCTTTAAAGCAGGCAGATATCAGTTCGCTGAAAACGGTCTTTACAGGATATAATTCTTTTGTAAGCAAAATATCACAGAAAGCAACTGGTATATCGAATGCTGCAAACCGGGCGAGTGCAACCTATACAAATAATGGTATGTACTCTAAGACGGGTTTTTCTTTGACATCGAGCAAGATAGATAAAGAAGTATAGAAAGTGTGGACTAACTTAAGGAGGTTGCTATGAAAGTTCAAGGAAATAGGTATATTAATAATCCAGAGATGATAAAAAATAAGGTTGAGAAGAAAACAACTGTTCCTCAGAATATTATTTCGGAGGATGATGTGAAAATCAGTGATTCAGCAAGAAAGTTAGTTGAGACTGCTCGTAATAAGGTATCGGATTTTCATACAATGCATTTTTCATCTATTAATGGAGAAATAAGAGAGATACCAGCAGAATATAAATGTGAAAATTTATTCAAATTAGATTTGAAAGCAACTTCCATTTCTGGAGAACAAAGTGCGTTTGAAGGCTGTTCGGAAAATCAGTCAGAGGTTTTTGAAAAATGGCTGGACGAAAATGCTTCTGAATATTTGACAGAAGATGAAATGAAAGATTTAAAAGAGAAGATTAATGCAATGACAGCAGATGTAGATTCTTTGAATGCTCAGGAGGGATATAGAGGAACTTCTTATGAATCTGTATTTTTGTTAAGTGCAAGTGAAGCGGGGCTAAGGAAAGTAAATGAAATGTATGTTCCAGAGCAATTACAAGCAGGTTTTTCAGACATGATTGACGAATATGTTCATTTTAATGATTCGGCACGTAATTCTATCATGGAGAAAATGACACCAGATTACATGGTTGTTGGAATTGGAAGCAAAACAGAATCTTATAAGTACAAGTCAGAAATAATCTCAGATGAGACAGCTTTTTATACAAATGAGAAGAAAGAGATAAGTGGTATCTGCAATCAGTTTTTAAATGGTAAAACAGATCAAAAATTATTTTGTAATGAGATGAAAGACCGTTTAAATGATTACTATGGAAGCAGGTATGAATTAAGGAATCAGCCAGAAGCTGTTGAAGGCAGAGTAAATAATATGCTGGACAAATTGCAGCATATGTTTGGCGTTTAATGTTGAAAAAGGGTTTGGAGACTAGCTATGAAGACAGTAACAGATGTAAACACAGTAAACCAGCAAATCAAAATGCCAATCCAAAATGTAAAGGGATCGGAGAATTAACCTTACTGGATTTTTTGGAACAGGCAGAGGGAAAAAATCAGAATCTTGCAGACAAGCAGATTGCACTGGCAGGAGGCGGAACATTAAAATTCACTATTTTAACATCAGGTGGTTATGGTGTTCAAATTCAGAGTCAGGGCGTGAATGTATTGTTAAATACCGGTGCCGGCTGGGGATACGAAATGACTCCGGTAGAACTTACAAAAAAAGATGAATTCTATTCCATTTACTGGAAGGAATATAATGCCGTAAAGAATGGTATGAATTCTGAATTAAAAGAACTACCGGATTATCTGGAGAAAAGACCAGTTTTTGAAGCGAAAGCCTAATGATAATAATGCAATTCAAATAAAAAGGAGTATTGATATATGCAGATTAGTTCCAACTATTCTATGAATGGTGTGCCATATGAAAACAGACGCAGACAGAATGATATTCCTCAATTTAGTACAGAACGTGCTGAACAGGAAAATGAGAGTATAAATCCATATATGGAAGATACGGATTTTAACGAAAAAGCATTTGATATGATTGGTCCGAATGCTCCGCAGGATGTAAAAGATGCATGGATGGAAGCTGCTAAGGAAGTTAATGCAAACGGCATGGGAATAAAGAAAAATGGAATGTTGAGCCATATATCGCAGATGATGGTACAAAGGCTGAATAAACAGCTTAACGGAGAGGGAGATGTGGATAACATCGACATTTTGGGAAATACAACAGAGTCTGCAATTCAGGCAACGAGTCAGGCTCTTTACGATTTAGATCACCCACGGGAATATGTTCCGAAAAGTATCGAAGTTCAGCGAGCTTGTATGAAAGAAAGAGAGTTTTATGTTGCTTTTCTGGAAAAATTAGAAAAACTAAAAGTAAAAATATAAGTATAGGTTTATTAACTGGAAACTCTTACATACACACTTGACAATATTCCTTTGAGGCGAACAATGATCCGAATGTTGCTGCAAAGGGAAGATAAAATAGCAGAAAATTGTAATGGATAAAAAAGGACACCTATAAAAATGGAGGAAACGAAAATGAGTATAGCAGGAATTAACGGTTATAATTATTCAAATTATTATACAGGAACAAAAAGAAACACTGCGAAAGCGAACGGTATGAATTCCGGTTTGTTATCAAATGTAAGCAGTACATCTTCTAATATTACATTACATATGTCGGGAACAGAAGATAGTGGAAATGCATTAACAGCAGTAGGATTTCCGGATGGCAGTAGTGCATCTGTATATAAATCAGATGCATATGATTCGGCAAACCCAGAATACAGGGTAAGATATTGGGACAAAGAAGGAAATTACACAGATACAAATGTACAGATAAATGATGTTGATCCAAGAAATGCAAGTTATTTGGAAATGCTTGCATATACAACATATAGTGATGTAGAAGGCTTTACGAAAAATGCTTTTGGAGATTTCATGAATGCGGCTGGTGGTGTGAATGGCAACATCACTTATGATTCTGACAGCATAAATGAAAAGAAAGACTATATGAGCATGATTAAAGAATTTATGCAGTTACAATATGATTCGAACAACTTATCAGGTTATCTGTCATATAAGGAATTGTATGATTACATAAATGACAGAACAGAGAGGTGATTCAATTAAATGGAAATATCAAATAATTATAGCACAGCAAAAGTGTGGAACACATCGAATAAAAATGTTTCTAAATCTTCTGAAAAAAACAAATGGAAATTAACGGATTCTTTAAAAGAGAAGATTGTTGATCTGGCAAAAAAAGATGCACAGGACAATGTATATATGGGAAATGCATTTATGAATTTGAGAAAGACGGAAGTAAGCAAAGTAGCCCCGAATAGAGCTGCTTTAATTGGAAAGTTTAGTCAATCAATGAATTCAGGTAATATGTCAGCAATGAAAGAAGTTGAGGAAGCAGACAAAAAATGGCTCTGTATGCTGTTTGGAATACCTTATGAGGCAAAATATCAGGGAACAGGGACAGGCTCGGCAATTCATGTATACAATGAAGATGGCGAAGAAGTTTTGACCTATACAGGGGGAGTAGGCTGGCAGGAAAAAGAAACAAAAGCAGAGTCACAGGTTCATTCAGCATTAAAAATGACATATTATGAGGCATTTAGTGAGGCGAGAAAAGCATTAAATAGTGAAGAAAAGACTGGTAGTGTAGGTGAAAACATAATATTGCAAGATAATTTTGATATGAAGGCATGAAGTATGCAATTAAAATAAGGTCTATAATTTGGAAAATATCTATGTTTAATTTAAGCAAAAAGAAAATAAATAAAATAATGGCATTTGCTATAGCATTTACGATGCTGTTTGCATCTCAGGTAACAGCTTTTGCAGCAACTACATCATCAAAAACTGTTACATCATCAAAGGCAATGTCTGTTGCATTGTTACCAGGAGTTACTGGAAATTCTAATACCATCACATTTAATTTTAACAGCTTACCAGATAAAGCGATAGTAAAAGAAGTTGAAATTGACTGTTCAAATGCATCTGTTATTGGAGGAAAAGGAGCAATATTGGCAAAGAGCCTTACAATTACAAGTCCTAGTGGTGAAACACATACAGTTAGTTGGGGAAAAGGAAATGTAACGATAACCAACTTGTTCATTGCAGAAAAAGCAGCAGGTACATGGTCTGTGTATATGACGGGAACTAATGCAGATGTTTTATATGCGAAATATGAATACTTATCTAAATGCAAACAGTAAGCATAAATAGGGGTTGGATGCGCAATCAGAAATTGTATCAGATTGTGAAAATGCAAAGGAGTATCGAAAACTTATAGGGTTACAGATATAGTAAGAGGCACGCCCAAATTTCAGGTTTCGTTCCATTCTGTAAAGAAAAATGAATAAATGTCGATAAATATTATGAGCTAAGGATGGCGTCTGTTTTCAAGGGATTGAATGTGAAAATAGACGCTGTTTCTGTTTGGATTGGAGGTTATATTATGAGAATACAAGCGGCAAATACATTTTATATAGGTACTTACTCTGTTTTGAATACGAAGTCATCATTTCCATATGCTGTGAAAGTTGAAGGTTACGGAAATACAAGAAACCAAAGGAGTTTATTTCAGTTTGCACATGTGACAATAACAGAACATATGGTAAATGCAAAATATGGTACAAAGATTACAAACGGTCCGAGAGTGCAGATGCAGACCGCAGGTAGTAAGAAAAAAGAAGATTGGACTGAGGTTTCCAAAGAACAGTTGGCAGAAGTAAAACTACCGGCATCATTTGATAAATTGAAAGAACAAAATTCTTATTTTTATCATGGAGAAAACATATCGGATTATGAACTAGTGCAAACTGCAGTAGCATTGGGGAAAATGGAATTACCAACAGATGAGAAAAAGTGTATCCTAGACAGAGTTGCAATGGATGCATTTGAAGTGCTTGTCAGAGACCAGGCGGCTCCAAAAAACTCATGGTCAAATACATTGTATTCGGAAGATGGAAAATATACCTTTACAAAGACTGAAAGCGGAAGATGGCAGATGCATTTGATTGATGATGCTGCCATAGGTGCATCTTTGGAAGATATAGCAAATTGGATGATGAGCGGCACGCCCAATAGAAATATTGAGACACGCTACCTAAATTATCTTCATACTGTTGATCCGGATTTATATAATGTGGCGATGCGAATAGGTTCCGAGGTTCGTTCTTATGGTTTTATGGAGGATTTACATCAGCAGGGAGTATTAAGTGATAGTCAAAATCAGTATGATATGAGTCTGTTGGGTATGTTATTCGGTAAAGATGCGGATAGTATGCGTATGATATTGAATGGGTGTAAGGAGTCTGGTAATTTTTTGGAATTATTGGATTTGTATAGCCCAGATGGAGCAAAATCGTTGGATAAGCTTCGGGAACAGCAATATAAGCACGGTGGAATTGTTTAATATAGCGAGTTTTATGACAGGATATGAAAAAGCAATTAATTCTCGAAGTATAAGAGTGTGAAACACTAATGTAGCAACGGAGGTAAAGACAAACAGCAAGGACAAAGTGCAGGAATATTATGAGAAACTGTGTAAAAAGTTCCCGGAGATTACTTTTAATACGGGTAGCAGTCTTATGAGTGGAAATGAAAATAAAGTGGTAATAAATCTTTCTAGCGAATGTCTAAAGAAAATGGCAAATGATCCGGAATTTGCCAAGAAAGTAGAGTTTAATTTAACTGGTGCAGTACCGGGACAGAATAGAATGTTTGCACAAGCCAAAGCTGATAATGCAGTGATACATGGTGTTACAACTGTAATAGATGCCGATGGGAATGCTTCTGTTACTTGCGGAGGTATGACAAGAACCAGTGGTTCAAAACAAAATTCAACTATATTGAATGCGGAAAAGAAACAAAAAGAAAGATTATTGAAAAAGCGTGAGGAAAGAAAAATCTCAGAAGAAAAGGCAGCTAAGAGACGGGCAGAGAAAAAAGCGCAGTTGGAGAAGCTGACAGAAGATGAAACGTTTACAATATCGGCTACTGGCACTGATGTAAAAAGTGTTACGCAGAACCTCTTAGCTGCGGTTTCTGGTACATCTGCGCCGACAGGGGCAAGTTTTGATATAAAGGCATAAGGAGAAATTGTTCATATTCCGCAAGGCGCATAAACCTTTGCTTTTGCGGACTGCCCGGACTTATTGCAAGGGGGCAGTGGCGGCAATATAAAAAATTGATGACAATGGAGGATTAGGAAATGGCTATTAATGGAGTCGGACATAATTATGATTATTTGGGAACGACTACAAATTATATACGGGGAAAAGCAACTGTTAGGGAAGCAATCTCAAAGACGGTGGAGCAGTCGGCAAATCTTTCTATTTCTGATGCAGGAAGAAATATGCTGCGGGAAATGGCAAGCAAATTTGAACCCGATTCGGATTATACCAATGTCAGGGAACTGACAATACAAAATACAAATGAGGTTGCTTGGGAACACTATACCGCAATGCGGGATATTAGCAGCCTAACATTAAAAGACGGGAATTATAATGTTGAAGATGTGATGAAATCTATAATGGATACATATGAAACCCGTTATAATGAAATCGTAAAAGAACATGAAAATGGAGATCGTGAAGTTTCCTACGAACTTACGGGGAAAAGGTCATTGACACTTGACGAAGATTTAGCCGGATTGGACGAAGCCTTTAAAATGCGTCTGGCAAATTTAGAAGGATATATTACCTGTCAACAAACCAATAAAGCATTTGAAAACGCGGACAGTTCATGGTATTTCCGTAGAAATAGCCCTCAAAATGAAGTAAAAACACAAGATAAGGCTCAAATGTTTGATACAAAATATCAGAAAACCGCAGTATCAATAATGGAGCAGGCTAAAGAGAAGTTTTTGGTAGCCTTTAAAAGTATAAATTACAAACAAGGAACAGCAACAAGCATACTATCGGATATTATGAAAAAGTGCTGATAAAGGAGGATTAAAAATGGCTATTAGTGGAGTAGGACAGAGTTATTATCAGAACAATGTTGCAACAACGAAAAGTACAAAGAGCGTAAACAGCACGGGAGAAACGGGCAATACAAAGGAATTATCAGAAGCGGAAGAAATGGCGATTGTCAAAAAGGAATTTTATGCTGAAATTGATAAGATACCCAGAAATAGAACTATAACCAATGTGGCTATCAACATATCAGAGGAAGCATTTAAGAATATGAAAGATGATCCGGAGTACAGGGAAAAGATATTATCAGCACTTAAACGTGACTTAACTTCGTCCTTTGCACCGTTGGAAGCTTCTATGGTGCTCACTGTAGGAGCTACTGCTAAAGATTATAGGGGCGATTCATGGTCTGGTGTTAATAATCAATCGGAATTTTTTGCTCGTTCACAAAACAGTTTTTATAAAAAGACAAGCAACAAGAAAGATAGACAAAAAGAGCTTTTGGAAGAATATCTGGAAAAACGGGCGCAGGTTAAAAAACAGCAGCAGGAAATGTTGAATGAAAAGATTGCAAAGCAGGAACAGGAAAGAAGCCGATTATTACGGTCGTGGAACAATGAAAGGCTGTTGTCAAAAGCGTCTAATGCTTATGAAGCAAATGCTATGACGGAAGCGGTTACGGATAGTGCTTTTTCGCTTGGATAGTGATTTTAAGTAAGGAGAAAGAGATATGTCAATTACATTTTTAAGTAATCCTATTCATCTGCCGGATTTTTTCAAGTTTGATAGGGAATATTTGGGAAAACAGGAAAGCCAAAATGAAGACCAGAAAGTGTTTCATAAGGATATTTTAGAGGTTTCTCAATTATCGAAAAACAGGGAAAATTTAATGGATAAAATTAAGCATACAGTTGTGCATTCGGTTACATCGTTCAGCGATATGAGAGCCGGAATATTAAAAGAAATTAGGGAAGAAAAAGGGCAGTATGACTATACTGATGTTGTAAATGCCTGCGGATTGAGTTATGCAAGGCTTTATTCTGAAATTGAGGAACGTTATAAAAATGGAAATGAGCAGTATTATAAGTCAGCAGGTGGTACACCATGGACGAAAGAAGAAATTGAGTGGCTGGATATGCAATATGAGCAGGAAGTGGCATGGCAGAAATCCTGTGCCAGAATAGCAGCCCGGGGACAGGTCTTTCAGGGGAATATTCCTGAAGTGCCAACAAAAGAGATTGAAGAATTGGAGGACAGCTTTTATCAGGCGAAGGATGCCTACATCAAGTTATATCAAGAAAGCAAACAGACAGGTAAGTTTCTTGTTTTGCAAAATTATATGTTAGGTAGTAGCCGGATGTATGAGATGCTGAATAAATTAGGAAATTTACAGGAGAGGGTGGAATAATGCAGGTTAATTCGTCCAATGGTTCATTACAACAAAGGATTTTTTCAGGAACAGGAAGTATAGGCGGTGTCCATCTGCCCGATTTTAACGATAAGTATGTGTTTTCCAAAAAGAAAAGCGGTATTAGTGATGAAGAATACAGAAAACAGATTGTAGCGCAGGCTTATAAAGATTTTGAAAAGGGTACATTTCAAAATAAATCAGATGGCTTTAACAAATTGATGAAAAATTATACATCAGAAGTATCCCCGGATAGAAAGGGAATCATTACTTCTGGATTAAAAGCTGTTTCAAGAAATAGACATAATGTGTTAAAGCCGATAGATTTTGTCGCAACTCTGCTTGAGGGGAAAGTAAAGTATCAGAAACTGCCATCGGGCAATAGTGAGTACATAGAATTTTATGATAAGAATGGGGAGATGGTAGCAACTTATTCCAACAATGGATGGACAATGTATACCACGAATGCAGAGGCAGCGAGGCAAACAGAAATGTGCATGATTTATAATGAAGCATGGGGAAATGCAAAAAGAGGACTTCCGATAGTAGGAGGGGAATCCGTAAATGAAGAAAATTTGCAAAGCAGTTTTGATGTCAAAGCATAGTGAAAAATAGAGTAATGGAAATTATTGTGAACAGTGTTTCTCAGCTTAGTCGATGGAGAGAATATACGCAAATTTATTGTAAATGGTGTAACAATGTGATTATGGAAATTTCGCACTGCGTTTCAAGCCGGTTGATATTCAATTCACAAAACCGAATTGGGATAATATTATGACGAAACGTGATAAGCCTGCAATGTCGGAGGAAGAATTCGAGAAAGCTATAAAGGAACTTGCACAGAAGGAATTTGCCACCGGGAAGCGGGATGATGCGGCATACCGAAAATTATGTATGCAGCATGGTGAGACAGTTTCCCCGGACAGAAAAACCATCTATGAATCAAGCATGAGAAAGACAGGAGGAAAGATGAATGCGGCTTGTATGTTTTGGGACAACAATGGAAATAAAACGCTGTCTTACAATCCTGAATCAAGGAACTGGAAAGCCATAAGCACAGAGGAAGAATTTGCAAGGGCACGTGTATTTACATCTATCTATAATGATGAACTGGCACGACTGAAAAAGGAGTATGGAGAAAACGCAAAGGGAACCATATCATAACAATGGAGGATTCAAAAATGAGCATTAGTGGAATAGGACAGAATTATTATCATAATAATGTAGCAACAGTGAGAAACACCAAGAATGTAAACAGCACGGGAAAAAATGACGGATTTGCTGGCAAGGTCACAGAGAAAAATCCGGTTTCCCCAGAAGATATGACTTTAGAGGAATACAAGGCGTATTTTAATGAAAAGATGAATTCATTATATACACATCCATCGCAGCGGAATAGAAATGATATTATAGATATTACGGATGCCGCTTATAAAAGAATGCAGACTGATCCGGAATATGAGAAGAAAATATTAGACGCTTTAGCGAAGAATAAGGCAGTTAATTTTGGAAACTATATTCCACAAATATCATATATGCATATAGATGATACATGGGAAGGGTGTTACGGATATACTAAAGGAATGAAAGAGAACGATAGTTATACTAAGGGAATTTCTTCAAAACATGAAAATAATGTAAAAAAGAAAAATGAGAAAGATAGAAAAAAGCAGCTTTTAGAGGAATATATTGAGGAACAAATACAGGCTCGTAAGGACATACTGGAGTTTCGCAAAGAAGAGAATTTTAAGCATAAAGAGCAAAATATCGAACTTAATAAAAAGGCATTGGCGCTGAGGGCTTATAATCAGCAGATTTTAGAAGAGCATTAAGCAAGATATGAGTAGGATAATCTGTTTGTTGTTGAGTTCAAACGTAAAAAGACCAAATAACAGATAGTGTCTGTTGTCTGACTTTTTTGTGCCATTTTCTGCAAGGGGTATTGATGATATGTGCCAAATGTCTATATTGAAAACAAATTTTCAAGTGAGGTAATAGAGATGAATATATCAAATGCTATCAATACGGTAAGCGTATCTGGAAGTTTTAGCAGTAGTGCTAAAACTTCTGAAAAGAACAAGTGGCAATTAACAGATTCATTAAAAGAAAAAATTGTTGAATTGGCTAAGAAAAATGCGAAAAACAACATATATATGGGAAATGAGTTTATGAACTTGCGGAAAGCAGAGGTCGCTAAAGTGGCACCAAATCGGGCAGCACTGATAGGTAAGTTCAACCAATCAATGAGTTCTGGAAATATGGGTGATATGAAAGAAATACAAGAGGCAGACAAAAGATGGCTGTGTATTTTATTTGGGATACCATATGAGGCAGAGTTTCAGGGAGAGGGAACAGGATCAGCAGCTCATGTATATAACGAATGTGGTGAAGAAGTTCTGACATATACAGAGGGAGTAGGCTGGCAAGAAAAGGAAACAAAAGCAGAGTCACAGGTACATTCGGCGTTAAAATCGACATATTATGAGGCTTTTTGTGATGCAAGAAAAGCATTAAACAGTGAACAAAGAACTGGTGGTATGAATGAAAATATAATGTCACAAGGCAATTTTGATATGAAAGCGTAAAGAGTGTGCGATTAAAATAATGGTTTATAAATAGGAATAGAATTTTAGATGAAAAGCACAGTCCTGACGATGTTTTGGATATGGACACGGTTATTCCATTTATGGCGGTGGCTTGTGACAATCTCACTTCTTCATCACAGACATATTATATTCATGTTAATCGTGGAACTTGTGAGGGTACAATGTATTTTTCACTTTCGATGAATGAGAGAATTAAAACTGGACGGGGAGTGTTTTCTTTTAGCGGAACAGCATCTAATCCTGGAAATTCATTCTAAGTATTTTGATAAGAGTTCAGAGTATTACGAGGCGAATCTGACTGATACAGAGCGTAGGATTGCATATAATTATGAGATGCAGAATGCTTTAAATGTAGGTAATAATGGGAAAAATCTCTATAAACATATCTATTATTGCTCAACACAGGATGGCTGTGAGAGTTCTCAAGTAACAGAGGAATCAAAGATGAAATACGAAGCATATCATCAGGTTTATAGTTATACAGGATATGAATTAGACAAACTTGAGGAAAAAAATGGGACATATTATACGGAGTCGGGAGAGAATATATTAGACTTAGTGGATAGCGCAGTTGAAAGTTCCGGAAAAGTTCCGAAAGAGTTTAAGCAGCAAATGAAGAATTGGATACATGACCTGGTTTCAACTATTTCAACCAGAGGATGGAACAATGTGCCAGATATGACTTTAAGCATTTTATATGGAAAGAGCGGTTTAAAGGACATGAACCAGCTGATTACATACCAGTATGAAGCTGATCGTATGAACAGACAATGGTATTCTGTGCTTTAGAAATATGCTAAAAACAAAAATACTTAATAAAGTGGGTTCCTTTATTTCTTGGAGATTTATGACGATATATACCATATAACATTGAGTTAATT
>OHKS01000494.1_pt1 | contig 15544 bp, 10 predicted proteins | sample 1568881 | NCBI WGS metagenome assembly OHKS01 (sample SAMEA3879569, study PRJEB24766) | human gut metagenome | biome: human-associated habitat; feature: feces | place: USA | collected 1985/1987 | reverse complement strand
ACCAGATCTCGTCGGATACGACGTAGACATTATACTTTTTGTACAATTCCATGGCCTTTTCCAGCTCCCAGCGCTCCCAGACGCGGCCGCAGGGGTTGTGGGGGCTGCACAGGATGGCGGCGTGGATGTGCTCTTCGGCGAGGTGCTTTTCCATGTCGGCGTAATCCATCCGCCAGATGCCATTCTCGTCCTGCACCAGCGGGGAGTGGACGATGTCATAGCCGTTGTCGGTCAGGCAGCGGGTGAAGCCGATGTAGGTGGGGCTGTGGACCAGCACCTTGTCGCCCCGGGAGCAGACGCAGTTCAGTGCGCTGATGACGTCGCCCAGCACGCCGTTCTCGTAGCCGATGGCCTCGGCAGTCAGACCCGTGACGTCGTTGCGAGTCTCTTGCCAGCGGATGATGGAGCCGTAGTATTCGGGCGTCGGGTCAAAATAGCCGAAAGCCGGGTGCTGGACCCGCTCGATGATGGCCTGCTGGATGGTGGGCAGGCAGACAAAGTTCATATCCGCCACCCACATGGGGATGGCATCGAAGCCGGGCTGCGGTGCGTCGGGCGCAAAGCCTTTGCCCAGCCCGTCCACGGCGATGGAGTCCCGGCCATGGCGGTCGGGCAGGGTGGTGAAATCGTACTTCATGGAAGTTCCTCCTGTGGATGCAAAAAAGGCTTTCCCCAAAGGGAAAGCCATAGGTGCAGAAAATCAGCCCTCGATGAGCTCGACGGTCTTCATCTTGACGGGGGTCTTGGGCTTGTCGTTCCAGTCGGTGGGGACGGATGCGATCTTGTCCACAACGTCCATGCCGGCGACGACCTTGCCGAAAGCGGCGTACTGGCCGTCCAGATGGGGTGCGTCCTTATGCATGATGAAGAACTGGCTGCCGGCGCTGTTGGGGTTCATGCTGCGGGCCATGCTGATGACGCCGCGGACGTGCTTGATGGGGTTGTTGACGCCGTTGGCGGCAAACTCGCCCTTGATGTTCCAGCCGGGGCCGCCGGTGCCGTTGCCCAGCGGGCAGCCGCCCTGGATCATGAAGTTGGGGATGACGCGGTGGAAGGTCAGGCCGTTGTAGAAGCCCTGCTTGACGAGCTTCTCAAAGTTCTCGCAGGTGATGGGGGCTGCGCTGTGGTCCAGCTCAAGGTCGATGGTCTTGCCGTTTTGCATGGTGATACGAATCATACGATGGTCTCCTTTTCCGTTGGTTGATTTTGTGTTTCCGGGTCACTCTCCGGGGTGGCGATACCCTTGGTATAGCTCATGCTGCCGAGCTTCTCGGCAAATTCAGCGGGGGTCAGCTTATCCATCCAGTAAAGCAGCGCCGCCCCCATAAACTGCTCACTGCGCAGGGTCGCGCGTGGCAGCAGGGCAAACAGGCCGCCGTCCCGCACCGTGCCGGTGAAGGGGTCGGTCCATTCGTCCGGCAGGCGGGCATCCAGCTGCCGGGGCGACACATGGCCCGTGATGAAGCCGCGCCCGCCGAACAGCGGCTCGATGAGCCAGAACAGCACCCTGCGCACGCCGTGGCGGCTGGGGAAAAGCCCGCGCAGCCGGTAGGTGTGCCAGAATGCGTCCGCCAGATATTCCACGGGAATATCCTCGCCGTAGGTTTCCAGCAGGCAGGTGTGCAGCAGCGCCGTGACATCGGCCAGCTCCGCGCCGGTGGGCAGCGGGCTGACATCCTCGACCGGGACCAGACTGGAGCCGGTGTCCTCGGCATGGAGGGTGGAGTCGAGCGCAATCTCCAAATAGCCGTGCCCGCCCTTGCCGGCATAGGGGCAGCCGGGCTTGCACATGGCATAAATGAAGGGATGCACCACGGTGTCGGCGGCATAGTGGCTTAAAAAGCCGAGCGCGTACTCCACCTGCGGGCGGGTCTTGACATTGGCGCAAAGGCTGCGCAGGAACGCGCCCGTCTTTTCCTCATGCATACGGTTGCCCAGCCCCGGCAGGTCGTAGTGGCGCTTTGCGCGCTTTTTCCAGACTTCGTAGCAAAAAAAGCTGTCCGGGCCGTTGGCCCCGGCCGCAAACGCCGCCGGGCACTGGATCTTATAATGGATCGCCTCCGCCGCCTTATGGGCGGTGCGCACATGGGTATAGCCTTCCGGCATAAAGTGTCCCCTTTCCATGGATGAGCTTATCAGTAATTGTACCGCGCGGCAGGGAAAAAGTCAAATTGGAAAACACCGCGCGGGTGCCGTCATCTCGACATTTTTACGCAAATCTGATATAATAAAATGTATCTATAGCCTTACAGGGGGAATTTCAGCATGCCGCAGCCGTTTGTGTTGTTTGACAATGTGTGTAAATATTATCAGATGGGTGAAACACGGATCGCCGCGTCCGACCATGTCAGCTTTGAGATCGAAAAGGGTGAGTTCTGCGTCATCCTCGGCCCCTCGGGCGCAGGCAAGACCACCGTGCTGAATATGCTGGGCGGCATGGACACCTGCGATGAGGGCACGATCCTGCTGGACGGCGAAAAGGTCAGCAGCTTTGATAAAAAGCGGCTGACGACCTACCGCCGGTATGATGTGGGCTTTGTCTTTCAGTTCTACAATCTGGTGCAGAACCTGACCGCGCGGGAAAATGTCGAGCTGGCCGCCGAGATCTGCCGCGACCCGCTGGACGCCGACACCGTGCTGGACGAGGTGGGACTGGCAGACCGAAAGAACAACTTCCCGGCGCAGCTTTCGGGCGGTGAGCAGCAGCGTGTTTCGATTGCCCGCGCGCTGGCCAAAAACCCGAAGATCCTGCTCTGCGATGAACCCACCGGCGCGCTGGACTACAAGACCGGCAAGCAGGTGCTGGCGCTGCTGCAGGCCACCTGCCGCAGGCAGGGCCGCACGGTCATCGTCATCACCCACAACAGTGCGCTGGCCGCCATGGCAGACCGGGTCATCCGCATCAACAGCGGCCGCGTGGTTGACCAGACGGTGAACCCCGCCCCCACCCCTGTGGAAAGGATTGAATGGTAAATGACACGCAGCTATCGCAAAAACACCCTGCGGACATTTAAAAATACCATGAGCCGGTTTGCTGCCGTGTTTGCCATCGTGGCGCTGGGCGTCGGCTTTCTGGCCGGGCTGAGCGGCACCCCCCTCGACATGAAGGAGTCGATGGAGCGCTATATGGACGATGCCGATTTCTACGATCTGCGCGTTGTCTCCACCCTGGGCCTGACTGACGAGGATGTTGCCGCGCTCGGGCAGGTGGACGGCGTGCGCGAGGTACAGCCGGGCTACTCGGCCGATCTGCTGGTCGAGGCAGACGGCGACACCATCGTCAGCCGCGCCCACAGTCTGCCCGCGCCGGACAACAACACGATCAACCGTCTGCGCCTTGTGGATGGCCGCCTGCCCGCAGCCTCCGGCGAGTGCGTGGTCGAGGCTGGTGCCATGGAGCTGAACCCCACCTACCCCATCGGCACCCAACTGGTGGTAAGCAGCGCGAACGAGGCGCTGGACACGAAGCTGGACACCACCGTCTACACCGTTGTAGGCATTGTGCATAACGCGAACTATTTCAGCTTTGAGCGCGAGCCTGCCAGCGTGGGCAACGGCACAGTCAAGCTGGTATTCTACATCCCGCAGCAGGATTTTGCCTTTGAGGCCTACACCGAGATCTACCTGACCGCCGAGGGTGCCCTTGCGCAGGACAGCCTCGGCGATGATTACCGCGACACGGTGGACGCCGTCAAGGCCCGGGTCGAGGGCATTGCCGATGCCCGGTGCGAGGCGCGGTACAACGGCATCGTTGACGAGGCCCGCGCCGAGCTGGACGATGCCTGGGCTGAATACAACGATGCCAAGGCCGAGGCTGACCAGCAGCTGGCAGATGCCGCCGCAGAGCTGGCCGATGGCAGGCAGCAGCTGGCCGACGGCCAGCGCGAGGTCGATGACGGTGAGCGGCAGTATGCGGACGGCCTGAACGAGCTGGCGTCCAACGAAGCACTGCTCAACGACGGCGCGGCCCGGCTGGCCGAGGCCGAAGCGCAGCTGCGAGCCGCCGAGGCACAGCTGCAGGCGGGCGAGGAGGAGCTTGCCGCCAACGCCCCCCGGCTGGAGGCTGCCCGCAGGCAGCTGGAGGACGGTCAGGCCCAGTACGAGGCCGGGCTCAGGCAATACAATGACGGGCTGGCGCAGCTGGATGCCGCCGAAAAGCAGCTGGCCGAGGCCAAGGCCCAGCTGGACGCCAATGCTGCCGCCTACGAGGACGGCATCCGGACGCTGGCCGAGGCAATGGGTGTGGATGCAGAGCAACTGGATGCTTTCATCGGCTGGCTGGCTCAAAGCTGCGATGCAAACGGCACGCAGCCGCCCCAGAATGCCGAGGAGCTGTGGCAGGCCCTGCAGGAGTACGGCGATCTGACCATCATCCCCGCCAACATGACGCAGGAGCAGGTCGATGCCATCCGCACACAGGCCGGTGATCTGCTGACCGTGATCGATGCCATCCCGACCGACACCCTGCCTGAGGAGCAGAAACAGCGCCTGCAGGAGGCACGGGCGCATATCGCCGCGATAGCCGATGCCGCCGACCCAGCCGCCATGCAGACGGCGCTGCAGAGCGCCGCTGACTGGGTGCAGCAGTCTACCCCGGAGCTGCCCGATGAGATCCGCGACAGGCTGAATGCCGCCATCGAGGCATGGTGGGCCAGCCTGCCGGAGGACAGCAAAAAGCAGCTGGATGAGTTTGTGGCCGGTGTGGGGCAGCTGACCCAGTACCGTCTGGGGCTGCTGCAGTACGAAAAGGGCGCCGCCCAGCTGGCCGCAGGCCGCGCCGAGCTGGAGGCCAATGCCCCCAAGCTGGCCGAGGCTAAGGCCCAGCTGGACGAGGGCTGGCAGCAGTACAACGAGGGCCTTGCCCAGTATGAGGCCGGCAAACAGCAGCTGGCCGGTGCCCGCGCCCAGATCGAGGACGGCTGGGCCACCCTGCAGGACAAAAAGCTGCAGATGGCCGATGCGCGCCGCCAGATCAATGACGCCAAGGGCCGCCTGCGCGATGCCCGCAGCCAGCTGGACGATGCCAAGGCAACGATCGCTGAAAACCTGCAGAAGCTGCGTGACGGCGAGATCGAGTACGAGGACGCCAAGGCGGAGGCCGACCGACAGCTGGCCGATGCCCGCGCCCAGATTGAGGACGGCGAGGCCGCGCTGCGCGAGGTGGAGTACCCGACCTGGTATGTCTGGGACCGCAGCAAAAATGTCAGCTATGCGTCCTTTACCGCCAATGTGGATAAGCTGACCGCCATCACCACGATCTTCCCGGTGTTTTTCTTCCTTGTTGCGGCGCTGGTCGTTTCAACGACGATGACCCGCATGGTCGAGGAGGAGCGCCTGCAGATCGGCACCTTGAAGGCGCTTGGCTATTCTGACGCAGCCATCATGCAAAAGTATCTGCTCTACGCCTTTACGGCGGCGGCAGCGGGCACGGTGTTCGGGCTGGCGGTCGGGTTCAAGGCGTTCCCGTCCATCATCTGGTCCGCGTATTCTATGATGTACTACATGCCGTCCATCGCCACACCATGGCGGCTGGGGCAGGCACTTTTTGCAGGCGGCACCCTTATCGTGCTGACGGTCGGCATCACGGCACTGACCTGCCGTACCACCCTGCGGGAGAATCCCGCCGCCCTGATGCTGCCCCGCGCCCCCAAGGCCGGCAAGCGCATCCTGCTGGAGCGCATCACCCCGCTGTGGCGGCGGCTGCCCTTCAGCTGGAAGGTTACCTGCCGCAACCTGCTGCGCTACAAAAAGCGGTTCTGGATGACCGTCATCGGCGTAACCGGCTGCACCTCGCTGCTGGTGGCTGGCTTTGGCATCTCTGATTCGCTGAACTCCATCATCACCAAGCAGTACGGCGACATTTACCACTATGACCTGCTGACGATCGTCACCAAACAGGAGGCCACCGAGAGCGGCCCCGTCCACGATTACCTTTATAACACGGACAACGCCGCCGAATCGCTGACCGTTGCGATGGAATCCACCCGGCAGGACAGCCCGGACGGCGAGATGGATGTTTACCTGATGATCCCCGAGGATGTGGACCGCTTTGCCGATTTTGCCGACCTGCATGAGCGGATCTCCCGCAAAGAGGTTCCGCTGGGGCAGCAGGGCGTTGTCGTGACCGAAAAGATGGCCAAAACGCTGGGCATCGCAGCGGGCGATACCCTGACCCTGACGAACAGCGATGACCGCACCGCCGACTTCACCGTCAGCGGCGTTTGCGAGCATTATGTCAGCAACTATGTCTATATCAGCCCGACCGTCTACGAGGCCGGCTTTGGCGAGGCACCGCGCTACAACGCCATTTTGAGCATTTTGCCCAGCGATGATGAACCGGCCCGCGATGCCATCTCGGCCGATCTGCTGGCGATGGAGCAGGTGGCCAGCCTGAGCTTTACGCAGGACAGCGTGGCGCAGGTGCTGAACATGCTGAACTCGATCGATGCGGTGGTCGTGCTGATCATCGTCTGTGCGGCCTCGCTGGCGTTCGTGGTGCTGTACAACCTCTCCAACATCAACATTGCCGAGCGCGTCAAGGAGATCGCCACCATCAAGGTGCTGGGCTTCTACGACCCCGAGGTCTACGCTTATGTCAACCGCGAGAGCGTTGTTCTGACGCTGATCGGCACATTGTTCGGTCTGGCGGGCGGCATTGTGCTGCACGGCTTTATAATACGCACGGTCGAGGTCGATGCCGTCATGTTCGGGCGGGAGGTCAGCGGTATGAGCTTTGCATACTCTGTTGCCCTGACGCTGCTGTTCAGCGCCCTTGTCAACCTTGTCATGCGGCGGCTGCTCAAGCGTATCTCGATGGTAGAAAGCATGAAAGCGCCGGAATGACAGCGCTTTTCAGAAAAACAGCCGGATAAAAAACAGGGAGCCGGGGCGGCCTTATGCCGCACCGGCTCCCCACTTATTATATTCCGTTCTGCCTCAGATCTTTCGCTCGTCCTTTGTCATGGTGCGGGGCAGCACAGCAAAGTACAGCACCGCGCCAACGATGATGATAAGGATGACCGACAGGATACCGTAGGGCCCTGCCGCCTTGTTGATGGCGTCCACCTGTTCAGCGGTGGCGGTGGCAGCGGTCAGCCCCTGCGCAGCCAGCATCCGGTTTGCGGCAAGGGCGCTGACGGTGCCCACCAGCGCCGGCCCGATGATAGAAGAAAACTTACCGAAGATGTCAAAGAAGCCGAAGAACTCACCGCTGCGTGCCTTGTCAGGGATGAGCTTGCCGAACATTGAGCGGCTCAGCGCCTGAATACCGCCCTGACTGGTGGCGCAAAGCACGGCCAGCATCCAGAACTGCCACAGGCTGTTCATGAAAAAGGCAAACACGCAGATAAACATATAGACGCAGATGCCGACACCGACCATCGTGCGGGCGCCGAATTTTGACGCCAGCTTCATGTACAGCAGGCAGAACGGCAGGCCCAGCACCTGCACCAGCAGCAGCGCCAGCAGCATACCGGCGGAGTCCAGCCCCAGATTGGTGCCGTAGCTGGTGGACATGCTGATGATGGTATGCACGCCGTCAATGTAAAAGAAGTAGGAGAGGATGTAGATGAGCATCGGCTTGTCCGCGCCGATCTCCTTGAGAGTAACAAAGACATTTTTGACGCTGGCGCCAAGGTCACCCTTTTGATAAGGCTTGCCGGTAGTCTGCTCGCAGTTTTTCAGCAGCGGAAGGCTGAACACCAGCCACCACACCGCCGTCAGGGCGAAGATAAAGGCAAGGCAGGTCAGCATCGGCACGCCGACCGCATTCATGATCAGGAAGATCAGCAGCGGGATCGTGGAGCCGCCGATATAGCCGAGGCCGTACCCCAGCGTTGATACCGAGTCCATCCGCTCCTCGCTCGTCACATCGGTGAGGAAGGCGTCATAGTAGATGCAGGATGCGTCAAAGCCGATAGTGCTCAAAATGTACAGCACCAGCACCATCGCCGCCACCCGGCCCGCTGCGGCGGTCGAGGCGGTGAAGTCCATGAGCGGGGTGAACGCCAGCCCTGCGACCGAGACCACGCCCAGCAGCATAAACACGGTGAACAGCTTTTTGCGCATGCCGCGTATGTCGCCGAACACGCCGAGGAACGGCGCACTCAGCGCCACGATGGCCATAGCCAGACTGGTGGCAAAGCCCCATGTGGACATACTGGAGACACTGTCGGCGGTGTAGCCTGCCACCGTGTCGAAAAAGATCGGCAGGATCGTCACAACAATGACCGAGTGGGCACTGTTGGCCCAGTCATACATCATCCAGCTGATTTCCTGCTTCGTGAATTTTTTCAGGAATCCCATGTAAAAAGCTCCTCCGTTCGTTGGGCGGTGCGCCCCCGATGCCGCACATTTTTGCACCGTTTTTTCTATTGTAGCACCCTCCGCGCCTAAAAACAACACACCCCGCTGCTCTTTTGGTCAGCGGGGTGTAAAATTTCCGTCATTTTTCGGCAGCTTACCGCTTGCGCAGCTCCCAGAAGGCCACCGCACCGGCGGCGGCCACATTCAGCGAATCCACCCCGTGCTGCATCGGGATCATGACCGTGTAGTCGCAGCGGGCGATCGTGCTGTGCGCCAGACCGTCCCCCTCTGTGCCAAGGACGATGGCCAGCTTTTCCTCCGCCTGCAGCGCCGGGTCGTCAATGCTGACGGCGCGGTCATCCAGCGCCATGGCGGCCGTTTTAAAGCCCATCGCGTGCAGGCGGTCCATGCCCTTTTCGGGCCAGTCGGCGGGGGTGTCCCCCAGCGTGGCCCACGGCACCTGAAACACCGTACCCATGCTGACCCGCACCGCGCGGCGGCACAGCGGGTCGCAGCAGGAGGGCGACAGCAGGACGGCGTCTACACCGAGCGCTGTGGCGCTACGGAAGATCGCCCCGATGTTGGTGGAGTCCACGATGCCCTCCAGCACGGCCACCCGGCTGGCGCTGCGGCACAGCTCCTCCGCCCGGCGCGGTGCGGGGCGGCGCATGGCGCACAGCACGCCCCGGGTCAGCGCGTAGCCGGTCAGCGTCTGCAGAACGCTGCGGTCTGCGGTGTAGACCACAGCCCCGGGGCAGCGGGCCAGCACCCCGGCGGCCGGGCCGTCGATCTGCCGGCGCTCCATCAAAAAGGAGAGCGGCTCGCACCCGGCATCCAGCGCCGTGCCGATGACCTTGGGGCTTTCAGCGATGAAGATGCCCTTTTCCGGCTCCAGCTTATTGCGCAGCTGGGATTCGGTCAGCTTGGTATATACCGCCAGCTCAGGGGCGTTTAAATCTGTGATTTCGATAATGTTCATGTTTTCATTTTTCCTTGTAGAGGTGTAGGGGCCGGGCATGCCCGGCCCTGCAGCAATACGGCAGGCGCGCCGTTTATCTCGCATGCGTAGGGCGGGGTGCCCTCACCCCGCCGTGGGCGTCCGCGTGGCCGTACCGTAAACGGGTCACATGGCGCGGTTGGCGGCGGCATGAGGGCATGCCGCCCTACAGTTTTCCCGGCAGCGGGTGCTGACCGCAAGGCCGCGGGCCGGGCATGCCCGGCCCCTACAAGCATACAACAACTCCCGCCAAATTGCAAACAAAACCGCCGCCCATGGGGCTTGCAACCCACGGGCGGCGGTGTTCTATATAATCCCTATTTCCTCTAAAAGTCTTTACAAATTACTCGACTGCGTTCAGCGCCTGATCGAGATCGGCGATGATGTCATCGACATGCTCAGTGCCGATGGACAGGCGGATCGTGTTGCGGCCGATGCCCACATCGGCAAGCTCCGCATCGGAGAGTTGGCCGTGGGTCGTGGTGGCCGGGTGGATTACAAGGCTCTTGACATCGGCGACATTGGCCAGCAGGGAGAAGATCTGCAGATGATCGATGAACTCGAAGGCCTCCTTCTGGCCGCCCTTGATGTTGAAGGTGAAGATCGACGCGCCGCCGTTGGGGAAGTACTTCTCATACAGGGCGTGGTCGGGGTGATCTGGCAGGCTGGGGTGGTTGACCTTCTCCACCTTGGGGTGGTGGGTCAGGAACTCGACGACCTTTTTGGTGTTCTCATTGTGGCGGTCCAGACGCAGGGAGAGCGTCTCGGTGCCCTGCAGCAGCACCCATGCGTTGAACGGGCTGATGCAGCCGCCCAGATCGCGCAGGATCACGGCGCGCACATAGGTCACAAAGGCGGCGGGGCCGGCAGCCTCGGCAAAGCAGACGCCGTGGTAGCTGGGGTTCGGCTCCGAGAAGGCGGGGAATTTGCCGCTGGCCTTCCAGTCGAACTTGCCGGAGTCAACGATGATGCCGCCCAGAGAGGTGCCGTGGCCGCCGATGAACTTGGTGGCGGAATGGACAACGATGTCGGCACCATGCTCGATCGGGCGGATCAGGTAGGGCGTGCCGAAGGTGTTGTCGATGACAAGCGGAATGCTGTGCTTGTGGGCGATAGCAGCAATGGCGTCAATGTCGGGGATGTCGGCGTTGGGGTTGCCAAGCGTTTCAATATAGACAGCGCGGGTGTTGTCCTGAATGGCAGCCTCGACCTCGGCCAGATCATGGGCGTTGACAAAGGTCGTCTGCACACCGAACGCGGGCAGCGTGTGGGCCAGCAGGTTGGAGGTGCCGCCGTAGATGGTTTTTTGCGCCACAATGTGCCCGCCGTTCTGGGCCAGTGCCTGAAGGGTGTAGTCGATGGCAGCGGCGCCGGAGGCAACGGCCAGCGCGGCAACGCCGCCCTCCAGAGCCGCGATGCGCTTTTCAAAAACATCCTCGGTGGAGTTGGTCAGGCGGCCGTAGATGTTGCCCTCGGCCCTCAGGGCAAAGCGGTCAGCGGCATTCTGGGAATTGGGGAACACATAGGAGGTGGTCTGGTAGATCGGCACCGCGCGGGAATCGGTGACGGGATCGGCCTGCTCCTGACCGACATGCAGCTGAAGGGTCTCAAAGTGCAGTTTACGCTCGCTCATGATAGAATCCTCATTTCTGTTTTTATTCTGTTTGATTTTGTATAAAAGAAAAGCCGGGGGCTGCTTGGCGCAACTCCCGGGCAGAATATACAGTGCGGCGCGAAATTTTACAGGCAATGCAAAGCAATGCCCCGCGCCCGGACTGCTGCCGCCCGGGAGATGGGCATTCGGCCGCAGCGGAAATTCTGACGCAGCAGACTGCCGAAGACATGAGCCATTGTGCTTTGCACCTCCTCTTTTTCGTGATAAACCTATGTGCTTTGTAGGTTGACTATATCGTAACACGGAATTAACCGCATGTCAATAGGGTTGTAGGGATTTTTTGCCGCAAATTTTGAATGATGCGCTGCAACGGGCACGACCAGAGCCCTTCCGGCCATCGCTGACGCTCGGCCACCTCCCCTGAGAGGGGAGGCCGTTTGCGCGGGCGAAGCCCGCGAGAAAAGGCGCCCCGCTGTGCGGGGAGCTGGCCGAGCCTGCGAGGCCTGAGGGGCTTTCCACACAACCGCCCATTCACTATTCGTAACTTACAGTTGAAATCTTCCCCGAAATCGGTTATACTATTTTGTAATAAGGTGAAGTATGGGGCACTGTCCCCTTGAATAAAGGAGCATACAATGGCACATTCCGTTATGGTCACCGGTGCAGACGGCTTTATTGGCAGCCATCTGACCGAAGAACTCGTCAAGCGCGGCGAAAAGGTCCGCGCATTCTGCCTGTACAATTCCTTCGGCTCGCTGGGCTGGATCGACACCCTGCCGCCGGAGATCCGCAAGGAGATCGACATTTTCATGGGTGATGTGCGCGACCCCAACGGCGTGCGCACCGCCATGCGCGGGCAGGAGCGGGTGTTCCACCTTGCCGCCCTCATTGCGATCCCCTTCTCCTACCACAGCCCCGACAGCTATGTGGACACCAACATCAAGGGCACGCTGAATGTGCTGAACGCCGCGCGCGAGCTGGACACCCAGCGCGTGCTGGTCACCTCCACCAGCGAGGTCTACGGCACGGCACAGTATGTGCCCATCGACGAGAAGCATCCCTTTCAGGGCCAAAGCCCCTACTCCGCCACCAAGATCGGTGCCGACCGTCTGGCCGAGAGCTTCTACCGCAGCTTTGATCTGCCCGTGACCATCGTGCGGCCCTTCAACACCTACGGCCCGCGCCAGAGCGGCCGCGCCATCATCCCGACCATCATCACCCAGCTGCTGGCCGGCCAGACCGAGATCAAGCTCGGCAGCCTGACCCCGACCCGCGACTTCAACTATGTCAAGGACACGGCCAACGGCTTTATGACGATTGCCGACTGCGACGCCGCCATCGGTCAGGAGCTGAACATTGCCACCGGCGTGGAGCATTCCATCGGCGACCTCGCCAATGAACTGATCGCCCAGATCAACCCCAACGCCAAGATCGTCTGCGAGGCAGAGCGCCTGCGCCCCGAAAAGAGCGAGGTCAACCGCCTGCTGGGCGATTCCACCAAGCTGCGCGAACTGACCGGCTGGAAGCCGCAGTACACCTTTGAGCAGGGCCTTGCCGCGACCATCGAGTTCCTGCGCGGCAATCTGGACCAGTACAAGGTCGGGCAGTATATCCTGTAATGTAGGGGTCGGGCACGCCCGACCCCTGACCTTGCCGCACCGGACACTTTGCGGCGCGGCAAACAGCCGGGCGAGGCATGCCCCGCCCCTACCAGAATCTAAGTTTATGTCAAAAGTTTCCAAGAAAAAGTCACTTTCACCCACCGTGCAGCACCCCGCCGCCCGGTGGGCTTTCGTGTTGGTGCTGTGCGCCGCACTGGGCGTGGTGGCCAGCTACTACTGGCGCGTATTTTACGGGCTGGACGCCCGGGGCCTTGCACCGCTGACCGTCACCGGCTTTTGTGTGGGGCTCAGCATGCTGGCGGGCGCGGCGGCGCTGCTGTTGCGCCGGGTCAAAGATTTTGCCAAACGGGGCGCTGCCTGCATTTTGCTGTGCGGCATACTGTTTGCCTTTGCAAACCCGCCGCTGCAGACCCCCGATGAGACAGACCATTACCTGCGCACCTATGCGATCTCGATGGGCCGCTTTGACTTTGACGCCGCGCGCGGCTATCCGATGGATGTGGACGAGCTGGTCGCAGCCTTCCCCGGCGCGTGGGTCAACGCCCACACCTCGGCCGGTGTCGGCACTGACCCGGACACCCATGCCGAGCAGGCCTACAACACGGCTGGCTATGCCCTGAAGCAATACGGCAAGGACGGCCGGGTCGAGAGCATCTGGGACAGCTTTACGCAGTATCTCAACTGGGAAAGCCGCGATTCTGCGGCAGATTCCGTAACTGAGCCCATCAGCTTTTTGATTTTGCCGTTTTTGCCCGGGGCACTGGGCATGGCGCTGGCGCGGCTGTTTGGGCTGGGGGCACTGGGCTGCCTGTACGGCGGGCGACTGGCCAACCTACTGGCCTACGCGGCGATGTGCTATGCGGCGCTGCGCACTGCGCACAAGTGCCGCCCTGCGTTTTTGTGCATAATGCTTATGCCGATGTCGCTCTACATGGGCGCATCGTTAAGTTATGACGCAACGCTGCTGGGCTGCTATTATCTCATGCTGGCGCTGCTGACGCAGGAGAAATGGAACGATAAGACGGCGCTTTGCTATGCGCTGGCCTGCGTATTTGCCAACGGCACCAAGCCCTACATCAATCTTTTATGGGTTGTGCTGCCTTTTGTGGTGCGCAGATCTGAGTGGAAAGTGCGGTTCAGCCGCGCCGTGTACGCCGTGCTGACGGCGGCGGGTGCGCTGGCGCTGACCATTGGTGTTGAGCAGTACGGCACGCTTTTGCGCCACAACTACGGCGCGATTGCCCGGCAGGGCGGCGCAGCCGTCAACGGCGGCGCGCAGCTTTTGTTTGTTTTGAAGAATCCGCTGCGTTACATCGCTGTTTTGCTGGGCACACTGTATGAGAACAACGGCTTTATCGGCCAGCTGGGTCTGTTCGGCTGGAAGGATATGCCCGTTGCCTTTATCAGCCTGACTGCGCCGCTGGTGCTGCTGCTGGCCGCAATGCTCTGCACACCCGCTGCGGATGCACTGGGCCGCCGCCGCACCGGCTGGCTGGGCGTGTTCGGGCTGGTTTATGCGGTGGGCGCGATGACGGCGATGTATATCACCTACACGCCGGTGGCCATGGTGCGCATCGTGGGGCTGCAGACGCGGTATTTCCTGCCGGTCTGGCTGCTGGTTGTGGTGGCTGCTGCCGCACTGGCCCGCCGTGCGCTTGCCCCGCGCTTGACCGCAGAAAAGGCCGCCGCGCTGGCCGTGCCCCTGTGCGGGTGGTACGCCTTTGCAGGGGCGGTGCTCTTGTTCCAGCACTACTTTGTGGGGCCGGTGTACACGATTTATAAGTAAAAGGGCTTCCCCCTTGGGGGAAGCTGTCGCCGAAGGCGACTGATGAGGGGCGGCGGTGCCTCTATAGCCCATGTAAGGGTTATCACGGGGACTTCGCCCCTCATCCGGCCTTCGGCCACCTTCCCCCAAGGGGGAAGGCATTACAGGAAAGGAGGCTCCCATGCTGCATCTTCTCTATGCCCTTGCGCTTTTGCTTCTGCTCTGCAGTGCTTGCGCGATATTGGGCGAAAAATCCGGTCTTTCCCCCGCCCTGCTGCCGCTGCCGGTGTTGAGCGGCGCGGTCGTTGTGCTGTATCTCTGCGGCATTGCGGGCATCCTGCGGGCCGGGGCGGTGTTGGTGCTGCTGGCACTGGCCGCCGTATGGGTGCTGGGCCTTGTGCAGCTGCACCCCGCCGGGGTGCGCAAGGCATGGCAGAACGCCCTGTGCACGCCGGGCTTTACCCTGTTTCTGGGCGGCGCCGCGTTTATCTGGGTGCTGTTCTGCGTGCAAGAGCCGATGTTCACCCAGTGGGACGAGTTCACGGCATGGGGCCTTGCCCCCAAGATGGTCGTGGAGCGCGGTGCGTTTTATGTGGCCGACCCCGTCAACCTGAAGGCCAGCTTTACCTACCCTGCCACCAGCCTGCTCGCCTTCCTGTTCCAGCCCTTCGGCCCTTGGGCCGAGTGGGCCTGTCTGGCCGCCATTGACACGCTGGCGCTGGTCTGTCTGGCCGCTGCGTCCGCCCTGCCGCGCCCGAAATGGGCCGAGGGCATTCTGGTGTTTGCCGCCGGTTTTTTGCTGCCGTACTTCTTTTCGGCCACACCCGCCGGCAGCTATGCCGTGCAGTATGTCAACGCGATGGCCGACCTGCCGCGTTTTGCCGCTGGCGATGCTTTTCGGCGGCACGCTCTGCCTCTATTTTGCAGTGGGGCGCCATAAACACGCCTATTGGCTGGTCGCGCTGCCGCTGGCTGTGCTGACCCTGACCAAAGATATCTGCTTTGCCTACGGGCTGATCGCGGCTTTTTTGATCGGGCTGGACCTGCTGTTTGCGGCGGATGCGCCCATCAAAAAAGCCTTCCCGAAAGCCCTGCTTCAGGCCGGTGCGCTGGCCGTTGTTGTGCTGGCGGCGTTTTTAAGCTGGGGCCGCTATACGGCGGCCGTTACCCCCACGGCGGACACCGCTGCCAGCGTTGGCAGTGAGGGGCTGAGCTACGGCGCAGTCCTCGTGGGCGGCGTC
>OHKS01000492.1_pt1 | contig 15574 bp, 14 predicted proteins | sample 1568881 | NCBI WGS metagenome assembly OHKS01 (sample SAMEA3879569, study PRJEB24766) | human gut metagenome | biome: human-associated habitat; feature: feces | place: USA | collected 1985/1987 | reverse complement strand
CATCATCGTGTTCGCAACCTGCGGCATTGCGATCCCGAGCTTTATTTCCAGCGTGCTGCTGCTGTATGAGTTCGGTATGAACCTCAAGCTGCTGCCCACCGTGGGCCTGAACAGCGCTGCAGCGTATATCATGCCGGTCACCGCACTGGCCATCTATCCCTCGGCTTATATCACCCGTCTGATGCGCTCCAGCCTGCTGGACGTTATGGGTCAGGACTATATGCGCACCGCACGCGCAAAGGGCGTTTCCCAGTTCATGATCCTGTTCAAGCACGCACTGCGCAACGCCATTCTGCCTGTCATCACCTACGTTGGCCCCATGCTGGCCGGCCTGATGACCGGTTCCTTCGTGGTGGAAAAGATCTTCTCCGTGCCCGGTCTGGGCCGCGACTTCGTGTCTGCCATCACCAACCGTGACTATACCCTGATCATGGGCACCACCATCCTGCTGTCCAGCATGGTCATCGTGGCCAACGTGATCGTGGATATCCTGTACAAGATCATCGACCCGCGCATCAAGCTGCAGTAAAAAAGGAGGAACGCGTTATGGAAAACATCAAAAAGAATCCTCTCAGCCTGCAGCTGAACGCTGACGACTTTCTGCCTGCCAGCAACGAGGAAAAGCAGAGCCTTGTGATCATGCGCGAGAGCGTCAACTTCTGGAAGGACGGTCTGCGCCGCCTGAAGAAGAACAAGATCGCCATGGTCAGCTTTGTGTTCATCATTGCCATTGCTATCTTTGCCTACATTCTGCCCGCCGTGTGGCCCTACAGCTACTCCGAGCAGGTGAAGGGCAGCAACAATCTGGCACCGTTCGAGTACTCTGCCGCTGAGCAGGCCCGCATCGATGCCGGCGAAAAGGTGTTCCCGCACATTCTGGGCACCGACCGTATGGGCCGTGACTTTGCGGTGCGTATCATGATGGGCACCCGCGTCAGCCTGTCTGTCGGTCTGATCGCCTCTGTGCTGGTGCTGATCATCGGCGCTACCTACGGCGCAGTTTCCGCCTTTGCCGGCGGCTGGGTGGATAATATCATGATGCGTATTACAGATATTCTGTACACCATCCCCGATATTCTGCTGATCATCCTGCTGGGCATGGCCCTGAAGGACCCGCTGGACAAGCTGTCCACACAGCCTGGCTTTAAGTGGATGCAGACGCTGGGCCCCAACATGATCTCCATCTTCATCATCTTTGCTCTGCTGTACTGGGTCGGCATGGCGCGTATCGTCCGCAGCCAGATCCTGATCCTGAAGGAGAGCGAGTACGTCACCGCTGCCCGCGCACTGGGCGCATCCAGCGGCCGTATCATCAAGAAGCACCTGCTGACCAACTGCATCGGCACCCTGATCGTGACCACCACCCTGCAGATCCCGGCTTCCATCTTCACCGAGAGCTACCTGAGCTTCATCGGTCTGGGTGTTGCAGCTCCGCTGCCCTCTCTGGGTTCTCTGGCTACCGATGCTGTTAAGGGCATGAACACCTATCCCCATCTGCTGATCGCCCCCGCACTGATGATCAGCGTGATGATCCTTGTGTTCAACCTGTTCGGCGATGGCCTGCGCGATGCCTTTGACCCGAAGCTGAAGAATTGATGAGGTGAACAGAAATGAGCGAGAAAATTCTTGATATCAAAGATGAGCGCCTTTCTTTCTTCACCCCCGCGGGCGAAGTAAAGGCACTGAACGGCGTTTCCTTTACCATGAATCAGGGCGATGTTCTGGGCGTTGTAGGTGAGTCCGGCTCCGGTAAGTCGGTCACCGCCTACTCCGTTATGGGCCTGACCGCTTACCCCGGTAAGCTGGTGGGCGGTAAGGTGTGGTTCAACGGCCACGAGATCGAGAACATGAAGGAGAAGGACTTCCGCAAGATCCGCGGCAACGAAGTCTCCATCATCTTCCAGGACCCCATGACCAGCCTGAACCCGGTGTACACCATCGGCAACCAGATCGTGGAGGTCATCCGCCTGCACACCGATAAGAATAAGGCCGATGCATGGGCACGCGCCAAGGAACTGCTGGAGCTGGTCGGCATCAATGAGCCTGAAAAGCGCCTGAAGCAGTACCCCCACGAGCTGTCCGGCGGTATGCGCCAGCGCGTGATGATCGCCATTGCACTGGCCTGTGAGCCGAAGCTGCTGATCGCAGACGAGCCCACCACCGCACTGGATGTGACCATCCAGGCACAGATCCTGGAGCTGATGCAGGAGCTGCGCAAGAAGCTGGGCATGAGCATCATCATGATCACGCACGACCTGGGTGTCGTGGCTTCCATGTGCGAGAAGATCGCCGTCATGTACGCCGGCCACATTGTGGAGTACGGCACTACCGACGAGATCTTCTATCAGCCGGGCCACGAGTACACCAAGGGCCTGATCAACTCCATCCCCAAGCTGAACACCGCAGAGCACGAGCGCCTTGTGCCCATCGAGGGTACCCCTGTGGACCTGCTGAATCCGCCGGCCGGCTGCCCCTTTGCGCCCCGCTGCAAGAACTGCATGAAGATCTGTCTGAGCAAGATGCCTCCGCGCACCGAGCTCAGCGATACCCACTATACCTACTGCTGGCTGCAGCAGAAGGCTGAATTTGAGAAAGGGGAAAAGGCAGAATGAGTGAACACAAGACGCTGGTTGAAGTCCAGCACCTGCAGCAGTATTTCCCCGCCGGCGGTGTGGGCAAGAACCGCAAGTATGTTCAGGCTGTGGATGACGTAAGCTTTGCCATCCGCAAGGGCGAGACCCTTGGTCTGGTGGGCGAGTCCGGCTGTGGCAAGACCACCACCGGCCGCACCCTGCTGCGCCTGTACGAGCCCACCGGCGGCAAGATCTACTACGACGGCAACCTGCTGTTCGATAAGGACAACAAGATCGCAGTGGATATGCTGCCCTATCGCCGCCGGATGCAGATCGTTTTTCAGGATCCCTACGCAAGTCTGGATCCCCGCATGACCATTGGCGACATCGTGGGTGAGGGCATTGATATCCATCATCTGGCTGAGAACGAAAAGGACCGCCACGATAAGATCATCGCTCTGCTGGAGCGCGTTGGCCTGAACAGCGAGCACGCCAACCGCTACTGCCACGAGTTCTCCGGCGGTCAGCGTCAGCGCGTGGGCATTGCCCGTGCACTGGCCGTGAACCCCGAGTTCATCGTTTGTGACGAGCCTGTCTCTGCACTGGACGTTTCCATTCAGGCACAGGTCGTCAATATGTTCGAGGATCTGCAGCAGGAGATGGGTCTGACCTACCTGTTCATCGCCCATGACCTGAGCGTTGTGAAGCACATCTCCAACCGCATCGGCGTCATGTATCTGGGCAAGCTGGTGGAGCTGGCCGACAGCTACGAGCTGATCACCCACAGCATCCACCCCTACACCCGCAGCCTGATCTCTGCCATCCCGGTGGCAGACCCCATCACGGCCCGTCAGTCCAAGCGTATCGTGCTGCAGGGCGATGTGCCCAGCCCCCTGAACCCGCCGTCCGGCTGCCGCTTCCGCACCCGCTGCCCCTACGCCGATGAGCGCTGCGCCGCCGAGGTGCCCGAGTTCAAGGAGGTCAGCAGCGGCCATTGGGCGGCCTGCCACCATCTGGATAGGGTAAAGTAAGAATCTGTCCGCCGACTGACTTCACTTGGCTTGAGACTTATACTTATACAGGGCGGCTCACCGCGGCCGCCTTGTGTTTTTACCAAAAATGTGCGCGACAGAGAAACATTCATTTGTGTGCCACAGAATTGTGCGCGAGTGGAACACAAACGGATTTTCTATCAAAACAGTTACAAAAGTTACAGAACACTTGCAAATGCCGCTTTAGGGTGGTAAAGTATAAATATTCACTCCGTTGGGGGCTGCGCCCCCGAGGGGGATTGGGTATAAAAGTATAATGAATTTGGAGGGTATTCCACATGAAGATGAAGAACATTGCTGCCGTGGCTATGGCCGGCTGCATGGCTGCTTCTCTCGCTGCCTGCGGCGGCTCTGCAAGCTCCGCAGCCTCCACCGAGACCAGCACCGCTGCATCCACCGAGGCTGCCACCGGCGAAGAGAGCACTGGCACTGCCAACGGTTTCACTGTCGAGTACGGACCTAACCCCGAGACGCTGGACCCCGCGCTGAACAGCGCAATCGACGGCGCCAACACGCTGATCACTGTCTTTGAGCCGCTGCTGCTCATCGATCAGAACAACGAGGTCATCCCCGGCCAGGCTGAGAGCTACACTGTCAGCGATGACGGTCTGGTCTGGACCTTCACGATGCGTGACGGCCTGAAGTGGAGCGATGGCTCCGACCTGACCGCGAAGGACTTTGAGTACTCCTTCAAGCGTCTGGCCGCGCCCGACACCGCTGCCCCCTATGCTGAGACCGTTGTCGGCATGATCGACGGCTATGAGGATGCCGTCGGCAACCCCGATGCAGCCGGCAACATGACCACCGAGCCTGACTTCGACGCCCTGAATGTCGTTGCCAGCGAGGATGGCAAGACCCTGACCGTCACCCTGAGCTACCCCTGCGCTTACTTTGACAAGCTGGCTGCCTTTGCCGCCATGAGCCCTGTGCAGCAGGCCACTGTTGAGGCCAACGGCGATGCATGGTGCACGCAGCCCGACACCTACGTCTGCAACGGCCCCTACATGATCACCGATTGGGTCCCCTCCGAGCGTATTGTTCTGTCCAAGAACCCGAACTATGTCGGCGGCTGGGATTCCTCCAAGATCGTTTCCGACACCATCACCCTGCTCCTGCTTGAGGATTCCAGCGCTGCTTACGCCGCTTACAACAGCGGTGAGGCACAGCTCATCAAGGATGTTCCCACCGATGAGATCCCCAGCCTGACCAAGGCTGAGGACGGCGGCGACTTCTATGTTGACACTATCCTGGGCACCTACTACCTCTCCCTGAACGACCAGAAGGAGCCGTTCAACGATGTCAATGTCCGTAAGGCTCTGAGCCTGGCCATCGACCGTGACTATGTTGCCAACACCATCATGCAGGGCACCTACACCCCCGCTTACAATCTGGTCGGCCCCGGCATCGTTGATGAGAACGGCATGTTCTACGACAACGCCAACGGCGGCAAGACCTACATCAGCGAGGACTACGAGGCCAACCTCGAGGCTGCCAAGCAGGCTCTGGCCGATGCCGGCTATCCCAACGGCGAAGGCTTCCCCGTCATCGAGTACAGCACCAACGATGCCGGTTACCACACCCCCGTTGCTGAGTATCTGCAGCAGGCCTGGGGCGAGCTGGGCATCACCGTGAACATCAACAAGGTCGAGTGGGCCAGCTTCACCCCGCTGCGCCGCGCCGGCGACTATGACGCTTCCCGTAACGGCTGGGTCATGGACTACAACGATCCCTCCAACATGATCGAGCTGTTCACCACCGGCAACGGCAACAACGATGGTAAGTACTCCAGCGCTGACTTTGATGCCGCAGTCGAGGCTTCCAAGGTTGCTGACAAGAGCGTCCACTTCCAGAAGCTGCATGAGGCTGAGGACATCTTGATGAATGATTACGCCTGCATCCCGGTGGCCTACTACAACGACTTCTGGCTGCAGAGCCCCTCTCTGAAGGGCACCTGGCACAGCCCCTACGGCTACTGGTACCTGCAGTACGGCTATGTTGAGGAGTAATTCCTTATAAAGAAAAGGCACATCCCGCGCTGGGATGTGCCTTTTTTGTTTGCGCGGCTTCCCCTGCGGGGGAAGCTGTCAGCGGCTCCGCCCGCTGACTGATGAGGGAAAACCTTACCATTGTCGCCCGCAAGCGGGTTGCCACGGCAAACTTTGCCCCTCATCCGGCCCTGCGGGGCCACCTTCCCCCCGAGGGGAAGGCAAGGAAGTTACGCGCCTAATGTGGCGGCCATGACAGCTTTGATCGTGTGCATACGGTTCTCGGCCTCCTGAAAAACGATGGACTGGCGGCCGGTGAACACCTCGTCCGTTACCTCCATTTCGGCGCGGCCGAACCGCTCGCCCATTTCCCGGCCAATGGCGGTCTTGTGGTCGTGGTAGGCCGGCAGGCAGTGCATAAAGACGGCAGTGCGCTTGGCCTTGGCCATCAGCGCGGCGTTGACCTGATAGGGGGCCAGCGCGTTGATGCGCTCCTCCCATACGGCGGTCGGCTCGCCCATGCTGACCCACACATCGGTGTAGACGGCATCGGCCCCGGCTACGGCATCGGTGTCCTCGGTCAGGGTGACGCTGCCGCCGCTCAGGCGGGCAAACTCCTCACAGCGGGTGACGAGCTCTTGGCTCGGCCAGTAGGCCTTCGGCGCGCAGGCCACAAAATGCAGGCCCATCTTGGCGCAGCCGATCATCAGGCTGTTGCCCATGTTGTAGCGGGCGTCACCCATGTAGACAAGCTTTAGCCCCTGCAGGCTGCCGAAGCGCTCGCGCAGGGTCAAAAGGTCGGCCAGAATCTGGGTGGGGTGGTACTCGTTGGTCAGGCCGTTCCACACCGGCACGCGGGCGTGCAGCGCCAGCTCCTCGACGATCGACTGGCCGTAGCCGCGGTACTCGATGCCGTCAAACATGCCGGAAAGCACCTCGGCTGTGTCGGCGATGGATTCCTTTTTGCCGATCTGGCTACCGGTGGGGTCCAGATAGGTCGTACCCATGCCCAGATCGTGGGCGGCTACCTCAAACGCGCAGCGGGTGCGGGTGGAGGTCTTTTCAAAAATCAGCGCAACATTTTTGCCGCGCAGCGTGTCATGGGGGATGCCGGCCTTCTTTTTAGCCTTCAGCTCGGCTGCCAGCTCCAGCAGGCCGCCGATCTCTGCGGGGGTAAAGTCCAGCAATGTCAAAAAATCATGCCCTACGAGGTCCATATTCATTCTCCTTTTAAAAATTCGTTGATGGTGTATAAATATACATACATTATAGCACATTTTCTGCGGATATGCAAGCGCAGCTTTTTGTGATATAATGATACCATGCAAAAAAAACAGCGCCCGGCAAGGAGGGAAGCGGTATGGCAAAAATCTACTTTCATGTCGATGTGAACTCGGCGTTTCTTTCCTGGTCGGCGCTCAAGGCGCTGCGGGACGGCGGCACCGTGGACCTGCGCACGATCCCGGCGGTGGTCGGCGGCGATGAAACCAAGCGCCACGGCGTTGTGCTGGCCAAGAGCGGCCCCGCCAAGCAGTACGGCATCAAAACGGGGGAGAGCCTGTTCGCGGCCCGCACCAAATGCCCGGGGCTGACGGTCGTGCCGCCGGATTTTGACTGGTATGTGCAGAACAGCAAGGCGCTGATCCAAATCCTGAACGACTATACACCCGATGTTGAGCAGTACAGCATTGACGAAGCGTTTCTGGACATGACCGGGACCGAGGCGCTATTCGGCCCGCCGCTGACGGCGGCGCACACGATCCGCCGCCGCGTGCGCCGCGAGCTGGGCTTTACGGTCAATGTGGGCATCGCCCCCAACCGCCTGCTTGCCAAGATGGCCTCGGACTTTCAAAAGCCGGACAAGGTCCACACCCTCTATCTGTACGAGGTGGAAAAAAAGATGTGGCCGCTGCCGGTGGGGGAACTGTTCGGCGTCGGCCCCAGCGCGGCCAAAAAGCTGAACAGCTGCGGCATCTATACAATAGGAAATCTGGCCGCACAGGATCGGGCCACGGTGGTTTCGCTGTTCGGGGCGCGCGGCGATACGCTGTGGAACTACGCCAACGGCCGCGAGGCCGACCCCGTGACAAAGCAGGGCAGCCGCGACAACAGCTACGGCAACAGCGTGACAATGCCCCGCGACCTGCCCCGCCCCGAGGAGGCGGACGCCACGATGCTGGCGCTCTGCGATTCGGTCGGTCGGCGGCTGCGGGCGGACGGCAAGACCGCCCGTGTCGTGACGGTACAGCTGGTGGACAATGCGTTCCGCCGCACCAGCCACCAGACGACCCTGCCCAACCCGACAAACTCCACCGACCGGCTCTACCGTGTGGCGGTCGAGCTGATGCGCCAGATGTGGCCGGCGCGGCCCGTGCGGCTGGTGGGCGTCAGCGCCGAAAAGACCGGCGAGGATAACTTTGAGCAGATGGACCTTTTTACCGATGCCGCGCGGATCGACAAGCAGGAAAAGCTCGACCGCGCCGCCGATGCATTGCGCCGCAGGTTTGGCGGCGCTGCCGTGACCCGCGCCACGCTGCTGACCCCCGACACCCGCAAGCCCGAGGCACTGAGCGCCGCCAAGGAACGCGATAAGGATAAAAAGTGACGGGTGCGGGCGGCCCGAACCACAAGCAGCGGGCATCCGCGCACCGCAGCGCGCGGACAAAGTATGGCTACACCTATTGACAAGCAAGTGTATTATGCGTATAATACACTTAAAGCACAATATAAAACCGGGAAAGGAGGCGGAACACTTGGTAAATTTCAGCGGGCTGCAATTTCATGACGGCGCGCCGGTCTACCAGCAGATTGCGGAATACCTCAAACGGCAGATCCTGACGGGCGTGGTGCAGGACGGCGATCCGATGCCCAGCCGGCGGGAGCTGGCCGCGCAGACCGGCATCAACCCCAACACGGCCCAAAAGGCCTACCGCCTGATGACCGAGGAGGGCTATGTCGTCACGGACGGCAACAGCGGCAGCTATCTGCGGCTGACCCCCGCCCTGCGGGAGAAAATTGACGAGGAGCTGACCCGCGGCCTTGTGGAGGATTTTGTGGCCCGGGCCAAGGCCAACCGACTGAGCTACAAAAAGGTCATTGCGCTGGTCAGCGAGCTTTGGGACGACGAGGCGTAGGACGAGGCTTTCGTTTTTTTAAGTTAAGCGTACTATACTTATAATACACAAGGAGGAATCCAGATGCAGCATACCTTCACCCTTGCCGCGTGGAATTTCCGTCTGGCGCGGCGCAGTCTGCTGGCACTGTGGGGCGTTTTTGCCGCCCAGCAGGCAGCGGTCATCCTGTGGCGGGCCGCGCAGCCGGGGGCGGCCGGGCTGGGGCTGGCGTCCCATTATTACGCTACAATGCAGATTTTTGCCTACCTCGGGTTCTACCTGCTTACCGCGCTGGCAGCGGGGGCGGCCACCCACAACAGCCGCCGCGCCCGCAGCGGCTATACATGGGCCACGCTGCCCGGCACGCCGGGGCAGAAGCTTGCGGCCAAGGCCATCACGATCGCCGCTGCCGAGCTGGTCTTTGCCGCGTGGCAGCTTGTGTGGTACATCGTGGAGTTTTACCCCGTCACAGCGCTGGAGGGTTGGCGCCGCCGCCAGATGTACGGCGCAGTGCTGCCCGCCGCCAACCTGTATGAGCAGGTCGTTGCCAACAACCTGTTCGCCCGCCTTTTGCCGCGCCGCCCGGCACAGATAGTGATCCTGCTGGGGATTCTGGCCCTGTCCGCCGCGATGCTGGCCGCGCTGGACACGGTGCGCGGCTGGCGCAAGCTGCCCGTCTTTGCCAGCGGTCTGTTCTGCGCTTGGGTGTGCTTCTACATCGTGAGCATCGAGCAGCATCTGGAATGGCTGCTTGACGAGCCGCGTTATGCCTTCCGTATCGCTGCGGCCGCTGTGCTGGCTGTGCTCACCGTCTGGTGGGCGGTGCGCAGCATCCGCCGCGGCGAGGCAGCCTGAAAGGGGAGTGACCAGACATGAAGACGAAAAAATCAACATCTCTGCGGAATTTTGTGACAGCAATCGTTCTGGCCACCGCCCTGCTGGCCGCAGGCGCGCTTTGGGTGCTGCTGGGCTGGCGCGGTGCGCTGGATGTCACCCTCACCGATCTGGCGGGCGACCCCGCCGCGCTGCGCGGCTTTACGATGCGCGGCCAGAGCAGGCTGGACAGTGCCCACACCTACTGGGAACTGCACGATGGGTATCTGGACACCGCCTTTGCGCTTGACCCTGATGGGGACGAGGAGCAGTATCGCTACGGTGCACCGGGTGTTACCATGCGGACAATCTACGCGCTGACGCCGGAAAGCCGTGCCGCCGTTGACGCTGCTGCCCGCCGTGTGCATACCTACGCAGACAGCTGGCAGCTGGAGAGCACTGCATCCGCCTTCCGCGTTATGGGCGAAATTTACATGGCCGACGGCGTGCTGCGCGTGGCACTGCGGGATGCAGCGGCGGACGAGCCTGTTGCGGTAACCACCTGCGCGGAGGCGCCGAGTTATCTGGCACGCACCAGCTCCCAGTACGACTATGAGGCCGACAGCCCCGAGCAGCTGCAGAACATGGAAACGGACTACGATTTTATTGCCGGGCAGCTGTTCGGCTTGGGCGGCGGGCAGGGCCTTGTCTGGAAGCGCACCATCGGCAGCCGCAGGGCGGGTCTGTACAGGGCAACGCCGGTCAGCTACGAGGCGCTTGAGGCGCTGCCCGCCGATGGCAAAGCCGGTGACCGCGAGGTACTGTGTGCGACCACCGAGGTTGGCACGCTGGAGCCGTTCTATTGCCCCGAGGATGCCCGGCTGGTTGCCTGCGGCCTGCCGATGGCTGACGGCCTGACGCTGTGCGTCTATATAAATAAGGAAGAAAAGGCCTGCGCTGACCTTGTCAATGCGGCCGGTGTGCGGGTCGATCATGTGGAATTGGTGGAGCTTGCGGGGCAATCGGACTTTTCCGCCGTGGCCCGCCCGCGCAGCACCGACCGTGATGCCGTGCTGCATATCTACGGCGATGACTACAGCGGCTACCTGACTGCGCTGCGCGTGGAGAATGGCAGCTTTGCCCTGCACCAAAACCTGCCGGTGGGGGAAAGCGTTTACCTGCGCAACGCCGAGGCTGCCGTGCTGAACACGGCCGGTGATGCACTGCTTATTGCCACGCCCGAATACACCACGGTGGGCGAGGGCGGCACAGACAATGCCTACAACATATACCAGACCGGGACGCTGCTGCTGGTCTGCCCGCTGGACGGCAGCGGTACGCGCTACCGGGGCCGCCTGAACACCGGGGCCGAGCGCGACTGGGGCGCGCAGCTGGGCGAGGACTGGCGCAGGGTCTCTCTGCGCCGCTATATGAGCTACGAGCTTTACGAAAAGGACAGGGGGAGACAGCTATGATCGAGGTGCGAAGCCTGCAGAAAACCTACCGCAGCCACGGCGCGGCTGTGGGCCTGCTGGGGGCGGATTTCCTTGTGCCGGATGGCCAGATCGTGGGCATCCTGGGCGAGAACGGTGCCGGTAAAACAACGATGCTGCGCTGCATTGCGGGACTTCTGCCGCACAAGGGCACAGCGCTGCTGGACGGCCGGCCTGCCGGGGTGCAGTACGAGCGCATCAGCTATATCACCGGCGAGGGCAGCTATTACCCGGCGCTGACGGTGGCAGCCTACGGTCAGCTGCTGACCGACCTGCACCCCGCGTTTGACCCTGCGCGGTACGAAAAATTTCTGGAATTTTTCGCCCTGCACGGCACGGATACGATCGGGCGGCTTTCCACCGGGCAGCGCGCACGGGTGGAGCTGGCTGCCGGTTTTGCCAAGCGGGTGCCGTATTACCTGATGGATGAGCCGTTTTTGGGCAAGGATCCCTTCACCCGGCGGGATTTCATCAAGCTGATGAGCGCCACGCTGACCGGCGGGGAAACGCTGCTGCTCTCGACCCATTATATTGAGGATGTGGAGCATTTTTTGGACCGCGCACTGATCCTGCATGACGGCCGCATTGCGGAGGATCTGCAGCTGGACACGCTGGCACCCGGCGACAGCCTGCTGGCCCACATGGCATCGGCCTGCCATTGGGACCCGCAGCGGTATCTGGCGTTTGAGGAAGAATAAAAAGTGACCCATGAGCGGGCAGGCTCATGGGTCATTGCTTTTTAATTTGCTTCAAACAACAAATATTCTCCGTTGATCTCCACAACGATGGATTTCTCCCCGGTAATCCAGTAGGAATACCCCGCGCCGAAGTTGGAACACCCGTCCGTCTCCGGGAAGGCATCGCGCGCCACGCTGTCCGCAATCACGCCGTCAGGGTCGCGGTTGGCGGCAAAGTCAATCTGGGCGGGTGACTCAAAATACCGTACACCGTCCAGCTGCACGCACCGCGCCACGCCCAGTGCTGTGGACGATTCGGCAGTGTCCTGAGCGCTTTGGGCGGCTGCCCCCTCGTTGGCCTCTGCGTCGCCCGCGGTCTGCGGGGCGGCGGTGTCGGCCATCGCCTCATCGGGGGCTGCCTCGGCTGCCGCAGCCTCAGGCGGCTGGGCGCTCAGCATCACGGCATCGTTGGGGATGGCACTGCGCTGCCAAACCGTTATGCCGCCTAAAAAGATGCAGGCGCAGGCGGCTGCGGCGGCAAGGCTGCGCCAGTACACCGGCGGCCTGCGGCGCTTTTTCACCGGCGCGTCGGCGGCCAAAATCAGGTCATCGTCCAGATGGCCGATGGCCTCAAACAATTCGCGCTCTGTCAAAGTGCAGCACCCCTTTCCTGTAAGTATGCGGCCAGCTTGCCGCGCGTGCGGTGCAGCGTCACCCGCACCTTGCTCTCGGTCAGGCTGTACCGCGCGGCAATGTCGGCGGTGGCATCGCAGTACCAGTACCGCCGCAAAAATATGTTGCGGGTCTCCTCGGGCAGCGTGCGCAGAAACGCGCTGATCAGCCGCCCGGTCTCGGCGGCGTCAAAACTTTCCTCTACGCTGCCCGGCGCGGCTACACATTCGGCAAGCTCGTCCAGCGGGGCAAAGCTCTGGCCGCAGCCGCGCTTCTGCGCTGTTGCTTTGTCAAAGCGGTCAAGCGCAAGATTCCGCGTGATGCGCCCCAAATAGGGCGCCAGCCTTGCAGGGCGGTTGTCGGGCATGCTGTTCCAAGCGGCCAGCCAGGTGTCGTTTTCGCACTCCTCGGCATCGTGGGCGCTGTGGAGTATGTTGTCGGCAATTTTGCGGCAGTAGGCGCCGAATTTGGCGGCGGTCTCACTCAGGGCCTGCTCGTCCCGCGCCCAGTAGAGCGCTACGATGGCGGCATCCTCCATGATCTTGCCCTCCTTTTAATAGTATAGTAGGAAAAGAATCGCAAATGTTACAGAAAAAGCCTGCCGGTCGGGGCAGACTTTTGAAATCGTGCTTGCAGCGGCGCTTACAGCATATGCTTTTTATGCAGCACCCACGCCGCAAACACGCACAAAGCCAGCGTCAGCGCCAGCACGATGGCAAACCCGGCGGTGGTGTTGGCAAACGGCATACCATCGGACTGGACATTCATACCGTACAAACCGCTGATGACGGTAGGCACGGCCATCAGCAGGGTGATGCTGGTCAGGTATTTCATCGCATTGTTCAGGCGGTTGTCCAAAATCGAGCTGAACAGTTCCCGCGTGCCCTTGATGTCATCGCGGTAGATGCTGGTCATCTCAATGGCCTGCCGGATCTCAACGATCACATCGTCCAGCAGCTCGCGGTCATCAGGGTACTGCTCCAACCGCTTGTAGCGGGTCAGGCGGTCCAGCACGGTAGCATTGGAGCGCAGACTTGTCGCAAAGTAGACCAGCGTGGATTCCAGCGCGTGCAGTTCCATCAGGTCGCTGTCCTTCAACTCGCCGGACAGATTTTTCTCAATGGCCTGACGGCGGCGGTCGATCAGGCGCAGCTCCTGCTGGTACATCGTAGCCGCACGGTAGAGCAGCTGATAGACGAACCGCATCTTCTTCCGGGTGGAGAACCCCTTGACCCGGCAGGCGGCAAAATCCCCGATAACGGCGGTATCGGCCGAGCAGACCGTGACGATCAGCTCCTGCGTCAGCAGAATACCAAGCGGGATCGTGGAGTAGACGCCCTCGCCGGCACCCTCGACCTTGATGGGGATGTCAACGATGATGACGGTGTAGCCGTCCTCCAGACTGATGCGCGCCGACTCCTCCGGGTCGGTCGCGGCCACGATGTCGGCTGTCTCAATGTCCAGCGTAGCCGCCACCCGGCGCACCTCATCGTCCGTGGGGCTGGTCAGACAGATCCAGGCCCCCTCGCTCATATCATCGACCCGCGTCAGCTGCTTGTCCTGTGTGCGGTAAATCTTCATCATGGCTCGTTCCACCCATACATTATTATAATATCAGTATAAAGCTTTTCCGCACATTGCGCAAGCAGATATTTTCCCCGGCCGTAACCCCTGCGGCAGCCACCCACCCAACGGCCCACCTGTAGGGGCGGCATACATGCCGCCCGCGCACCCTGCCTATACCACCAACCTAACCCACCACCACCCTGTAGGGGCCGGGCATGCCCGGCCCGCATGCTACCCGATACCACAACTTGTGGCCATCGCACAGCAAATCCCCAACATGCACCTTGCCCAAAAATCCATCTCAAAATTTGTCGAAAAAATCAAAAACAACCCTTGACAATAGTCATACACATTGCTATAATAAGCAAGCTGTCCCGCGGCGGAAGCCGCGGCAAGCCCTTCTATCAACAGCTTGTACATGTTTTTTGAAGAAAACTTCTTCAAAAAACTTTCAGAAAACCTCTTGACAATCAAGCGTTTCTGATATATAATATACAAGCTGTCACGGAGACGCGACAGCACAGCAGGACCTTGAAAATTGAACAAAACTGAAACTTGTGGAACCTTGATCGTGGGTTTGGAAACCCACGTTAATCAATTCCAAATTTACAAGTAATTCATACAGGACGCAAGCGATTGTGTCTGAGTGATTACAGCGATTTAACGCTTTTAAATGGCGATTAAATACCATTTATAAAGAGTTTGATCCTGGCTCAGGACGAACGCTGGCGGCGCGCCTAACACATGCAAGTCGAACGAGCGAGAGAGAGCTTGCTTTCTCGAGCGAGTGGCGAACGGGTGAGTAACGCGTGAGGAACCTGCCTCAAAGAGGGGGACAACAGTTGGAAACGACTGCTAATACCGCATAAGCCCACGGTGCCGCATGGCGCAGAGGGAAAAGGAGCAATCCGCTTTGAGATGGCCTCGCGTCCGATTAGCTAGTTGGTGAGGTAACGGCCCACCAAGGCGACGATCGGTAGCCGGACTGAGAGGTTGAACGGCCACATTGGGACTGAGACACGGCCCAGACTCCTACGGGAGGCAGCAGTGGGGGATATTGCACAATGGGGGAAACCCTGATGCAGCGACGCCGCGTGGAGGAAGAAGGTCTTCGGATTGTAAACTCCTGTTGTTGAGGAAGATAATGACGGTACTCAACAAGGAAGTGACGGCTAACTACGTGCCAGCAGCCGCGGTAAAACGTAGGTCACAAGCGTTGTCCGGAATTACTGGGTGTAAAGGGAGCGCAGGCGGGAAGACAAGTTGGAAGTGAAATCCATGGGCTCAACCCATGAACTGCTTTCAAAACTGTTTTTCTTGAGTAGTGCAGAGGTAGGCGGAATTCCCGGTGTAGCGGTGGAATGCGTAGATATCGGGAGGAACACCAGTGGCGAAGGCGGCCTACTGGGCACCAACTGACGCTGAGGCTCGAAAGTGTGGGTAGCAAACAGGATTAGATACCCTGGTAGTCCACACCGTAAACGATGATTACTAGGTGTTGGAGGATTGACCCCTTCAGTGCCGCAGTTAACACAATAAGTAATCCACCTGGGGAGTACGACCGCAAGGTTGAAACTCAAAGGAATTGACGGGGGCCCGCACAAGCAGTGGAGTATGTGGTTTAATTCGA
>OHKS01000487.1_pt1 | contig 15619 bp, 15 predicted proteins | sample 1568881 | NCBI WGS metagenome assembly OHKS01 (sample SAMEA3879569, study PRJEB24766) | human gut metagenome | biome: human-associated habitat; feature: feces | place: USA | collected 1985/1987 | reverse complement strand
TTTTCATTCATTTATATCTACTCCTAATATACAATCCAACCTTTCTTTTCGTAATATTCTCTTAGTTTATGTTTTGCTTTAATGTCATTTGATTTAGAACGTCTATTACAAGTGTGTATAAGCACTCTCCCATCATAGTAGTGAAATTCATAAGCTCCACCAGTTAAGTATACTAATTTACCTCGTGAGTATTGATGTACTAATGTTATCGCCATATTAATAAGCACCTCTCATTTCATTATATATTTCATAAGCTTCTTGCAATGTGTCAGCGTATACAATAACGCTACCAAAAGTATACTTATTCATTATTTGTTTACCTCCATCTTCATATCTTCGCTTATATAATCACGTTGTTGTAAAGTTCTATTAACTTCTCTTTTCATTTGTTCATCTATAGCCTTGTCCGATTGATTTGTAAAGTATGCTAAGAAGCACATCATAAAAATTACGCTAAAAGCTACACTAAATCCTAATAAGTAATCACCTAATTTTCTCATATCGTTCGTACCTCTCTCGTTTTAAATTTCGTTAATCATATATGCCCTACTGGATTTGAGTTGCTATTTTACACATATCTATACCAGTAAGCATACCTATTGCTTTTCTAATAACGTTAAGTTTAACCTTATATTCGTTAGTCTTAGGTGCGTATGGGTGTTTATATTTAAATCCCCACGTATAAATGTTTCTTTCACCTTCTTCATTAACTAATCTGATAGTTATAACGTCCTTGTTAGTTTTTTTAGTGATTACCTCACATTGATAATTTTTGTTTTCGTACTTGAACATTGTCATTTTTAATACACTCCTTCTCATAAATTAAATTCGGATAATAACTCCATAGGATATACGACTAAGCGTATACCCTAGCAACCATTATCACGTATGCCCTACGTGGATTTCGTTCTAAGCGACAGTTATCATATAACATTCAGTTCTGCTCCAGAACGCTTTGTATTCAGTACCTCTATTTTTGTTAACGTCTATATTAACCTTAGTTACTGCCTTAGCGATATACTTCTTATTGCCATTTCCATCAAAGTGAATTGGGTTTTTCATAAGTCTGTATATTGTATCTCCTTTAACTATTTCACCTACTTCATTTGCAGGTACTATTAAGTTAAATTCATCAGTTGGTTCGATAGTTTCGATTTCTCTAATAGCTGATACTGTGCCATTTGAGAACTCAACTAATCCAGTATATCTTTCTTTGATTACTAAACCGTTTTTAGATACACCATTTACTAGCTCAACTAATCCTTCAACCTCATTACCTCTTTGAAGAATTGTTCCATATGCTTTGTACTCTTTACCTATTAAGTAAGCGTAAACTAGCTCTGGAACGCAGTTGTAAGCAAATCTATTCTTAGAGTGAGCGTCTATGCTATATTGCCCATTTTGAGCTTTTGAACAACCAACAGCTAACGCAACAGCTCCTTTTAATGAACCTAATTTTGTTCTTAGCTTGTTAAGAATTATTCTGATTGAGTTACCTATTTTTTCGCAATGAACTTCGTAATTAGCTTTAACAACTTCTAATTTTGCTTCATCTGTTACACCATCAACTGTGCAATCGTTTACATCATCAATGTAACGAGATGTTAAGCTAGTGTAAGTTGATTTTAGTGTTGTCATTGAAGATAATAACTTCTTACCTTCTTTAGAATTGTTTAGTTTATTTAGCAAATCGCTAAATTCTTTAACTTGTTCTTTAGTGTAAATAAACATATGTTTGTTTAGTTCTATAACTTGTCTAAACTCAATATTAGCAACATCTATTAAAGAAGTTTGAATTGATCCTAGAACATCTTCAAACACAACTGGTTCAAGAAAATGACCAAATTGTGTTTTTACTGGTTTCATTTCTGGGGTATTTCTTCTTAATACTGGCATACCATCTACTTCTACCACTTCAATTCCCATGCAAGATGTAGGTTTGATTGATTTAGCTGTTAATCTTCTAGTTAAGTATATACCAGTTTTAGCACCATCTATTTGAGTTTCTTGGTATAATCTGAACACTTTAGAGCAATCTATTAAGAAGTTAATGATGTTTTCTTTATTCCATACTACATATTGCATTTTGTTAATCATATCATCAACATATGCTATATCTATTATGCTTCTGTTAACTTCATATTTTAGCTTATTACCTCTTGAAGAGCCTAGGTTCTCTATCAAGAAGTTCTTAGCAGGAGCAAAGTTACCTTTGTAACATTCTGATAGTAAAGCTATTGTCCTATTGTTAGCTTTAGTTATTGAACCTATACTATCTTCTGTTTCTATTTGCTTACAGTACATTTTTGAATAGAACTCTTCATCATAAAGGTTGAATGATGTATTAGTTTCTATTGCTCTATTAAGCATTTTTACTTCTTCTGCTAAAGATTTAGAAACATATTTTATATTTTCTAGGTCTTTAGGTGTAGCAGAAGATATTTTTAACACTTGTTGTCTACCATATAACAAATCAACTATCATCTTATCGAAGATTACACATAATTTATCGAAATCTGTGTCCATACCTGCACAAGTATCGAATATATCTCTTGAAGCAGGGAACATTATTGTGCTATCTGACATATTTCTGAAATAAATAGTTAATCCTCTTTTTACCTTTTGAGATAAATCAGAAGAATGGATTATTTCTATCATTTCGTTAATAGTTAATACTCTAGCACTTGCATATTCATTGATGAACATTGAAGGGTATTTAATACCTACCATTTTAGAATATTTATCTTTAAGTTCTGGATTTTTGTCCATTAACTTAGAGAACTTACCGATAACAACACAATCTTCTGGTATTAAGCCTTTACCGAATGTAGCAGTTATATCGCCTGCAACAACTGTGTTATACATAGTAGCTTTGTTATCTTCATCAACAAGCTCAATGTTAAGTCCATCTATCATATTTTTCATAGTTTGATAAGCGTCCTCAACTCTCTTAGCATTTACTATTGGGTTAGAAGGATTTGTTTTAGCAAGTACATCTAAGATGTAATTATCATTTAAGTTAACTTCTTTAACTTCTTGTGATAAGATATTACTTATTATTCTTGCAACTTGCTTAGTACCTTGAAGATTAATGTATTTTATAAATTCTTCTAATCTGTTTTGTCTTTGAGCTTCTATAATCACTTTTTCAAGGAATTGCTTAGAAGCTTGTGAAGTTGTAATTTTCCCAATAGACATTATTGAGAATACTAAGTTTGAAGGTTTGATATGGCACTTAACTGCGTTGCTATCTAATAACATATTAGTATTACAACCATCACCTAAGAAGTTAACATCACCTCTTTTTCTCACTTCATTAAGCATTTCAATTAATAATTCATCTGGAACTACTATTACTTGGAATTTCATTACTCCATAGATTCTAGCTTGAAGAACTAATTTACAAGCTTCGTTAACGCTGTGTAGTTTGAATATTCTTTGAGCGTATGAAGCTTTCATATAAACTTGACCATCAGAAGTATTTGCGTTAACTTCAAAGTTGCCTTTGAATAGTGCTATTTTATCTAATGTTGAGAAGTTAACGCTTGGTGTCCAAGCTAAGCCTGGTCTTGAAGCGAATTTTAGTGAAGCATTTAATGATAAGTCTTTGTTCATGCTATCGATTACATTTGGGATAACAGCGTTGATTATGTCCATATTTGATTTAGCGATTGACTTATCATACCATATAGTTTTATATTTCTTAACACTTGAAGATGTATACATAAGCATTGCGTATTCTCTATACCCTTTTGTTGGTTCTTTTACTACTTTACCAGTAGAGTGATTAACATATAATGTTTTTCCACTTAGCTCATATGCAGTTTGTAAGCCCATTTCTACCATGATGTAATCTGTTGTGAAGTTTTTGTAAGATTTAGAAACTCCATTAGATGTTTTAACTAACATATCTGTTAATTTTGCATTTCTTAGGAAGTTGTTTTCACCTTGTCTTACAACTGATACTTCGATTTCATCTGCTATTGTTATGTCATAGATGTGATAACCTTCGCAAGAGCAAGATAAATGTTTAGCGTTAATTACTGTGTTAACTCCGAACTTAACTCCTTCGTTTACTGTGTTAAATGCTGTTTCCTTTGTGTTTATTAATGTACTGTTCATGACGAACCCTCCCTGAATTTAATATATATTTATTTGATTTGCAAATGTATTGATAAAGCATATGTGCGTCCATTTGCGATAACGCACATACGCCCTACTGGATTTCGTTTATAAGCGTTAATGCGATCATTAGCGTTTGATAAACTAAATGTTTAATTCATTAGATTTGTTTTCCATAGTAATCACCTCTTTCTGCGCCTTTGCGCCCTTAATTTAATTCATAGATATTTGATTTGATAAGCAATTTATTGCTTAATCATAATTTCTGTAACGATTAAGTGAAAGAAATTATAAGTAAACAACCAAGCGACTGTGAGCGAAATTGTTTCGTCTTATAGCGTTAAACACCGAAAGCGTTAGCAATCAAAACGATTCCTAAGTGTATAGATAACACCTAGTTGAGAAATGATAGTTTTTAATCGTTTGTGTTACTTTGTGAAAGTAACTCACGTAGCACGTAGCGAAGCTATGTGTAGTGTTAACGTAGCGAAAATCCAATGTGCTAGAACGCTAAAACGTACTCCAATCGTAGTTAGTCGCTTGGTAAATGGAATGAGTACGATTGGTTTAGTACGTTAGCGTTATAGTGCATTTAGTTGAGCGAAGTATCAGAGCGATGGTGAACGTATTGATTTCATATAGCGTTAATCTCCTTTCTATTGATTTGTAGAGTATGCGTATCTACTGCATTGAAGAACATTCATAGCACGAACCTAGTGCGTCAACCCTCCTTTAAGCACTAAGTAAACCTATGTTCATTACACATAGGAACGTAGATATTAAGTACATACTTAACACTTACTACACACCATACGAAGTATGGTACAACGCACGAAGGTGCTAAGAGCGTTAGCGATAAAGTTTTTAAGCGATACTGGGGTGGGGGTAGAACGTCCCCCAGTATGCGAAAAGCATAAGGTTCTATGTAATGTAATGTAATAGAACATAATATATATCTTTTTCTCTTTTCAACAGAACACAAGGATACCGTATAGGGGTATAGGGTATGCAAGGGGGCGTACTCTGAACGTAACAACCATATTAGGAATACCATAATAATAGATGAATTAAGGTGGTGAACAATTTGAATATAGTAGAAATAATGGCGTTACTAATAACGTTCTGGGCAATGTTAATCGGAACAATATTAATAACTTTTAGCATAACAAAAGATAAAGTACCTGCGATTGTAAATAAAATCGTAGAGGTTAAAGAACACAAACCTACTGTTAATGAGGTAGAAATCGTAACAGAGGAAATGGAAGCAGATATGGAAGAAGGTGTAATGAATGAGTATTACAGCAGATTCTAATGAAATAGTTAAAGATGGTCAAAGTCTAATGGTGCTTGACTTAGGGGATAGTACACTAAGACGACCTTTAGCACAAAAAATCATGCAATTATGGTGTTCTGGTATTTACACTAAGAAAGAAATTGCAACTATACTAAACACAACAACTACTACGGTAAATAAGTATCTACGTGATGAAAGAGTGTTAGAAGCGATAGACCATTACCAAAAAGTAGAAACACAGTTAGTAGACCAAAACATAAAAGCTATGAGAGAGAAAGCGTTAAAAACTATTAATGAGCTTATGGATAGTGATGATGACAAAGTAAGGTATCAAGCGTCTAAAGACGTATTAGATAGAACTGGTCATTTAGCAACTATGAAGAAAGAAGTTACTATTCAACATAAGACTTTTGAAGAACAACTGGCTGAAATAGTTAACGCAGATTACTCTGTAGAATAAATGGAAAGGAAGTGTAAGATAAATAGATATTCACGAAACAATAGACCAATATATAAAGGTTATTTATGATACGTACCTAGCTCACGTAGTAGAGCATAAAGACTATGAAACATTTGGACACGCTATGGCGATTGTCCTACCAACATTTATGAAATTAGCGAAGGATTTATCCGAAATTACAAAAGTAAAGCCAGAAGGGGCGAAAATAGGTGAAAGAACAGAACAATAATTTATTAAAAAAACTACTTACGAATAATCGTATGTATATAGAAAATTGCTTAAAAATCGTAAACAAAGATGGTGAATTAGTGCCTTTTAAACTTAATGATGGGCAAATCATAGTTGATAATATCATTAAAGATTTAGAAGCACGTAATAAGCCAGTAAGACTTATCATACTAAAAGCTCGTCAGATGGGCATATCAACATACACAGAAGGATATATATTCAAAAAAACTGTAACACAAACATATAAATCCTCTTCTATTATTGCCCATTTAGATGAAGCTTCGCAGAACCTATACAATATGTATAAGAACTTCTATGAGAATATGCCAGACGCTTTAAAACCAATGAAGAAATACCTTAACTCTGATTTGTTAGAATTTGCGAATCCTAGTACAAATGAAGAGGACGTTAAAAGAAATCCTGGGCTAAAGAGCAAAGTTACTATCAAAACAGCTAAAAATGCTAAATCTGGGCGTTCTCAAACTATCCACTACTTACACGCTTCGGAGGTGGCTTTCTGGGATGACGCTAAAACCTTAATGACTGGGCTTATGCAAACCATTCCTAACAAACCTAACACAGCAGTAATACTTGAAAGCACAGCAAATGGTATAGGTGGCTACTTTTATGATGTGTGGGAAAGAGCTATGAAAGGCGAAAATGCCTTTACTCCGATATTTTTACCTTGGTTTGTAGATACTGGTTACAAAATGGATTTTGAAACAGAGCAGGAGCGAGAAGATTTTATCGCAGAAGTTGAATATGAGTTCAAGAATGATAAGGGCGAAACAATATACACAGATGAAAAAGAATTAATGATGATGGTTGAAAGAGATTGGAATATGAAACTATCTTATGAACAGTTAAAGTGGCGTAGATGGTGTATTGCCAACAACTGTAACGCAGATATAGAACAATTCCAACAAGAGTATCCATCAACGCCAGAGGAAGCATTTATTGCTTCTGGTAGACCTAGATTCAACGTATCTAAGTTAAAGAAATATTTACGTCATACAGAAGAGGGAATCATAGGAAATCTTTATTATGATGGGCAAGGAAGAGTTCATTTTGAGAAAAATAAAGATGGTTATATCACTATATGGAACGCTCCGAAACCAGATAGATATTATTGTATAGGTGGAGATGTAGCCGAAGGACTTATTGATGGGGACTATAGCGTAGGTATAGTAGGTTCGCAAGAGGACTTAAAAGTAGACGCAATGTTCCACGGACACATTGATCCAGATTTATTCGGAGCAGAGCTAGTTAAACTCGCTAAATTCTACAATGACGCATACATAGGTGTGGAAGCAAATAACCACGGACTTACTACGTTAAAAGCAATACAAAAATTAGACTATTATAACATTTATTTTAGTAAGGTTTATGACCAAATCACAGACAAACTTACTCAAAAGATAGGTTGGCAAACTAACGCTAAGACTAAACCGTTAATGATAGACAAATTAGCTGAGTTTATAAGAGAAGAATATATAGGAATCAAATCAAAGCTTATTATAAGAGAACTATTAACTTACGTTATAGACGATAAAGGCTCAACAAACGCACAAGAAGGTTGTCATGATGACACAGTAATGGCACTTGCAATATGGCTTCAAGTCATACTAGAAGGACGTGGAGATAGCTACACGCCAGAAATATCAGACGAAAGAGTTAAAAACAGAGCAAACTTCGATATAGACAGACCATCACTATACAGAGAACGTGATGAAGATGAAGAAGAGGACGAAGATCCTTTTATAGAATACTCAATTTAGGAGGAAAGTAAATGGCTAAAGATAATAAAAAACCATATGAACCTATCTCTAAAGAAGAGAAAACAGTAAATATGGTATTAAATATGTTCAAAAGAGCTGAACAAGCAAAAGCTCCTTACGTTTCTACATGGAAAAAATGTAAAGAAGCATATAAAGGGGAGATGGATAATGAAAAGAAACCAGAATACAAGTCTGATAACGTGTCTAACTACATCTTTTCAACTCTCGAAACTATTAGGCCTATTATGGTCGCTGAAAACCCTAAATTCCAAGTGCTTCCACGCCTTGAAAAAGACTTTAACAAATCGTACAGAGTGCAGCAAGCTTTGGACTACGAGTGGACGAGAACAAAAATGGATACACTTATACCAAAAGCAATCTTGCCTTCGCTTCAAATCGGAACAAGCATTATTGGACTATTTTGGAATGGAGAAGACACAAAAATAGGTAACGTTGAACCTAAGCTTATAAGTGCATTTAACTTCTTCCCAGATCCTTCTGCTCTTACAATGGAGGACGCAGATTACGTTATTTACGCTTCATACCAAAACGTAGGTAAGGTAATAAGAGCGTTCCCAGAAAAAGCAGAAGAACTAAAAATGCAAACTAAGAAACCAGATAAAGAAGATCTTATCATGGGGCAAGACAGTACAAACTTCTCAAATCAATCTATCTTAGTGCTAGAGTGTTATATGCGTGATTATGAAATGGTAACACAAAAGCTTGAAGAAGATGGAGAGGTTATTGAAGAACGTAAGATGAAATACCCTAAAGGTCGTAGAATAATAATCGCAGGAGAAACTCTTCTTTCAGATGGTGAAAATCCTTACAATGATGGTAAATTCCCATTCATAATGTTTAAATGCTATGACTTAGAGGATTCATTCTGGGGTATGGGTGAGGTAGAACAATTAATGAAACCTCAAAAACACGCAGATAATCTTACAAATCAAATCATAGATAACGCTAGATTAACAGCTAACTGTCAATGGATAAAAGATAAGAACGCAGGAATAGAGCAAGGGAAACTTACTAATAGGCCAGGGCTTATTGTTACTAAAAACCCAGGAACAGAAGTAAGAAGAGAACAACCACCTTCAATCCCTGCTTACGTCCAAAACACGGTAGAAATGTTAAAGCGTGATATAGAAGTAATATCTGGTGTATTCGATATAACAAGAGGTGAAAGACCTGCTTCTATTACATCTGGTGTAGCGATAAACCAACTTACTCAATCAGCTCAAAGCAGAATTAAGTTAAAAATGAAATATTTAGAAAATTCACTAGCTGAACTAGGTTCTATGTGGGTAAATCGTATTATACAATTCTGGAAGTTACCAAGACAACTTAGAGTAATGGTAAGTATAAAAGATTTTGAACAAGCTACAAACGATATGAATATGCAAGGACAACAATTCGCTGTTCAACCACCAGTAAATGGTCAAGTACCTATATTCACTAATCTTAGTGGTGAAGAGATAGATGGAGATTGGGATATAAGCGTGGTAGGTGGTTCTACTATGCCAGTAAACAAAAATGCTAGATTACAACAATTAATCTCACTTTCTCAAACTCCTGCAGAGGACGGATTACCAATGGTAGATAGACAAACTATACTTGAAAATTCAGAACTTCCTAACGTTGAGGAAATCTTAGCTAGGTTTGAAGCTATAAAACAACAACAAGCAGAGCAAAGTCAAGCTCAACAACAATCAATGCTTCAAGAACAACAAACTAACATTCAAATGAGTGCAGAAGCAGAAATGCAAAAAGCACAACAAAAATTTGAATTTGAAATGCAAAAAGAACAAATGAAGGAAGCTAATGACAACGCTGAACATGATAAAGATAGACAATTACAACTAGCACAAATGATAATGAATATACTTCAACAGCAAAATAGTGCTAAAGAGGGCGATTCTGAACAGAAAGAAGAAAACACGAATAATATAAATAATGAGAATGTTGAAGAAACTGGAAATGCACAAATGGAGCAAGAAGCTCAACTACAACAAATAATAGAACATATTATGAGTTTACCACCAGAAGAGCAACAAGCTATTTTAGAGCAATATCCAGAGTTAGTACAAGTTATGTCCTTAATGCAAGGAACTCCTACTATGTAGGTATTTTTAAATGAAAGAAGGTAAGTAAATGGCATTTACAGATTGGATTGCTGACGAGCAATTAGATGAAGTAGAAATTGAAGAAGATGTAACTAGCGAAGAAGCTAGTGAAGTTGAAGAAACAATAGAAGAACAGATCGTAGAGGAAGCACCACAAGAAGAGGTTGCTCCCACTACGCCACAAACATTTAATATTGGTGGAAAAGAATTAACTTTAGCTGAAATCGAAACTGGTTATATGCGTCAACAAGACTATTTAGCAAAAATCGAAGAAGCTAATAAGTTAAAAGAAGAAAGCAAACAAGCGTTAGAGCTTGTAGATTACATCAAGAAAAATCCAGAAGTTGCACAAAGATTAATGAACGAAGAAAATGTTCCTAGTAATATTTCTAACTCAATAAATCCTGCAATGGAAAGAATTGAAAAACTTGAAAAACAATTATACATCAAAGAAATGGACGCTACATTAAATGGATTAAAAATGAAATATCCAGACTTCAACGAAATTGAAGTGCTTAATAGAGCTGTTCAATTAAATACTAGCGATTTAGAATTTGTGTACCACGGACTAAGAGGGGCAAACATGGATAACATAATAGCTCAAAAAGTAAAAGAACAGTTGGCACAAGCTACACAAGAAATGGCTAAAAATTCTCAATCTACGAGAACAGTAGTTGGCAACACTAAACATTCAGATGTTGCTACAACTACACATAATTTAACTAAACAACAAATGAGAGTGGCTGATATGATGGGAATATCATATGAAGACTACGCTAAATACTTATAATTTTTAGAGGTGAATTAAATGTCTAAGACTCCAATGGGGAACAAAACACATCAAGAGGTGAACTTTGGTAAATTATTAGAACCAGGTTTAAGAAAATTATTCTATGAAACATTTGACGAAGTTCCAGAACAATATTCAAAAATATTCAAAGTGCATAATTCAAAGAAAGCTAGAGAAGTAGACTACGGACTAGGAGCAATGCCATTATGGAGCGAATTTGGTACAGCTATTAACGCTAACTTAACTGGTGATGCTGTTGGAGACGCAGAAATGCCATCTGTAAACTACGTAACAATCCCTGCAGGATTAGAAAGAGTTTATGTTCATAAAGAGTTCGCACAAGGGTTCCAAGTTGAAAGAAAGATGGTTGATGACGAACAATACGGTGTTATCAACAAAATGCCTAAAGACCTTGCAAGAGCAGGAAGATACAAAGTTGAAATAGACGCTGCGTCTGTATTAAATAATGGATTCGATAATACTGGATATGATGGTAAAGCATTATTTGCTAAAGACCACCCATTATTAAAAGGTGGTGGAGCAACTTGCTCTAACTTAATCGAAGGTGAATTAAACGTTGAAAACTTAAAGAAAGCAATTATTGCTATGAGAAACTTTAAGGACGAAGCAGGAAAGAAAGTTGTATACAAAGCTGATACATTAATTGTTCCTCCTGCATTAGAATTTAAAGCTATCGAATTATTAAACTCTATCAATCAAGCTGATTCTGAATTAAATAACGTAAACAGCTTAAAAGGAAAGTTAAAGATCGTTGTGCTTGACTTCTTAGAAAGCGATAAAGCATGGTTCGTAATGGATTCTGCAAGACACGAATTAAACTTCTTCTGGAGAGTTAGACCAGAGTTCAAACAAGCAGAAGATTTCGATACTTTAGTTGCTAAGTACAGAGGTTACATGAGATATTCTTATGGATATTCTGACTACAGAGGTATCGTAGGTTCTAAAGGTGAATCTTCACTACCTGCGTCAGCAAAAGCAAAAGCAAAATAGCATAATTTAATATAGGGGCGTTTATTCGCTCCTTTTTATTTATATGTAGAGGTGATCGAATGAAAAGAACGGAAAATCTAAATTTACCAATTTACGATAATCCAGAGAGCGATATATTCAAAATTAATGATGTTAATAATGCTCACGAAACGATAGATAAGCAATATAAAGAGCTTAAAAATATAAAAGAAACAGTAGAAAGCACAAACCCTAGTGCTAATTTACAAGGGCAAATTAATGATATAAATGCGTCATTGGAAACTATTGAAATAAATAAAGCAAATAAAAATGAAGTAAGAAAAAAAGAAGAGCCAATAACTATGGTTGATTTATCACAAGATGTTAAAGAAAAATTTACTGGTGGGGCTGTAGCTGTGGTTGGAAGACAAGGAATTATGGACGTAAATTGCCTATAAAATACTTAGAGAAAACTGATAATCTATTAAAAATGATAAATTACGATAATATTGAAGGGGGCATTATTTCTTTAAATGATAATTTATTAAAATTAGAATGGGCAGGAAGTAATAATGCAATTATTGAAACAACCCCATTTACATTAAAAAGTAGCACACAATACTATATACATTTTGATAGTATGTTTTCAACAAACCAAATACAATTTGAATTAAGAAGTGATAAAAGTGGAAGTAATAAAATAGTTGCTTATATTAGCAACGGACAAGTTGCTTATGCAACTACACCATCATCTGATTTTCAAGTTAACTATTTGAGAGTATCAGGTGCAGATATAAATTTTGATGGGCATATATGGATTGATAAAAAGTTAGGAAATGAATACTATCCTCCGTATAATTCTAAAATAGCATTGACTAACGATTTAAAAAATATAGAAGAAAAGCTATATGACATAAATATAGATAATTTGAATTATAATGTTATTTCGATTTTATATGATGAAGGTAAATATAATTTATACAATAAAAAAACATCTGAAAATGGTAAAAGTATTGATTGCTTAGGTAATATAACTATTAATGAAGGAAGAATTTTAACAGACTTTATAGATGTTGAAGAGTTCTTTAAGACTAACGAGCATATATGGTTCAAACAAAGTTTAGATGGGGAAACCGTATCAAATGGGAATATAGCTTATATGGCAGTATATGATATTAATAAAACTAATATTTGTACATCAGCAAAGCAATTTTACGATACTGGATTAGTAACTAAGAGTTCTTTGCCAGAAGGTTATAAATTTATAAGAGTATGTTTTTCTAATAATTACTCCAATTTTGGGATAGGGAATAACAATGCTTGTTTATTCGATTACTATACTCCTAAAGAAACTATTGGGGTTGAAGCTATAGAGAACATAAATTCATCAATAAATGATATACAAACTGAAATTAACGTATTGAAAAATAGTTCAAATGTTGTTAGGGTAGATAAAAAATGCTTATTCTATGGAGATAGTATAACTAACCAAGATTTATATCAGAAGAAAGTACAAGAAACTTTAGGGATAGAGTATATAAACAACGGAAATCCTGGTTATCCTTTGTCAAATGTATTTAAAAATAATCCTAATCATGGTTTTTCATTAACTGGAGATTATAAGGTTAATGGATTAGTAGAACAAATAAATGATAATTTAATTGAATATGTTTTTATTATGGCTGGAACAAATGACTTTGGATATGATGGTACTAAACCACCGAGCGAAACAGATGGAGAGTTTAATGCTATTGAAATGGGCGATTTGAGTTATCCTTATAATAGGAATACTTACAAAGGAGCATTGTCAAATGTAATAGATAGAGTTACAAGAGAATGTCCAACAGTTGAAAAAATGTTTATAATGTCACCAATTCAAAGAGGTTCAGATGGTGCAACTGATATAGTTAAAAACGCATTAGGGTTATCAATGATAGACTTTAGAAATGCGTGTGAAGAAGTTGCTAATAAATTCTCATGTGAGTTCATTGATGTATTTAACTGTGGAATTAATTTTATAAATTGGAGTAAATATATCCCTGATAAGATACATCCAAACGACGCAGGAGCAACACTTATATCTAATAAAATTATTGAGCATTTAAAAAAGATGAACCATAATTAATTCATACTTGATTAACAAGACGCACTCAACAACAAAATTCAACACGTTTCACGTGAAACATACAAAATTCGAGGTGATAAAAATATGTATAACGGACAAGCTAAACTAAAGCTTTACGAAGATACATCTTGCACTAAAGAGATACGCCTATCCCCTACTGGTGAATATATTCTTAACGCTAGAATAGTTACTGGTCATGCTAGTGGAACGTACAATAAGAATATATACATAAAGAACGTAGGTTCTCATAGTGCATATAATATTAGTGTAACAAAGCTTACTGATACGTCTAGTGAAGCGACTATTCAAAAGAGCTTTAGCATTTTGCCATCTAACGCTAGAGAAGTTATAAAAGTATCTATACCTTACGAAAAAGGCGATAGAAATACGATAAGAATATCTATGAAAGTAGATTACGATAACATACCTTAATGAATACTATAAAGAAATTAAGCGTTGAGATTAACAAGTTAGATGGTTTAAAAATATGCAAATTAGAAAATTCAAAAGAAAGAGAAAATGCACTATATATAGCTGATCAATATAAAAATGATTTATCAGCGTACGCAGAACATGATAGAGTGTTCAATAACGTAGATATAGTGCAAGATATGTTAATAGATGTTATGGAGCAACCTAGAGCGATAGAAACATTACATACTAACGCAAATTGCTTTATACCTATGACAAGTTACGAAGAGAAAATTAATCTTTACGAAGATTATGATAATAAACTTACGAGGTGATTAAATGAAACAAACGCCTAACATAAACTTGCCTATCTTAGAGCAAGGTGATAAGTATTTAAAAGAAACACAGAACGAAGCTTTTAGCGTTATAGATAGAGAGATAGCAGGTTTAAATAGTGCTATATCTGTGTTTGATAATGTAGAAGGTAGTATTATTGACACTAAGAGTGATGTTGAAACTCTTAAAAACGAAACAAATACGTTAAAAGCGTCATTAAATGATGTGTCGAGTAACGTTATACCAAACATTCAAACGTCGTTGGACAATAATGCGAAAAATGAAAAAGATATTTTTAATGCGGCATTCTATCCCGGAAAAAGGAGATATGCCGAATGAAAGGATTCCTTTATCGGAAAAGGGAAAAGCACTTGCTGTATCAAAACGAAACATTCTTTCAAAGGTAGACAGATGCTTTTCTTCCCCCTATCGGAGAGCAATAGAAACAGCCGAATGCATCGCGGATCATCCGGTCATTGTGGAGGAACTGCATGAAAGAACTATCGGGGATGCCAGGGAGGATTTCTGGTTAAAGCAGTACGAAGATTATGATTTTCGCAATCCGGGCGGGGAATCGTTAAATCAGGTGAAGGTGCGGATGAAAACAGCGATCGATTCTATCGTCGGACAGATGGAAGAAGGAGAAACAGCACTCGTGGTTTCTCATGCAACGGCAATCTGCGCATATTTACTTTCGTATTGTGAGATCGAGGTGAAGGATGCGGCAAACAAAGTAAGAAAAATATCTTTCCATGGAAAAGAAATCCTGAACGACAGATTTCAGCCGGCAGAGGGGTTTGAAATTCTTTTTGAAAATGATGTTTTTTCGGATATTCGTGTTATGGGGAGCGAAAAATGAAAACAGTATATTTGATCGGCGGAGCGATGGGCGTTGGCAAAACGACGGTAAGTCAGCAGCTGAAAAAAGATCTGGCGAACAGCGTTTTTCTTGACGGAGACTGGTGCTGGGATGCCGATCC
>OHKS01000481.1_pt1 | contig 15675 bp, 8 predicted proteins | sample 1568881 | NCBI WGS metagenome assembly OHKS01 (sample SAMEA3879569, study PRJEB24766) | human gut metagenome | biome: human-associated habitat; feature: feces | place: USA | collected 1985/1987 | reverse complement strand
CACCTTGATAGTATAGCCGAAAGCAAAATCCGGATAGAGCATCGGATTGAACCCCGCCATATGCTTGGCCGAGTCAGGATAGCTCAGTGTGACACGGATTTCGTTGGCAGCCTCATCCACCACCCGTTTCCTCATCTTGGGCAATCCCTGCCACTGCCCCTGCGAAATCTCGAAACGCACATCACCGCCTGCGGCCCTGCGGTCTCCATTCAAAACCAAGGTGACACCCCCTTGGTGTCCTTCAGGATAGACATCACTGAAAACCATCACATTGGCCCCGTGGTTTTCAAAATACCCCGACGGGTTAATCTTGAAGTCCTGGGCTTGCAAACCTGCACAAAGCATCAGTGATGCCGCACCTATTATCAATTTCTTCATACGTATTATTTTAAACGATTATACATTTCCACTCCCAAGCGTACCGTATGATATGGACAACGCCACATACTTACTTTGGGAGCCTCCTTTTTAGGCTCTCCGTCGAAACAGTCGCTATACCATTCCCCGTATTCCTTGTCCACCATATGGTCTTTGACAAAAGTCCAGACCGTATCAACCGATTGTAGATAAACGTCACTCCCGCTGATTTGCCAAGCATTGACACAAGCTATCACCGTTTCAATCTGGCCCCACCATGAGGCATGCTTGGTTTTTCTGTCACCTTTCTTCTCGTAAATCATATAGCCTTTATCACTCATTCCTTCGGCCAGACAAGCTCCCGTTACATCCAGTGCAAGCTGGTTTGTCTGTTCTATCAGGTCCTGATTTTCCAGCGTACGGGCAGCCTCGCAAAGCAGCCATCCGGTCTCAACATCATGTCCGTAAGAATCCATTTCGACCAGACTGTTCCACTCATTATCAAAGAACAGATTGAAATGCTTCCTTGACGGGTCGTAAATGCGGTTCATGAACAAATCGACGCAAAACTCAAGCCTTTTCTTCAAGCCATTGTCTTTCCAGCACTGATATAGAAGGGTATAAGCTTCCAACACATGCAGATGGGCATTCATGGTCTTGGGAGCATTATTGTCATATTGGTCCAACTTCTCCCAATTTTCGGTAAAAGATTCCACATAACCGTCATACAACGGCTCACGCCCTTTCTCTTCCAGAACATGATACAGACTGACGGCAGTTTTCAGACTTTCGTCGTTACCCGTCGCCAGATAGTGCTCTGCTAATCCATAAATAGCATAAGTCATGGCATAAGTATACTTAGAAGCATTCACTACTTCACCATCGGGGTTGACCAACCAATACACCCCACCGTTCTTCTTATCAATAAATGTATCGATAAAATAGCGCTGAGACTTGTTGGCAAGTTTCAGATAAGATTCATCTCCAAATGTACGGTATGCAGCAGAAAAACTCCACAGAATCCGGGCATTCAACACTCCTCCTCTGGGAGCATCTACCACCGGAGTACCATTCCGCAATACAGTCCCATAAAAACCGCCGTCAGGCGCCACTGCATAATCCATCCAAAATGGCAGTACACTGTCCCGGACATTGGCAACAATTTCCGCACACAATGTCGACCGTAACGAATTATGCCGAACAGTACATGCACACACGCCCATACATATAAATAGAAGGAAACAAAATGTTTTTCTTGCCATACTTAACTACAAGTTTAAATTGTGGACACTTAATCATCTGATTTGCTCATTCAGGAATACATACCCCAAACATAGTGAAGAATCTCTTTTCTGTAGAAGAGATTCTTCACTTCGTTCAGAATAACAGAACAATATAATTGTCTATTCTTAGCACAATTTTAGAGTCATCAATATCCCTCATTCTGGTCCTCCGAATTGATGAGAGGATTATTAAGAATCTCATTAGTAGGTATTGGGAAAATCTCCTGATATTTCTGATGCTCAAAATAACGGAAAGAATCGCCAGTTTCCCAGCACTCCTCCGGTGTAGAATTGGCTTTTGTTTTCGGGTATTCGCATCTGAACCATTCTTCAGCCAACCCCATACGGCAAAGGTCGAAATATAAAGAGAACTCTGCATTGAGCTCATGACGGCGTTCTTGTGTCAAAGCCACTTTCCATACATCACTTGTATACCCTTTCCGCGTCTTATATTCAGCATAAACAGTCTTTGCATCGGGTACATCGACAACTGTCGTATTCAACATTGCCTGCGGGAAATCAATGGCTTGTACACCAATTTCCAAGTTACCCCACGCACGATTACGCACTTGTCTGATCATCTCCCATCCGGTCGCTTCCTCACCCGTCTCGAAACAACATTCAGCATAATCCAGCAATACGCCTGCATATCGTTTGAAAGTCAATGAAATCGGGCAATACACAAACCCGTCCTTACCCGGTTGCTTTCTCCAATACTTCAGTGAATATACACAAGGTACATTTTCAGAGCCTTGTACATATCCGCTGTAAGAGGGATTGGTACCCAGTTTTTCATTGGTAATAGGATGTACGTCACCCGTACCTACACAAGTATACTCCTTGCGCTTGTCTCCCTGCTCAAAAGAGCGATAATACTCCCAAGACAGAGCCAAGGACCCCCAACCGCCATACTCGGGAGCGGCACACATATAGCCATACCATATCTTGCCGTCATCGTGGCTGTTGCCTCCCCAATTCATATTGCCGTGAATATGATAAGCCACCTCAAAAATGGATTCTTTTGTCCAATGGTTGTCCCAGGCATGAAGATTGGCATAGCACGGCTCCAATGCATAGGTATTACTGGTAATAATGTCATTCAATTCCTTCTTGGCTTCAGTAAATTTCTTCTGATACATATAGAGTTCTGCCAAAAATGCCTTGCAGAAACCTTTCGTAATACGACCGTATTCTCCATCGGCAGGTTCCCAATCCAGCTTTTCCATGGCAAACTTAAGGTCTTCCTCAATAACCTGATAAGTGCCTTCCAGATTTTCAGGACGCGCCTTTCCTGCACTGGTTGTATAAGTCTCACCCGTAAGCAACATGGGGACAGGGCCAAAGACTTTTGACAAATACAAGTAATTGTATGCACGAATGGCACGCGCCTCGGCTTCAAACTGCACTTTCTTTTCGGCAGAAAGCACGGAAACGTCCACATTCTGCAATCCGGCCAGAAAACGGTTGGCACGGTCAATACCCTTATAGCTCATACGCCAAGCCGTATCCAGCGAACCTTTATTGGCTAATACCGCATGACGTTGCCATTCGGCATCCCAGCCGGACGCCTGGCAATCCATCGTACTGTGTCCGGCAATAAATACATTGGGCTTAAATCCCCATGTCGTATCATCGCCACTATTATCACTGCCTTGATAGGTATAAAAAGTATCATAAATACCATAAAGCCCCGACTTTATATTTGCCTCATTCCGGTACATGAAATCTTCGGGCAGAATATCGTAATGATCGACTTCCAAATAGTCATCACAAGAACTGGTAGTACCCAAGGTGAGAGCACCCAACAACAATATATGGTAAAAACTTTTTCTCATAATATGATTTGTTTATCTGTTAAGTATTAGATTAGAATTGTACACTCACACCGAAAGAGACGGATAACGGGAACGGATAGCGTCCGCCATCGAAACCTGTCAGCAGCACTCTGTCCGAACCGACTTCCGGATCACCCCATTTGTTATACGAAGAAAGCGTCAATATGTTGTCTGCACTGACAAACATGCGGGCATTCTCCATCTTCGCGTGCTTTACCAAATTCTTCGGGAAAGTATAGCCAAACTGAATGTTCGAAATCTTCAAATAATCGCCTTTCTTAATGAAAGCGTCACTGGAACGGTGATTCTTATTGTGGTCGCCCTTGGTGATACGCGGATATTTGCCATTGGGATTCTCAAGAGTCCAGGCATTCTTCACATATTCTGCCAGAACGTTCTGGTAACCGCCGTCAGGACCATACATAGAAGTCAGACGGGCAGCGCTTTAAGAATAGACATCCATTCCGGCTACCCCATACATATTCATTGAAAAGTCGAAATTCTTGTAAGAGGCAGTAAGGTTCAAACCGTAGGAAAGAGTCGGGAAACCATTACCGATAACCGTACGGTCTTCGTCTGTAATCTGGCCGTCGCCATTCAGGTCGATATACTTGAAGTCACCCGGAGCGGTGTCACCATCCTGGTACTTGCCTGTAGGCGATTGAGCATTCAAGGCATCAATCTCCTGCTGGTTCTGAAAAATACCGGCCACTTTCCAGCCATAATAAGAACCTACGGCATAACCGTTCTGTGTGATGGAGTGATTGTCCCAGTCATCACCATCCTGCGTACCATAACTGTTGTTTTTATAGAAAATAGGGTCACCCACCTCTACCGCCTCATTTTTCAAGGTAGAACCATTTACACGTACTCCTACATTCCAATCACCGAAACTTTTATTCCACGCAGCACTAACCTCAAAACCTTTGTTACGGATATGTCCGGCATTGGTATAGACAGACGTAAAACCGGTAGAAGGACGGATCTGACGATAAATAAGCAAATCTTTCGAGTCACGGATAAAGTAGTCCACCGAGAATGAAAGCTCGTTGTTCATAAAGGCCATGTCCAGACCGATGTTGGTCTGCTCGTTGGTCTCCCACTTCAGGTTGGTGTCAATTTCCTTTTGCTGTGCGATACCGGCTGCATTCATCATGCCGCCCCCGGCCATGACATAATACATACAATCCAAAGAAGAGAGCTGAGGGACAGAAAGACTGGTTCCGCTACCCGCATTACCGGTCTGCCCCCAACCTGCACGTATCTTCAGGTTGCTGAAAAGATTCAGATTCTTGATGAAGTTCTCCTCTGACAAGCGCCATGCCAAAGAAGCGGAAGGGAAAGTACCGTACCGGTTGCCCGAACCGAAGTTGGAAGAACCGTCGCGGCGTACTGTAGCCGTCAGTATATAACGGTCATTCAGACTGTAGGTCAGACGTCCGAAATAAGATTGATAACGGGTCTTCAAGTCACGTCCCCCATTTGTATTCTTGGAGCTGGGGTCGTTTGTCAAAGAAATCTGGCGAATGTTGTCAGCCGGGAAATCACTGGCACTGGTATTCAGCCAGACACCGTCCGTATCGCTGATAGAGAAACCTGCCATAGCGCTTACACGATGATGGGCATTCGACCAGTCATAGTTGACAAACGATTCTAAGGCAATCTCCGAGTTCTGATTCTGATTGATAGAATAACTGTCCTTACGGTCTTTCGAACCAAATGTACGAGGATTATAAGGGGTATATCCATCATAACCTTTTGTGAAATAGTTGTAGCTACCGATGGTTTTAAAAGTCAATCCCTTTGCAATGTCCAATTGCAGGAATGCACTGGCCACCAAACGGTCCCATTTGGAAATCTGGTCGGTTCTGGTCTTGGCTGCAGCCACCAGGTTGTCGGCCCCCTTGTTGATGTCACCATCAGACTCTTGTTTATAATGTCCCCATGAACCGTCGGGCAAAACGATAGGCATAGAATAAAAGACTCCATTCTCTACATAGTCCATCGTAGGAATGGCTTGCGCATAACTACGCATATTGCCACTGAAGTGATGCTGGGCATGTGTATAGTTCAAGTTCAATCCCACATGAATGAAATCTTTCACTTTATGAGTGATATTGGCACGGGCTGTCAGACGTTTGAAATAAGATTCAATGACAACACCTTCATTATTCAGATATCCCACCGAAAGGTTGGCTTGCGTGGCTTCCGTACCACCCGAAGCGGAGAGATTATAGTTCTGCTGCAACGCTGTACGTGACATTTCATCCTGCCAGTCAATGCTATTCAATTTGCCAATGTACTCTTCGCCAAAAGCCAGATTGGTCATGACCGAACCGTTACGGCAAGATTCGCGCACTGCCTTGGCAAAGAGATCTGCATCGGCCACGTCTATCTTGTTGTTGTTGAATTGAAGAGAATAGTTGGCAGAGAAGTTGACTTGTGCCTTGCCCTTGCTTCCGTTTTTAGTGGTAATCATGATAACACCATTGGCACCGCGCGTTCCATAAATGGCAGTAGCAGAGGCATCTTTCAGGATTTCAATGCTCTCCACATCGTTTGGATTAAGAAAGTCAATGGAAGTACCGACCTGCACTCCATCCACTACATAAAGAGGGTCGGAACTACCGTTTACGGTGGCTACACCACGAATACGGATGTTGAATCCCCCGTCGGGCGAACCGGAGGAACGGATGACGGAAACACCGGCGGCAGCTCCCTGCAGACCTTGTCCCAAGTTCACCGGATTACGTTTCATCATCTCCTCTGCATTTACAGAAGTAACGGAACCGGTCAGGTCGGATTTCTTCATCGTACCGTAACCTACCACCACCACTTCTTCCAATGTTTCGGCATCTTCTTTCAAGATAATCTTCAAGGCATTCATGTTTCCGGTTACTTTAACGGTCCTTGTCAGATAACCGATGTAACTGGCTTTCAGCGTAGAGCCTACGGGACACTGCAAAGAGAAGTTTCCGTCCAAATCGGTAATCATACCGTTCGTCGTACCCTCTACGATGACATTGGCACCGATAATGGGTTCGCCCTTCTCATCTACCACTTGTCCCTTTACGGTGGCTACACTCTGCTGCACTACAGCGACACTTGCAAACGGATATCCGCTTGTTGCAAAGAGAGGTCCGGCGCATGCCAGCGATACTGACATGATGCCCAAATACTTCATCACATTTCTCATAAATACTAAATACTTAGGTTTAACAAAGACCCTGCTTGGAATATACCGGGAATAAGAGTTTTGCCAGTTTGCTGGCACGGTCTTGCCAAGCCGTTGGCAAAGTCTTGCCATTACATTGGCAAAACTTTGCCATTATAGTGGCAAAAAAGGTTTACTCTTTTCCCAGCCTACCGGCAGGAGTGGATTAAATATAGACTTTCAAAGATTAAGTTCAGAAACTCAAGGAAGTGCCTTCAACCTGATTCAGCAACTGCGGTTTCGCCTTCGCGCAATCCACTTTCACTACCTGAATGCGGTTGTCTGTAGGCAGGCATATCAAGCCCTCCGCCTGTTTCTTATCGGCACTGTACACTTTCAGGCTCATCTTGTTCCAATCCATTTCAGAGGTGGACTGCGCCAACTTCAGATGAGGAAGCACCGAACCGTCACGCACCAGCATGATTATCGGCAAGCTGCCTGCTTCAATCTTATGCCATCCGCCTTCATACACTTTCTCCGTCTGATAGTCTATCCACTTTCCTTCGGGAAGGTAAACGCTGCGGCCGGTTATACCGGATTCGAGCAAGGGGGCAACCAGAATCTGCGAACCGAAAAGATATTCATCGTCCACCCTCCATGCTCCAGGGTCATCAGGGAACTCCACGAACAAGGCTCTCAACATCGGCAAACCTTTCTCGGTACATTCCTTAGCTTGGGCATAAACATAAGGCATCAGCCGATATTTCATCTCTGCACTTTTGCGGAAAACATCCTGTACACGCTTGCTGTCGTACAACCACGGCTCTGTCGGAGGTGCCCCATGTGCACGAGTATGAGAAGTCAGAAAACCGAACGGCAACCAACGGCAATACAAATCTTCGGGAGTAGATTTTACAAACCCTCCCATATCATGGCTCCAGAAAGAGAAACCCGACAAACCGAAGGACAAACCGGCACGGAGTGTACCCAGCATACCCGTATTCGTCGTAGCAGCATCACCGCCCCAATGCAACGGATAGCGTTGTGAACCGGCCCACGCAGCACGGGCCCACATAATATTTTCATTATGAAGCTTCTTGGTTATCTCGGATACTGCCATGTCGTAGCGCACCGGATAGAGATTGTGCTCATACCAACCACTCTTGCCAGAGGCATAAATACCGTTCAGAGGAGCAGCTTCGCCAAAGTCAACCTTGATGGCACTGACACCGATATTCAAGAGTCCGGCTAACTTGTTCTGATACCAGTTTACAGTCTCCGGATTGGAGAAATCGAGCACTACATCTTCATAAGGAAGTTCCCCGTTACCGTTCTTCACATACATGTTTTTCTCTATCAGTTCAGGGAAATAACGGTTCTTGGGAGTGAAATAAGGCAACTGCCACAAGCAGACATGGAACCCTTGCGACTTCAGGTCCTTCAGCATCTGCTGGGGATTCTGGAAACGGTTTTCAGAAAACTTATAATCGCATTGCCAGTCTACATCAAACCAACCGGTATCGAAATGGATAACATCGCACGGATACTTATTCTTGCGGATATTAGCAGCCACATCATAACCTTCTTTTTCACTGAAATAAGTGATACGGCTCATCCATGTACCAAAAGACCACAATGGAGGCATACCCGGTTTTCCTACCAAATCAGTGTACTCATCCAAGATGTCTTTCGGCTCACCGAAGAATACGAACAAATCCAAGTTTTCGTCGCCCATAAACATTTTGTTCAGCCCGATATAAGTAGCACCGAAATCACAAGTGACAGGTGCGGAAGTATGCATGAACATACCATATCCCCGATTGCTCATAAAGAAAGGAATGGGCTTGTACATCTGGTCTGTTTCCGGACCTTGTGGGTCTGTAACAAACAGATTTACTTTCTGCCCCACTTTGTTCAACCCTGTAGCAGACTCGCCACAGCCAAAAATCATCTCATCTGCAGTCAGAGTAAACACGGGATTGATACGACGAGCATTGTCGCTTCCCCTTTTAATGAAACTGAAAGGGGTATACTTCACTTGCGTAGAATCAGCATCACGCAAAGTAACGGTTTGACTTAATATACGTCCTGTCTTATCTTTCAATACAACCCTCCAAGGATTCTTGTTTATTTGTACAGTTCCATAATTACCGGCATAGACAATGGTATTTTCCGTTTCGGTTACCTTCCAACTTTCATCTTTACCCGGTTCCTTCGCCAGCATAATGGATGTACTTACCTTAGGTTCCACTGGAGTAGTAAGCATACGAATACGTACTGTACGCGGAGTTACAAAGTCAATCTTAAATTTTAAGTTCGGGTCATTCTCATAAGCAGTAAAAGGAAAATCGAGCATTCTCATTTTACGGGGTTGCGCACCGTTGGTATTGAAAGCCTGACGTGGCATTAAATGCCCCCGTTTCCAATTCACCAGTCCTTCACCCGACTTAACGTCGAATGATTCCAGATGGTCTGCAAAGAATAAAGTATTACTTAAATCAAGGAAGTCCGTACTCATATCCAAAGCCTGATTCATCAAATACGAAGTACCATCATTGACATGCGGCTGTGCCAATGAACTACTGCAAGTGCACACAAGCATCGCCACCGTTAAAATTTTCTTTATCATAATATTAGAATTAAGTGATTTTGCTGCCAAATATATTCCTTTCCAAAGCGAAACATAGGTTATAAAAATGTCTTTTAATACCCAATTTTGTTTCACAATGCACATTTCGGCACCTTTGGAAACAAACAATACATTATTTTTCAACAAACAAATGACATAATCCTCAATATATACACAAAAATAGTCTTGCCTAATCAGAATATTATTTTTAATTTTGAATTATGATATTGTTAACCTTCCTAATTTAAAATTAAGAAATACATGAAGCGCCTATTCACAACCGCCATTTATATCTTGTGTGTTATACTCACCACTTCAGGAAATACGAACGAGAAAACACTAACCATGATGTTTAAACAACTTTCCATATAGGAACTGAATCAGGGCTCAACAAATACGACGGTTACTCATTCCATCAATATTATCAAAGTAATTCAGGACTATCCGATGATGCCATCTTTGAAGTTTTTGAAGGGCCGCAAGGCAACATATGGATTAAAACAGCCAACGAATACAGCATTTATGACTATAAAACAGGGAAAATCAGCAACGATTACAAGTCCGTACTTGAAAAGAAACATATACCAAGCAAAAACATTCAAAGAATAGGCATGACTCCCAGAAATGAATTCTGGGCCTACAACCGTAGCAAGCTCTATTTACAAAATGAAGACAAGAACCCCATCAAGGTTTTTCCCCTACAAACTGAAAAAATCTCAAACATATCTATTGCAGTACAGTCCATCTATATAATGTACTCCGACGGCGCATTATACAGTATAGACAAGCAGACCTCTGAAACCAAAGAAATCGCCATCCCTACAACATTCATACCTTTATTGAAAAACCACGAGCCTCATATTTATACCGACCGGAACGAGAATATATGGTTATATACATACCAGAACAGCCTGCTATTGCACAAAAACAGCTTCACCCGGCAATGGGAAGAAATAAAGTTAAACAATGGCCAGGACATGCAATATAACCGGATACAACGCATCCTGGACATAGGCAATGGAAACGTATGGATACTTACCAGCCACAAGGGCCTATTCATATACAATACCTTGAACAAATCAATTACCAACCTGACCCATACCCCTCTAAAGCAGCATACCATTGCCAGTAACAACCTTAGTACAATCTATCAAGACAAAGATGGAATTGTATATATAGGCAACTTTAAACACGGCATATCCTATTACAGTCCGATGTCTCAAATCATACTGTGCAACAAGTCTCCAGAGTACAATGACATCCTGACCTTCTGTAAAGACACCGATCAGGAATTTATATATTACGGTACGGATGGTACAGGTTTAATCCGCCAATCATTGGCAAGTGACTTATATGAAAAAATACCAACCCCTGCCAATATTGTGGTTGATTTATCCATAGACTCCAAAGACCGTTTGTGGATCGGAACTTATCAGAAAGGACTCTTGTGCTACTCAAAAGGGAAAATCAAACAGTATACAGTAAGCAACAGCCACTTGCTCGAAAACAACGTATATACAGTAAAAGTCGACAAATATGGTTATATATGGATAGGGACAATGAGAGGTTACGTTCAAAGGCTGAACCCCGAAACCGAAGAGTTCGACACAGTTCTGTATCGCCCCGGAGAGTTTTTCATCCGAGATATGTACTATGACAGCGACAAATATCTTTATGTAGCTTCCAACGGAGGATTGATCATCATTGATACAGAAAACCAAACCTATAGCCTTTTCGATGAAGACAACCACTTCAGCGAAAAGAATATCCTTACTGTCTACAAAGACAGCCGCAACCTTCTTTGGATAGGCCATTCACATGGAATAAGTGTCTGGGACCAGAAGAACGATTCCATCCTTTTTCTTGACCAGAAGAGTGGGCTTGCCACCAACTTCGTCAAAGCTATTATAGAAGACAACAACAAACAAATGTGGATCGGTACGGGAAACGGTATTTCACGAGTCCAAATAGTAAATGGAAAATATTACATTGTGAATTATACCATAAAAGACGGATTAATATGCAATGATACCAATATACATGCTATACTCAAGTTGGACAATGGCAATATCTTAATAGGTACCCCCAAAGGATATCAGACAATCATTCCCCAAGAAATTTTAGCAACAGACTACCACGCAAACATCTACCTGACAGGGATTGAACTCAAATCAGGAATATACCATCCCAACTTATCGAATGAAAGTTCACTTGAATGCACACAGACCCTTTCTTTTACTGAAAAAGAAAATTCATTCATTTTATCTTTCTCTGCACTTGACTTTGCAGAAACAGACAAAATAAAATATGCCTATAAAATTAACCAAAGAAACTTTGACTGGGTGTACGCAGACAACAATAAGGTCAATCTGTCTATGCTGCCTGCCGGAGACTATACATTATCTGTAAAAGCATGCAACTCACAAGGCATTTGGAGTCCAAACATCAAAGAATTGAAAATCAATATCCTTCCTCCCCTATGGCGCACTTGGTGGGCATACACAATTTATACATGTATCGCCATGTGCCTAATCTTACTGGTTATTCGAAGCCTGCGCATGCGTCACAAACAAAAATTGATTCTACAAACTGTTGAAATAGAAAATGAAAAACAACAAAAAATCAATGACATGAAACTACAGTTCTTCGCCAATATAAGTCATGAACTACGCACCCCTTTATCACTGATTATTAATCCGCTTGAAGAATTTCTCGAAAACCATCCCGAACACCGAAAAGGCATACTTGACATGGTAAAGCAGAACGCCAACTACTTGCTGGAACTCATCAACCAGTTGTTGGACTTCAGAAAACTGGATGCCAAAGCCGAGAGCCTGAAATGCAAACATGACAATATCCTCATCATTCTAAGCGAAATATTCTACTCTTTTGACCCGATAGCACAAAAAAGGAGCATAAACTATACTCTCACTTGCCCGCAACACTCTGTTTTTATGGATTTTGATTATGACAAAATGCGCAAAATCTGTACAAATATACTAACCAACGCTTTTAAGTTCACTCCTAACAAAGGAAGTATCTCAATGAATATTGAGGTGAAAGAATCAAATCTGGAACTGACATTCGCAGATACCGGCTGCGGCATCGAAGACGAAAACAAGGAGAAAATATTCCAGCGATTTTATCAGTCAAGCAAAAATCCGGCAAATAGCGGAGGCAGCGGCATTGGGTTACATATTGCCTCCGAATATATAAAAATGCATCATGGCAAAATCAGTGTCAAAGACAATCATCCTTGCGGATCTATCTTTTTAATTACATTCCCGTTACACCAAAACAGTGAAGTAATCGAAGAAGATGATACAATCAAAATGCAATCGGCAGAAGAAGAATCTCGCCAATCCACTATTCTGCTTGTAGATGACAACTACGACTTTCTCAAGTTTCTCTCTGAAAGTCTTTCCAAACAATATCATATACTGAAAGCCAGCAATGGAAAACAAGCCTTATCCATCTTAAAAAAAGAAGATGCAGATTTAATAATCAGCGATGTCATGATGCCGGAAATGGATGGGCTGGAACTGTGTTCAAACATTAAAAAAGACATACGTTATTCTCATATTCCCATAATACTTTTAACAGCCAAAGCAAGCGAAGAGCACCAATTGGAAGGACTCGAAACCGGTGCCGACGATTATATTACCAAACCATTCAACATGGAAGTGCTAAAACTCCGCATCTGCAAAATGATTGAAATGAATATAAAACGGCAAGAAATCTTCAATCAGGAGATAAAGATCGAACCCAGCCGCATCACCATTACCCCCCTTGACCAGCAATTGATAGAAAAAGCCATCGCCATTGTAGAAGACAATATAAATGAAACGGAATTTTCCGTCGAGGAACTTGCCAGCAGCCTGAACATATCACGCAGCTACTTCTACAAGAAGATGATTAAGATAACGGGAAAGAAACCCATCGAATTCATCAAGACCATCCGCATGAAACGGGCACAACAACTCCTGACAGAAAGCCAGATGCAAATCTCAGAGATTGCCTACATATTGGGCTATAACTCACCCAAAGTGTTCTCCAAACATTTTAAAGATGAGTTCAACATCAGCCCTTCCGAATTCATAAGGCAACATAGCAGAAAAATACAAACCAACGAAGAAGAAGAAGATGGACAGTATCCGGAACAAGATGCTGAAGAGACACCGGAAGAATAGGTTTTACTCCGGTTTATGCTTGCAGAAACAGTTATTGCCAACAAATAATAAACGGGAAACATTATCCTCCCTTATCAGACACAAAAGAGAGAGCCGTTTCACGAAAAGAATCAGCATCTTTGCCAAATAATAACCTTTTCAAAATCAACAAGCATGAAACAAATCTCCAATTACAAGGCATGGGCTTTTTGTATCGCCATGCTACTTACCACAACGTGGCTGTCAGCACAAACAGACACATCCATCCCCAAGCTTATACAGAAAAACGGACGTTACACACTCTTGGTGGACAACAAACCTTTCTTTGTTCTGGGAGGACAATGCGGAAACTCATCCAACTGGGCCTCCATGCTGCCCAATGTATGGAATGTGATGAAAGAAATGCATGCCAACACATTAGAAATACCGGTATATTGGGAACAACTGGAACCTCAAGAAGGCAAGTTCGACTTCTCACAAGTGCAGTCAGTATTAAATCAGGCACGGCAAAACAATATGAGACTTATCTTCCTCTGGTTTGCCACCTGGAAGAACGGAAGCAATCACTACATGCCCGAATGGATGAAAACAGATTCTAAGAAGTATCCCAATGTTGTCGGCAAAAATGGTCAAGAAGTAGACTCTCCCAGTCCGCATTGTGAAGAAGCGATGAAAGCGGATGCCAAAGCTTTCGCCAGATTCATGGGTTATCTGAAGGAAGCAGATACACAACATACGGTCATCATGGTACAAGTGGAGAATGAACCGGGGACATGGGGCAGCGTAAGAGACTATTCGAAGAAAGCCCAAAAACTATTCGAAGGCTCCATTCCCCAAGAAATTCTGACACCCACTGTTTGTAAAGAACTGAATGTACCGAAAAATGCAAAAGGGAGCTGGAAGGAAGTCTTTGGCGAACGGGCAGACGAATATTTCCATGCATGGCACGTAGCCCGTTATATCAATTATGTGGCCAAAGCAGGAAAAGAAATTTATCCGCTTCCCCTATACATCAATGTTGCCTTAAGAGATCCTCTGACGAATCCCACAGCAGACCACTATGAAAGCGGCGGTGCAACGGACAATGTCATATCCATCTGGAAAGCCGCAGCCCCTGACATCGACTTCGTCGCTCCGGACATCTACCTCCGTGATGACAAGGCGGTCCTGAAAGTGCTCGAACTATATGCCCGCCCCGATAACGCATTAATGGTTCCCGAAACCATCGGAAGCCCGAGATTCCTTTATCATACCATCGCAAAAGGAATCGGCTTTTCCCCATTCGGCGTAGACCAACGGAGGAACTTTTCTCCAGACATGCAAAGGCAATCCCCCTTATCCGCTGAATATGAAATACTAAAACCGATGGCACACTTGCTGGCTGAATGGAGTGCAGAAGACAGGATACACCCTGTCATAGAGCCTTCCGACCATTCAGAACAGTACGTCAGCTTAGGCAGTTGGAAAGCCATCATCAAATTCGGCAACACCCGTGGAGGGCAAACCGCTGCCGCCGAAAAGCGTCCGGCCAACGGAAAGGCCATGATTATCCAACTTGGCGAAAACGAATTCATCGGTATCGGTACTAATTGCCGGTTCACTTTCGAACCAATAGGGAAAAAACAAGGAAAAGCCTGGCAGTACCTGAAAGTACAAGAAGGATTCTATGACGAGAACGGTGATTTCAAAATGCTCCGTATCCTCAACGGTGACCAGACAGACTGGGGAGGACCGCAAGTAGGTGATGCCCCCAGTATCCTCCATTTTACATTGACAACAAGATAACAATAAAAACATCATACCATGAAACACTCAACATTATCATTGCTAATTTGCATAGGAGGATGTTTCTCTGCATGTAGTCCTACCAATGAAAAAGTCAATCCCCTGACACAACACGAGGACGAAATCACAAACATCATAGCAGAAATGACACTGGAAGAAAAAATAAACATGCTCCACGGAAAAAACATGTTTTCATCGGCAGGTGTCGAACGTCTGAATATACCTGACATAGAATATGCCGACGGTCCCTTCGGCATTCGCGAAGAAATGGAACCGCATTCATGGAACTCCTTGCATTTAAGCACCGATTCCGCCACTTTCTTCCCGACAGGCTCTGCCCTTGCAGCTACATGGAGCACTGAAATGGCATACAAATACGGAGAGGGAATGGCTGCCGAAGCTAAACTCCGGGGTAAAGACATGATCTTAGGGCCGGCCATCAACATACAACGCATCCCAACCG
>OHKS01000477.1_pt1 | contig 15745 bp, 19 predicted proteins | sample 1568881 | NCBI WGS metagenome assembly OHKS01 (sample SAMEA3879569, study PRJEB24766) | human gut metagenome | biome: human-associated habitat; feature: feces | place: USA | collected 1985/1987 | reverse complement strand
AAAAATTTATTTATATATTTTAATAAACACCAGGTTTTTCTTCACCGTTCATTACACGAAGTCCGCCCTGTGCGAGAGCAAGAAGTTCATCCTCGCCCGGGTATATGGTAAACGGAGCAATCCATTCACAACGTTCCTTAAGTTCACCAACAACTCTGTTGTCATGAGCAATACCGCCTGTGACGATAATCTGATCAACTTTACCCTTTAATACGGTAGCCATTGAACCGATATTTTTGGAAAGCTGGAAGATGAAAGCAGTACGGAGTTCTTTGGCATGCTCATCACCTGCATCAACCATTTTTTCTACATCACGCATATCGTTGGTTCCGAGATAAGCATTGAAACCGCCGTTTCCGACAAGCTTTTTATAAACTTCTTTCTCAGTGTATTCACCCGAAAAACACATTTTAACAAGTGCTCCGGGAGGAACGGCACCCGATCTTTCAGGTGAAAAAGCACCATCTCCATCGAGAGCATTGAAAATATCAACAACTTTGCCGTTGTGGTGTGCACCTACGGAAACACCGCCGCCAAGATGTACAACGATGAGATTCATTGAATCGTAAGCTTTGCCGGTCTCTTTGGCATAACGTCTCGCAACCGCCTTCTGGTTAAGGGCATGGAAGATACTGATACGCGGAAGTTCAGGAACGCCTGAATATCTTGCAACCGGCTCAAGCTCATCAACGACAACTGGGTCAACAATATATGAAGGAACACCGATTGAATCGCCGATTTCTCTTGCGAGAATACCTCCGAGGTTGGATGCGTGCTGACCCTGTACGCCGATTTCAAGGTCATGTAAAAGTTCATCGGTAACAGCATAAGTACCGCTTGGGATAGGCTTTAAAAGTCCGCCGCGGCCTACAATCACATTAAGTGAGTGGATATCAAAGTTTTTCTCCTTAAGGAAATCAACGATGATGTTTTTACGGAAATCCTTCTGTGCAATAATACTGTCATATTTAGCAATTTCCTCAGTAGGATGACGAAGTGTCTCGTCAAAAAGCAGGGTCTCGTCTTCAAATACACCGATTTTGGTGGAAGTGGAGCCCGGATTAATAATTAAACTCTTAATTGACATTATAAACTCCTTTATGTTAATTAGTTATTTTTAAGATTCTCAGCGACAACGGCACCGAGAGCAAGAGAGTTAATCTTGACCTCAACGCTGTCGGAACGTGAAGTAAGGATAACCGGTGCTTTGGTTCCTGTGATGAGGTTGCCGTTTACAAGCTCTGCTGTGTGAACCATTGCCTTGTAAGTGATATTTCCTGCGTGGATGTCAGGGAAGAGAAGAATGTCCGCATCGCCGACAATCTTACGGTCTGTAGCTCCTTTGTGTTTAGCTGCTTCAGGGCATATGGCAAGGTCAAGTGAAAGAGGGCCGTCAACTATACATCCGGTAATTTCACCTGCTTCGTTCATTCTTGTAAGTTCTGCCGCTTCAACAGTTACAGGCATCTTAGGGTTGACAACTTCAACTGCTGCCAAAGGTGCAACTTTAGGATTGTGAACACCGCATGCCTCACAGATTTCAACGGTATTATTAATGATATTAACCTTGTCCTCAAGTGTTGGATAAGGAATGAAAGCAACGTCCGTAAGAAAAAGGAGATGATCTATTCCCTTGACATCAAATACGCACACATGTGAAAGTGGTTTTCCTGTTCTTAAACCGACTTCCTTATTGAGAACACTCTTTAAGAATCCCTTTGTATCGATAAGACCCTTCATATACATATCAGCCTTGCCGTCATGTACAAGCTTTACAGCAGTGAGAGCAGCCTCGGTAACATCTTTAACATCGATAACTTCATAGTCAGCGAGGTTCATTCCGATTGAATCGGCGATAGCCTTAATCTGGTCTGCATCACCAACGAGAACCGAATCGGCAATTCCGCGCTCCTTAGCTTCTTTGACTGCTTCAAGAACATTTTCATCCTGTGCTACGGCAACAGATACTTTTTTCTTGCTGCAGGATTTAACCTGGTTTAAAATTTCTTCAAAACTCTTAGCCATTTGTATAATCTCCTTTATATAATCCTTGATTGTAAATCACACTATCTAAAATAATACCACTTTAAAAGAATAGTTTCAACCGGAAAAATGAGACGGAAAAATGACAGAGCAATAAATGTTGACAATTGTCGCTTTGGGTAATATTATAATATACAAGAGTATGTTATTTATAGTAATTATATTATAAGGTGTTATTAATCTTTGAATTCTAATGATAACTTCCCTAAATAAAAAATTAAAATAATAATGAAGGATATAAAGGATATAAATCTTTAAAATAATGGTGAAAAGCATGAAAACAAGAAGAAAAACAGTTTCATTCACACTTCTTCTGATAGAAACAACTCTTGCCATCATAATTTTCATTGGCATGTACGCGTCATTTGATAATTATTATCAGGTCAGGAATATGAAACGGTCGGGATATGCCTATTTATATGCAGGAACAGTTACAATCAACACTAAGCAACATGATTTGACTACGGAGTACAGCAGTGAGACTATTATAGAGTATAGAAAATATACAAAGACATTGCTTGATGATTTTTCCTCTGTAGACGGAAATCTGTCATGCGAAATAGGTGGAAATGTTGCCGGAGGAGCCAGTCGGATATGCAAGATATATATTGCCCAAAACGAGAAACTTCCGATTATAATTGAACGTGATATGTCTGATAACGGAGTGTATGTTGGAAACGGACTTTTAGAATATGTATCCGATGATATGATCAATGTTTTCGGAAGTAATATACCTGTTGCGGGAATCATAGCAGCACGCGGTCTTGAAAAAAACACAGACATATATGTGAAGTATGGCGATTTATCCGAAAATGCACGAGCATATGTTGCTGACTATATCACGATGCAGCTTCTTGAGAATGAAGCCTGTTATTTTGAATACGGAAGCAACAGTGCGTATAATATGATACAATTCTGCAATAATATTAACAGTGATGTTTATGAGTGTACATATGAAAACTCATTACCCGAAAGCGAGAACACATCTGGATCCGGTATAACTTCAGGCATAAAAAATACAGTCTATGTATTGACCGCATGCATCTGCTTTGGGGTAGTATTCAGAACAATGTTGTTATACGTCAGTGAAAAATACAGATTAATATTTATATCCCAATCATTCGGAATGAGTAATATAAAAATAATACTTCCGATTATTATGGAATATGTTACCGCATGGATCATATCTGTCATATATGCCGGCATTATCGGTGCATTGCTTTATTATCTGTCGGGAACATTTTATATTGGTGTGATATTAAAGTATTGGGCGGTGTCTTCAATAGCATGTCTGGTTCTGGGACTTGTGTTTCTTATAATAGCATATTCGGTTATCACACACGGAAGACAGAGTCTGGCATTCAACATAGCGGATAGCGAGGGGTGACATATGAAATTTATAAACAGAGTGAATATCGCTATGGATATGTGTATCCATGCAAAATTCAAAACAATATTATATATGATAGAAACATCCATATTTCTGGCATTGCTCACGTTTGTAATATATGTTACAGAAAGTGATACAGCTTTTTCGGACAGAATTGAAGCCGGATTGAAAATTCCTGTAGAAAAACTCGGATATGTGTCATTGGAGACCGCAGATACCGGTGAAGTAAATAAGCAAATAGGACAAATTGAAGGAATATCGGCAATCGGAGGAATACAATGCAATGTAGCAAACAGTTCGGCATCGCTGGCTTTCTTAAGAGAAATCCAAGGGAAACATCGTATTAATTATAATGAAGAAGAGTACAAAAACAGCATTGAGACAACTGTCATGTCAAAAGAATTATGGAACGTTATGAATATAGAACTCAAGGAAGGCATTGAACCGTCTGAGTATACAATACAGAACCCTGACAGAGAAATATTGTTATATTTGTCCGAACAGTACATTGGATATGTAAATATTGGCGACGTATTTACGGACACATACAAGGGCAAAGAGATTTTTCGATATACGGTTGCGGGCTTTTTTGACAGTGACTCCACTGTAATAGATCCTTTTGTATTTTCCGACGAAAACACCGAAAGGTATGGCTGCTACAGTCTTGATTACGGAATAATCGAGATTACGGATACGATGAATTGGAACGGCAATTTTATTGTGTTTGATAAACCATATGCCGATGTGTATGACAGCATAAATAACATTGCGGCCAAAACAGATGTACATATTGATGTATATAATATTTCCGATGTTGCCGGTTATATAGCAATGGATTCAAAAAGCAACACTTTTTATCTTAAAGAGATTGTAGCTGTAATGACGGTTCTTGTTATATTATCCATAACGGCCGGACGCGTTTATTTTATCAGAACAAGAGCCTCTGATTATGGTGTATGGGCATCATGCGGAGCATCAATAAGGGATTTGTGCCGGGTAATAATTCTGCAGAATATAATAACCGTGCTGCTTCCGATGATTTTTACCTCCGTGTCTGCATACAATGTTCTCAGAATTTTTTATACGGATAATTCTGTTTCAGTATCACTGCTCAGAAAAATATATTTTTCTAAATGTATGCCTGCTCAGTTGATAACTTCGGCAGCAATAATCGTACTATCGGGGATATGGCCCACAAATATAATAAAACACACTAAATTATCGATGTTAGTAAAAGGAAAAGTATCAAATGATTAATTTACAGAATATAACCAAAATATACCGGACGGGTGACAATGAAACGGAAGTATTCCGGGATTTCAATCTGTTTGTTGATGACGGAGAATATGTTGCGGTAATGGGGCGCTCAGGTTCGGGAAAGACTACGTTACTAAATATTATAGGGGCAATGGACGGTTTTGATTCGGGAAGATATATGTATAATGATGCCGAAGTCAACAAACTTGACAGACACGGATTGGAACAATTCAGACGCAATCATATAAGCTATGTATTCCAAAATTATTTTCTCATTAATTATTACTCGGTAAGAGAAAATATAGAACTGCCGCTTATAGCAAAAGGAATAAAACGTAAGCAGCGCAGAGAGATTGCGGAACAGAAAATGGAACTCGCAGGAATATCAGATATAGCCGATAAACTTCCGGCGTATATATCGGGCGGACAGATGCAGAGGTGTGCGATTGCAAGGGCACTCGCTTCCGGTAATGACATACTGCTTGCCGATGAGCCGACGGGAGCGCTTGATGCGCATACCGCAGAAGATATTATGAATGTTTTTGAATGCATCAGAAATGAAAAATGTACGATCATAATGGTAACACACGATGGACAGATTGCCGCACATGCCGACAGAATAGTGAATCTGACATAAAAATGCTGTCAAGAAAAAATACTTGACAGAGGCTTTCTTTTATTGTATTATACTCAAGGTGTTTGAATTATGGAAAAAATAGTTGAACAGGCAATGCTGTATGATTTTTACGGCGAATTGCTGAATGACCACCAGAAATCGATATTTGAGGAATATGTTCTTGATAATTTTTCACTCAGCGAGATTGCTGAAGAACACGGGATAAGCAGACAGGGTGTTCACGATATGATTAAGAGAACGGATAAGACTCTTAATGAATACGAAGAGAAGCTTCATCTTGTAAGAAAGTTTATGGCGGTCAGAGAGAATGTTAATAAGATTAATGCGATAGCTAAGAAGATTACAGGTGAAGATAACCGTGAGGCGGTGACACAGATTACACACATCACGGAGACGATAATCGATGAATTATAGACACAGAGGGTTTTATGGCATTTGACAGTTTATCTGATAAATTACAAAATATTTTTAAAAAGCTCCGCGGCAAAGGACGACTGAACGAAGATGATGTTAAGGCGGCAATGAAAGAAGTCAAAATGGCACTTCTGGAAGCGGATGTCAATTTTAAAGTAGTTAAACAGTTCGTTAATTCTGTGACGGAACGCGCTATCGGACAGGATGTAATGCAGAGCCTTACTCCGGGCCAGATGGTTATAAAGATCGTCAACGAAGAAATGGTTTCCCTGATGGGAAGCGAGACAACTGAGATTGCATTCCGTAAGGATGGCAAGCCTACAGTGATAATGATGGTCGGTCTGCAGGGTGCAGGTAAGACAACCACAACCGCCAAGATCGCGGGCAAGCTTAAAGAGAAAGGCAAGAGACCTTTACTTGTAGCCTGTGATGTTTACAGACCTGCGGCAATTAAACAGTTACAGATTAATGGTGAGAAACAGGAAGTTCCTGTTTTTGATATGGGTGAGAACAACAAGCCGGTCGATATTGCCAAAGCTGCAATAGCCCATGCTGAGAAGAACGGCAACAAAGTTGTTATCATAGATACAGCCGGTCGTCTTCATATCGATGAAGATATGATGAACGAGCTTAAGGACATAAAGGAAGCGGTTGATGTATTCCAGACATTGCTCGTTGTCGATGCGATGACAGGTCAGGACGCAGTCAATGTTGCGTCGACATTCAATGATCTTATCGGAATCGACGGCGTAATCCTTACCAAGCTCGACGGCGATACTAGAGGCGGTGCGGCACTTTCAATCAAAGCCGTTACCGGCAAGCCTATACTCTATGTTGGTATGGGCGAGAAACTTTCTGATCTGGAGCAGTTTTATCCGGACAGAATGGCATCAAGAATACTGGGAATGGGTGATGTGCTTACCCTTATTGAAAAAGCGCAGGCTAATATCGATGAAGAGAAAGCCAAAGAGATGGAGCGCAAGCTTAAGAAATCTGAATTTGATTTCAATGATTATCTTGAATCATTTAAACAGGTTAAGAAGCTTGGCGGACTTGGCGGAGTGATGAGCATGATGCCGGGTATGGGTAATATGAAAGGCGCTATGGACAATGTCGATGAGAAACAGATTGACAGAATCGAAGCAATCATCCTTTCGATGACACCTGCGGAACGTTCCAATCCCAAGATATTGAACCCATCGCGCAAGAACAGGATTGCGAAGGGCGCAGGAGTTGACATTGCGGAGGTCAACAGGCTTGTCAAGCAGCAGGAACAGATGAAGAAAATGATGAAACAGCTTCCGGGCATGATGGGCGGTAAATTCGGTAAAAGAGGAAAATTCAAGTTTCCTTTTTAATACACATAATCAAGAATAAAATATTACGGAGGTAAATTAACATGGCAGTAAAAATCAGATTAAGAAGAATGGGACAGAAGAAGGCTCCTTTCTATAGAATCATTGTTGCTGATTCAAGATCTCCTAGAGACGGAAGATTCATCGAAGAAATCGGAACATATGATCCAAATACTGATCCAAGCACATACAATGTTGACGAGGAACTTGCTAAGAAGTGGCTCGCAAACGGTGCTCAGCCGACAGAAGTTGTTGGCAAGATCTTCAAACTTGCCGGAATTGAGAAATAATTAACTACACGGCAGGTCAGGAGGTAACCCATATGAAGGAGTTAGTTGAAATTATTGCAAAAGCACTTGTTGATAATCCTGATGAAGTAGTAGTTACTGAGACTGTTAAGGAAAAAGCAATTATACTTGAGCTTAAGGTTGCTCCGTCTGATACAGGCAAAGTAATCGGAAAGCAGGGCAGAATTGCCAAATCCATCAGAGCAGTTGTTAAGGCAGCCGCCACCAGAGAAGACAAGAAAGTTATTGTGGATATAATGTAACTAATGGTTTTACCTTGAGTAAAACATATGAAGGCTGTCCCGCAACGGGGCGGCCTTTATTAACGCAAAAAGGAGTTATTATGGAAGATTTACTCAGAATAGGTGTTATAACATCTACGCACGGTATATCCGGTGAGGTTAAGGTATATCCCACGACGGATGATGTGAACCGCTTCAAAAAACTCAAAAAATGTATATTGAAAACTGAAGGACGCAATGCTGTTACGCTAAAACTCGAGATTGCGGGCGTAAAGTTTTTTAAGAACATGGTCATCCTTAAGTTTAAGGAATTTAATAATATTAATGAAGTTGAAAAATACAAAAATGCCGAGCTTTATGTCACAAGAGAAGATGCGATTGACCTTGAAGAAGGTGAGTACTTCATATGTGACCTGATAGGGCTTGACGTTGTTGATGAAGATAGTAATGTGATCGGAAAGCTTACCGATGTTTTACAGAGCGCAGCCAATGATGTATACGAGATTACCGACAATTCCGGTAAAACACATCTTTTCCCGGCAATAAAAGAATGTGTACTTAACGTTAATCTTGACGAGGGACGTATGTATGTCCATGTGATGAAAGGACTTATGGATTTATGATGAATTTTCATGTGCTTACGCTTTTCCCTGAAATGATACAGAATTGTCTCGGAGAAAGCATAACCGGAAGGGCAATCCGCAACGGAAGCATAACATTAAACACCGTTAATATAAGAAATTTTACGGACAATAAGCATGGACATGTTGATGACTACCCGTATGGCGGCGGCGCCGGAATGGTAATGCAGCCGGAACCTGTATACAAAGCATACAATTCCGTGGCATCGGCAATCGACGGAAAAGTCCGCGTGATATATCTGACCCCGCAGGGCAAAGTCTTTAATCAGGCTATGGCGGAAGATTTTGCCAAAGAGGAGAATCTGATTTTCCTTTGTGGACATTATGAAGGCATTGATGAGCGGGTGCTTAACCGCATAGTGACAGATAATGTATCAATAGGCGATTATGTGCTTACCGGCGGAGAGCTTCCGGCAATGGTTATGATAGATGCCATATCACGCAAGGTTTCAGGTGTTCTGGGGAATGATGATTCATCGGAAATAGAAACTTTTTATGATAATCTTCTCGAATATCCGCAATATACCAGACCGGAAGTCTTTGACGGAGAACGCGTACCGGATGTACTTATGTCGGGACACCATGCCAATATAGATAAATGGCGCAGGGAAAAATCACTGGAAAGGACATATGATTTCAGGCCGGATCTGCTTGAAAATGCCAATCTTACGGACAAGGACCGCGCATATCTCGAAAAATATGCCCGTTCCAAGGAAAATAATTGATTTTTGCGCTTGCATTTTGCATACACATGTGCTAAAATACAACAGTTGTGTTATGCAGATAACGCACATAAATAGTGGCGGTCCGCTGTTACGAGTGAGTATTTAAGAACGTCATATATCAGGAGGAATTATAATGAACGACATCATTAAGAACATTGAAGCAGAACAGATGAAGCAGACTGTTCCTGAGTTCAGAGTCGGAGATACTGTTAAAGTATCAGCTAAGATTAAGGAAGGCAACCGCGAGAGAATCCAGATTTTCGAAGGAACTGTTATTAAGAGACAGGGCGGAAGCAACCGTGAGACATTTACCGTAAGAAAGCTTTCAAACGGCGTTGGCGTTGAGAAGACATGGCCTTTACATTCTCCGTTCGTTGAGGATATTCAGGTTGTCAGACGCGGTAAAGCAAGAAGAGCTAAATTATTCTACTTAAGAGACAGAGTAGGTAAGGCAGCTAAGGTTAAAGAGATTGTTAAATAATTAACAACGATTATGACTATGATTAAAGGTACCGGTTTATGGCCGGTACCTTTTTTCAATTATAATTTATAATCAAAAGAAACTCTGTTTGTTACATGAGGGTTATATTTCTGCCCCATACGCACATGCTCCGGATGATTAAGATATTCGCCAAGAACCGACTCGTCGGAAAGCACCATCTCAATCATCAGATCCATATTGGCGGGGCGGTCAACACAGTTACGGTGGATGCTTACAGATTTAATGCCATCAAAAGCATTTTCAATTATGCGGAATGCTTCCACGTATTCATTGTAATTGTCATCGGTGAAATAATTTTCTTCAAAAGTAAAAATAACAAAGTGTTTTATCATAGAACAATCCTCCTTGGGTTAATTTAGCACTTTTATGCGATAATGCGTTAATTGTATCACAAATATTACGAAATGGCAATTTTATGATTTACATATCAGTTTACTAGTATTATAATTCATAGGTAAACTGATGTCAGTTTACAGTCAGGAGGCATATAATGAGTTACGATATCTATCTTCCGAGTTATTCAATCGGAGCAGATGTTTATGATAAAATATATGATATATGCAGGCCTTATGGTAAAAGGGCTGTGGTTGTCGGCGGTCACACCGCTATGGAGAAAGCTCTTCCCAAAATAAAGGAAGCAATAGAAGATAAGGATATAGAAATTACGGATGCGCTCTGGTACGGAGGAGATGCCACTTATGATCATGTGGATATGCTTGCAGCCTCGGATGCTGTTAAATCTGCCGATATGATATGGGCAGTCGGCGGCGGCAAGGCTACGGATACCGGCAAGACTCTTGCCGATGTTACCGGCAAACCAATTTTTACTTTCCCGACGATTGCATCCAACTGTTCGGCATGTACAAGTGTTTCAATTATGTATAAAGATGACGGAAGTTTCCTGAAACCGCATTTTTTCTGTAAACCGCCGGTTCACGCATTTATAGATATTGATATAATAGCACATTCACCGTCCAGGTATATGTGGGCCGGAATCGGAGATACTTATGCGAAGTATTTTGAAAGCACCGTTTCATCCAGAAACGAGGAAGTCCCGCATTATATTGCACTCGGAACCGCCAATTCCAGAATGTGTTATGAACCCATGCTCAAATACGGAGCGAAGGCTTTAACAGATATGAAGCACGGTGTATTTTCACCGGAATTTGAACAGGTCGTTTTATCGATTATAGTAACAACCGCGGTTGCATCCATTCTTCTGACAACCGATCATATAATTGATTATAACACAGGACTTGCGCATGCGATTTTTTATGCGCTAACATCCTACCCTCATATAGAAAAACGGCATCTGCACGGAGAAGTAGTCGGATACGGCGTACTAATACTGCTTCTTGTGGACGGCAATAAAGAGGACTTTGATAAACTCTATGCATTTAATAAGCAAATAGGACTTCCTGTAAAACTTTCTGATATAGAACTTGGTAAGGATGAAATTCCAGCACTTGTTAAAGCAGCTTTGGCGATGAAAGACATTGAGCACAACCCGTATGTTATCACAGAAGATATGCTTACGGAAGCATTTAACAAGCTTGAGGAAATGAATCAATAAATTTATTTTTTAAGGAGATTAATATGAAGAAGAAATTGGCTATGCTCATGATTGCGGTCATGACATTAACAGCAGCTTTTGGAATTACAGGCTGTCAGAAATCAGATAAGGGCTCATCCTCATCTGACAAAATAGGCGTTCTTTATCTGGTTGAGAACACTGCATTCGAGGATATGAAGAACGGTATCGTCGATGAACTTAAGGCTAACGGATATGATAATCTTGATGTTCAGTGCGCACAGGGAGATGCTACAACACTCCAGACAATTGCACAGAATATGGCAGACGGTTCATACAAAGCAGTATTTACAGTTGCAACTCCTGCAACACAGGCAATGGTTAATCAGGAATGTGATACACCGACATTTTTCTGCGCCGTATCAGCACCTCTTGCCGCAGGCGTTATAAGTGATATGGATAAGCCTGACAAAAATGCAACAGGTACATCCAATGCAATCCCGGTAGGAGATATATTCGGATTTGCCGATAAACTTACACCTGGTATCAAGACTTGGGGATTCATCTACTGTACAAGCGAGGATAATTCGGTTAATACAGTTAAGTCAGCCAAGGAATACTGTGATCAGAACAAGATACCTTACGAAGAAGTTACTGTTACCAACTCTTCAGAAGTAAAGCAGGCTGCTGAAACACTTGCCGGCAAAGTTGACGGTATTTTTATCCCTAACGACAGCGTTATCCAGTCAGCCATGACAACAGTTACGGAAGTGGCAAGAGATAAGAAGATTCCTGTATACGGAAGTTCCAAGGCAATGGTTCTTTCGGGAGCTTTCGCTACGGTTGCCATAAGTGATACAAAGATTGGTAAACTTACCGCACAGATGGGTCTTAAATATCTTAAGGACGGTACAGCCGTTAAGGATATCCCTTCGGTTGTTGTTCCGGCAGAAGAGACTGTGATTAATCAGAATACTCTTGATGCACTCGGAGTAACTGTTCCGGATGATATCAAAAACAGCGCAATCATTGTAAACGACGCTGAATAGTTTTGGAGGATTTATAATGACTATTTTATACAGTTCCCTGCAGTTAGGACTACTGTACGGAATAATGGTTCTTGGAATTTACATAAGTTTCAGGATACTTGACATACCGGATCTGACAACAGAAGGAAGTTTTGCGTTTGGTGTTGCGGTTTCTGCCGTAATGGCCAAAGCGGGACATCCGTATCTCGGACTTTTGCTTTCCATCGTGGCAGGTATTGCTGCAGGATGCTTTACGGGTCTTTTGCAGACTAAGCTCAAGATACATCCTATTCTTGCCGGTATTATCACAATGAGCGGTTTGTATTCGATCAATCTCGGAGTAATGCATAACAGCCCGAACCTGACACTGCTCAATACAAGGACTATTTTTACGGATTTCAGGAATCTTATGCCGGGATTTGACAAGGAAATAGTCAAAATAATAATCATAGCAGTTATTGCAATTGCGGTTGTCGTGCTTTTGTCATTGTTTTTCAAATCGCATTTCGGCCTCTGCATAAGAGCAACCGGCGATAATCAGGATATGCTTAGTGCATCATCTGTCAATGTAAATATAACCAAGATAGCGGCACTTGGACTTGGCAATGCCTGCATTGCACTTTCGGGCGGCCTTACCGCACAGTATCAGAGTTTTGCGGATGTCAATTCAAGCGTGGGTATGCTTGTTGTCGGTCTTGCTTCTGTTATCATAGGTGAAGCTATCTTCGGAAGACGGAGCGTGACAATCGGATTCATATCTGCGATTGTCGGTTCAATAATATACAGGGCAATAATTGCTGTTACAACACGTTATAACATTTTCCCTTCTTACATGTTCAAACTTGTTGCTGCGGTAATCGTTATTGCAGCACTTGCGATACCTGTAATCAAGGAATCTGTAAGAAAAGCTAAAATTAAGAGAGGAGGGCACAAAGATGCTTGAAGTTAAGAATGCAGTCAAGGTATTTGCTGCCGGTACTCCCAATGAATTCAAGGCACTTAACGGTCTTAACCTTAAACTTGAAGACGGAGAATTCGTCACGATCATAGGCTCCAACGGAGCGGGCAAATCAACGCTGTTTAATGCAATATGCGGTAATTTCTGGCTGGATAAAGGCCATATAATACTTGATGGTGAAGATATCTCATACAAATCCGAACATAAAAGAGCACGCCGCATCGGACGAATTTTTCAGGACCCGATGAAAGGAACGGCACCTCATCTTACAATAGAAGAGAATCTTGCACTTGCATATTCGAGAAGTAAGCGCGGCGGTCTTGCACCGGCAATCACGAAAAGTGAACGCGTCATGTTCAGGGAAGCTCTTGCGGATTTTGACATGGGACTTGAAGACAGGATGAATACTAAAGTAGGCCTTCTTTCAGGCGGTCAGCGTCAGGTGGTAACACTGCTTATGGCTACACTTGTTCCGCCGAGACTGCTTCTGCTTGATGAGCATACGGCTGCGCTTGATCCTGCGACGGCCGAAAAGGTTATGGAAATAACCAAGCGCATCGTTGAACGCGAGAATCTTACGACTCTTATGATTACTCACAATGTCAAGTCGGCTCTTGAGACCGGAGACCGCACAATAATGCTTGATGCCGGCAATATTATTTTCGATATCGGTAAAGAAGAGAGAATCGGCATGACGGTTGAAGATCTTATGAAGAAGTATTCAAATAAGAAACACGAAGAATTCGATAATGACAGAGCTATTTTCAGTTAAATAAGCACATATAAAAGCTCCGGAGAATCTCCGGAGCTTTTCTGATGTCAACAATTATCTGAGAACTGTTGTAACAATTCCGAGTATATAGAAAACTGCCAATGCAACGCAACCTATTATGTTGAGCACGAGACCTGCTTTGGCTTTGGATGAACCGTCCGTGAGCTTGATGGCTTTGTTTGCGGAGACTATTCCGAATACCGCAAGAACAATAAATATCCATCCGAGTGTTATGAAATATCCGGTTGTGAGTAAAAGCAGCAAATTAACCGTTGATATTGCACAAAGGATTATTCCGATCACAAGCGGAGCGGTTGAGGCTTTTTCGTCATGATATCCTGTAACATTGACAACATTGCCCTGTGGGACACCCTGTGCATTGTTCTGCGGCATACCCTGCGCATTGCCTTGCGACATTCCCTGCGCTCCCTGAAAAGCTGCGCCCGCATTATTCTGAGGCTGCTGTATGTATTGCTGCTGCAGAAGATAATTTATAAACTGATCTATTTTGCTTTTAATGGCTGATTTAACGGCCCAGCCGTATGCACCGGGCTGATCCGGACCGATTTCCCTTTTGCCTGTCTTGAACCATGATTCAATGTGGAATGCACCGTTCTGATAGAAAATCTTGACATAATCCTTGGCCGTGACAAATCCGTCTCCGGCAACGAAAACATTGGGTTCGTTGTTGTAATTCGTCTGTGTGTATCCATTTCTCTTAAGCCAGTCTGTTATAACGTAGGTAATTACGTCATCGGGCATATTCAACTGTAAATCCCTGACGTATCTGGTATTTGCTTTTGCCATGATGGCACCTCCTGTGATTTGCTTTAGCATATTATAGCAGAGAAGTGCATGTGTTTCAACTATTATATTCAAATAATGCTTGTTAAAATGTAATAGGCATAGTGTTTTTGTAACAAATTTGTAACAATTTTTTCATTGATAATGTTGAAAATTCAAATTATAATATAGAAAACAAAACATTCAAAAGGGGGATGCCTATGAAGAAAAAAATCATTATTCTTGTAACATTTTTAATCGCACTTTCACAATGTGCATGTGCATCAAAGACAGCCGGCAAAAGCACGTCCGATGCCTCTTTATACCGTCTGTACGAAGATGGCGTAAAGCCGTACACAATGGATTGGCTTAAGAAAGCAGATCCTGACTATGTTAAGAATCATGACTATGAACTGGAGGAATTGTTTGACAGTGCGGCCTATATTCTTGATAATTCCGAGGAGTTCAAGGAGTATATGCATACCGAGGATGAGTATTATGACAGCGACGGTAATTTTAAATATCCCGGCAAGGATATGCATGATAAGGACTGGAAAAGAGGCATTGATTACGGTACATATATAAGGGCTGATGCGATAATGCCCCAGAGCGTCATGGATAAACTTTCCACCGGGGAACTGCTTGAGATTGCCAATAACGAGAAGATTATTTCATCCATGGCTATGCGGAGCAATAACCTGTACTATATTGAATATATGGATGCGCTCGGAGGCTCGCGTACTTATCAGGAGTTTCTTAAGCGGGACGATTATCCGGAAGTTTTATGCGGATATTACTTATCCATTGACCCTGCCGCATATATCGGAAATGCTTTTCACGAAAGCGGAAGCGACACGGACAGCCGCATATGTGCCATATGGTTTAATGAAGTAACGATTGTGACGGATGAGGTATATGAAGCACTGAACGATGAACAACGTCAGGCGGTACTTGATAAGCATAAGGAGATAGCGCGGTATCTTGAGGACAACTGTAAGGAGGAATACTCAACAACATGGACATACCGTTCGGATTCGCCATACAGCGCGTTTGATTCAATGCTTGATAACGGAGTTTCACCAAAGTGGTGCCGATTTTCAGAAAAATAAAATTTATGGCCTGCAGTCATGACCTGACGGATGCAGGCCATATTTTATTGGCCGGAAGCATACGGATTTAA
>OHKS01000438.1_pt1 | contig 16712 bp, 9 predicted proteins | sample 1568881 | NCBI WGS metagenome assembly OHKS01 (sample SAMEA3879569, study PRJEB24766) | human gut metagenome | biome: human-associated habitat; feature: feces | place: USA | collected 1985/1987 | reverse complement strand
GTATATATAGTTTGGAATCTACTGTTTTTTTTCTCAACTTTACTCGCTCCAAATATATAATGGAGACCATGAGAAACATACTATATATCTGTATAATGCTTTTAGGCATTATGTGCTTCGTTGGCTGTAATGACCATAATGGCCACAAAATACTTTTGGCGCGGACCGATTCTTTGTTACAGAACCGTCCGGACAGTGCGCTAAAGTTGCTTAATTCCATAGAGAAGGATGTTGGATTTTCAGAAGCGGAATGGATGAAGTTCGTTTGGAACTGTGCGCAGGCCCGCTACCGTATGGGTATGTCATTGGTGGAAGATTCGCTGCTTCCCGGCGCGATACACTACTATCGTGAGCAGAAAGACTCTTCCCGTATGTTGGATAGTTACCTGCTTGAAGCCTCTTATTATAAATGGATGAAGCAGGAGGAGCGCATGGATGAAGCGATTGAGAATGGCTTGGACTATGCCATAGCCCGGAAAGACACCTTCTGGCTTCTTCTTTTTTATCGGGGAAAGGCAGAGGTGGCTTATCAGAGAAATGATCACTCCCAGGTGATAGAGCTGATGGAAAAGATATTGCAATACGCTGATAAACTGTCTGTCCGAGAACGTAGTTCCGTATTCTATAACTTAGGACTTAATATGGCGTTGATTAACCATCCTTCTTCTTCTGATTATTTTGAACGGAGCATCGATATGGCATTGGCGGCAGCCGATACGGCTTCGGCTTGTCACTATATGAGGAACTATGCCACAGCGCTTGCCAATAACCGCGAATACGTCAAATCCAATGACCTCCTGCGCCGTGTCAAACGTCTGATGCCGGCAGTGGGTAACCATGTGATGCTGCAAATTACCTTTGCCGAAAACTTTCTCAACCTTCATCAGCTTGATTCTGCCCGTTACTACTGGAACCAGGCATGGGCCAATGAACAGAATCACGGAGGAGATAAAGCCGAAGGCTTCTCCGTACGCAGTGCATTGGTACAGCTGAAAACCGTTCTGGACTATACTTCCGGTACACCTTTGGATATTATCACCTTCGGCAGGTTTGCCGACTCCGTCAGAGTTGAGATGAGGGACCAGAACAGTGTAATAGAGCAACAGCTGGAGACCAAGAACAATCTTCAGCGGTTGAACTACGAGCTGATAATCAAGCGGCAAAAGACGCGGATGTATTCTGTACTGGTTGCCGTTCTGCTTGTCGGGGTGCTGCTGTCCTTGAGTTTCTATATCCGCAACAGAAGGAAACGCCTTGCCGAAGCCGAAGAACGTATTGATACACTGACCCGTCTACTGGAAGATGCCCAGAAGGCATCGGATAACCAAGAGGAGAATAGCGACGCTTTCTTCAAGAAGTTGCTTCTGCAGCAGCTGGGTATCATACGGCTTGTTGCCAATACACCTACCTCACAGAACCAGGCATTGCTGAAACTTATCTCGGGCATCAGCAATAAGGAGATTCCGGTGGAAGGACTGCTTGCCTGGGCGGACCTTTATCCGGTAATCGATAGACTATACGACGGATTCTACTCCCGCATGGTGGAAAGATTCGGACAACTCTTATCCGATAAGGAAGTGCAGATATGCTGCTTGCTCTGTGCAGGTTTCTCCACCAAAGAAATCGGAGTGGTGACCCAACAGACAAGTGCGACCATCTACGTGCGTAAAACTTCCATCCGAAAGAAGATAAATGCAGGCGAAAAGCAGGATATTGTGGAGTGCATAAGAGTCATTTAGACCGGAAGAAGTCGGATTAAGACTTTTATAATATATTGTTGTTGATAATCAGAACTTTAAGTATTGAGTGTTAAGACTTTTAATAGTGCGATTTAGTAGGAGTTAAGAGACTTCTTGCCTTAACTTTGCATCAAATCAAAAAACAGAAAGTCTTATGAAAAGTACATTCAGAACAATGGCAATCGCAGCGTGTTTCGCACTTGTATCTCTTACTTCATGTTACTTCCCCGGAAGCGACCAGTATAAAATAAAGTCGGCAACTAAGGAATATGTTAAGTCGCAGTTAGGCGAAGGTGAGAAATTCCGTTACGGATACCTGGAGCGTAAATGTGGTCGTAACGTAGACGGCAAATTTTGCAAGTATGCCGAAGTGCACTATGAGGTAATAAGCGCGTCGGGCGAAACTTCAGAGAAAATGCTCTTTCTGCTGATGTCGGAACATTGCGATTCCGTATTGGATATCTCGGAGGAGAGAGACAAGGAGTGGACCAATAAAGAAACTCTTTCGTCAGAAGAGATAAAGGCAATCATCGAGTCAGCTTTAAAAGACAAACTCTAAACACCGGCATTTATGAAAAAGATTCTTGTTATAGCTATCGTATGCCTGTTGGGTAGCTTTGCCGCAGCGGCACAAACAGTGAAAGTAAACGGTACAATTGTAGATGAACAGAACCGTCCGGTGGAATTTGTCAATGTAGCCCTGATTTCCTTGCCCGACTCTTCATTCGTTACGGGAAGCACCACTGATGGCAAAGGTAAATTTGCTTTGAGAGCCACTGCCGGTTCGGATTTCCTGTTAAGACTCTCTTATATCGGTTACGTCGGCGAACAGATTGTCATCAGGACTCCCCAAGGCACTGTGCAGATGGGAGACATTATCTTGAAAGAACAGTCGGTAGCACTGGACGAGGTGGTAATATCGGGCAGCAATATCACGCAGAAAGTAGACCGCATGGTTGTAGTACCTACCGCCACTGCCATGAAGAATTCCTACAATCCCTACGACCTGATGCTGAACCTTGCCATTCCGCACTTGAAGGTGGATGCTCTTGGCAAAGGCCTGGAAGCCAATGGCGGTAGTGTACAGACACGTATCAACGGTATTGTGGCTACCTCCACCGAAGTGGCAGCCCTCCTGCCCAAGGAGATTGTAAGAATAGAATTCATTGAAAATCCGGGAGAGCGCTATGGCGACAGCAGCCTGGGGGCTGTGGTAGACATCATTGTCCGCCGCCGCGAAACGGGCGGACTGGTCAATATACAAGCCACTAATGCTCCCCACATATTGTTTAGCGAGGACAATGTGGTGGCCAAGTTCAATCATAAAAAGTCACAATGGGGATTGTTCTATAACTTGTCTGCCCGTAACTTCAAGAAAACGTATACGGATATAGATGAGACATATGTGTTGGAAAATAAGACGATACATCGTGTGCAGGAGGGGCTTCACGACCAAAACAAGCACTTTACCCACAATATCGACCTCTCTTACAATCTGACGGAGCAGGATAAGTACGTATTCAACGTCGTGTTCCGCAACAGTATCTATGATGCTCCCTCTCTGAACCAGTCGAACAAGCTGTATGATGCTGCGGATGCCGATAACTATATCTTCTCCGGACTGAAGAACAAGCAGTCCGGCTACACTCCTTCGCTCGACCTTTATTACCAGCGTACATTACCGAAGAATCAGATGCTTACGATGAGCGTGACCGGTACGCTGATGCACACCGACAATAACAGGCTCTACCACGAATATACTCCTCAAGCCGAAGACCTGGCGATGCTTGAAACCGATGTGACGGGAAACAAGCGTTCCATCATCGGTGAAGCCATCTACGACAAGCGTTTCAAGTCCCTCGTATTCAGTTCCGGATTGCGGCACTACCGGATGTATGCCAGGAACGAGTATGCAGGCTCCTCACCCGTCGTTTCGGAAATGAACCAGGCAAAGACAGCGGCGTTTGCCGAGGTGCAGGGAAATATCAAGAAAGTGAGTTATGGTGTGAGTGCCGGATTGACCCGCTCTTATTTCAAGGAAGGAGGGGAGGAACATACCTATTACACCTTTACCCCCACTGTCCGTCTGAACTTCTCGCCGCACAAGAACGGCAACATCAACTATCGGTTCAATGTCGAACCCAAGATTCCTTCGCTCAGTGCGTTGACCAATGTGGAGCAGGCGATAGATACCATCCAGATAGTACGCGGCAATCCGGCATTGGAGACTTACAGTGTCTTTAACAATACGTTGAACTACTCCTATATGAAGCAGAAGTTCGTCTTCATGCTGAATGTGACACATGGCTATCACAAGAATATCATCATGGAGAGTGTGTTTGCCGAGGGAGACAAGTTGGTTTCGATGAGCGAGAACCAGCGTTCTGCACAGTTTCTGCGCTTTGGCCCTTCTTTCACATTCCGCGGACTGAACATTGGTAGTCTGAAGAATTTCCTGACGCTGAGTATAGATGGTGGATTTACACGTTACTGGTCTAACGGCAATACCTATACCCATACGTATAATGACTTCTATTACAATCTGGTTGCCGTGTTCAATTATAAGCAGTTCTCTCTGTTGGGACAATTCAGTAAAAGGGCGAACGAACTGATGGGCGAAACGATTTATAAGGGCGAGAATCAGACTGCCATTCTGGCCACTTATACCCACAAGCGCCTGCAGCTGGGGGTAGGGATGATGTTCCCGTTCACCAACAACTACAAGACGGGTAAGGAACGGGTAAGCAAAGTGGCACCCTATACCTCGTGGAGCCATGCGAAAGAGATAGGACAGATGGCGGTTATCAAGCTGAGTTATAACTTCGAGTTCGGCAAGCGTTACAAATCATCCGACAGACGCATCAATAACAGCGACAATGAGTCGGGTATTCTGAATGTAGATAAATGATAGTTGTTCCCGTGCTTCGGAGATGTGGGGCGTACAAAAAACGAAGGACTTCCTCGCGGGAGTCCTTCGTCATCTTTATAGGTAATTATTTGAGAGAGAATTTAGTTTAGGCTTATAATTATTAATCTTAAAGTCTATATTTTCCAATGTTAGAGCTTATACAGTCCTTTCTTCGGATAATCCAGTTCCGGATTGCCCTTGTAGCCTACACTGCCGCTTCCGCTGGTGCGTACTTTCAGGAAATCTGTGGCATGGCACTTGATGTCGCCTGAACCGGCAACACTGGCGGATGCTTTCTTGGCAACGAAATCGGAAGCAAACAAATCACCCGAACCTGCCACACTGTATTCAGCTTCTTGGGTGCTGCCACTCAGGATAGCGGTGCCCGAACCGGCAACGGATGCTTTGGTGAAGTTGGCCGTTACGTTGTTCAGCTTCATGTCACCTGAACCTGCAACGGATACTTGGAGGTCATTGCAAGTGATGTCGCTGCTGTTGATGTCTCCCGAGCCTGCGATGGAAATATCGAGGTCTATGCAGGAGATGTTGTTTCCACTGATGTCACCCGAACCGGCTACGGAAATTTTGAGGTTGTCCGTCTTCAGTCCGTTTTTCAGTTCCACGTCTCCCGAACCTGCCACGGCAATGCCGTTCAACTTTTCTGCGGACACACGTACTTCCAGTTTATTGTAGGATACGCTGACATTCTTCTTGAAGCCGATGTAGAGAGTATTGTCCTTGACACGGATATCCAGTAAGTCTACAATGTTGTCCGAGGTGTATACTTCCACTGTCGGTTTGCCGGACTTCTGCGTGTAGGTCACGTCGGGGCTGCCGGCTACACTCAGCTTGGTGAAGTTGTTCACTTTTATGTCTTTGGTTACATAGTTCTTGCTTGCCTTGACCGTCTTGCTGCCGAAGCCTCCGGAACGGTATGTGTGTTGTTGTGAACAAGCGGTTGTACTGAATGCCAATAAGGCGATTGCGATAAATGTTGTTAGAGCTTTCATATTTTTTTGTTTTTTGTGATTCAGTATTTATTAGTTAGACGTGATTTGCCTTGAAAAAGTTGCATGTAGAAATGCTTTTTTCAAAGGACGCTCGGTCATCATACTTTAATCAATTATTGTGCCACAAGTGTAAGTCGCTGATAACTAAAGTGTAATAACTTTTACATAGTGTTCATTATCGGACACTCCGTCCGCTTTTGTCAGGTGTTTGCTTGCTTTTTTGGACGATTCTTTGTTCATTTGCAAAGCCTCTTCCCCGCCCCTTCCTACGGAAGAGGCTTTGATTTATGACAGTAAACCGCATTATAGAAGATAAAGAGCTAGGTCCTTTGTTTGTCCGGGTCAATGCCCGGGCACGGCGTCTCACTTTCCGTACAAAGGAGGATGGAATTCACGTGACCGTGCCTCCCCGGACTTCTCTTGCCGAGGTAGAGAATGCCATCGAGCAGCTTCGTCCGCGTTTGAGGGCTGCCAGACAGAAGCAGGTCAGAAAGCTGATTGATTTGGATTACCGCATTGATACGGAGTTCTTCAAGCTGACGTTGGTCGGCGGACAACGGGAACGGTTCTTGTCCCGTTCCGAGTTGGGAGAAATGCAGATAATCTGTCCGCCGGATGCGGATTTCTCGGATGAGAATCTGCAGGCTTGGCTACGTAAGGTGATTGAGGAGGCTTTGCGACGGAATGCAAAGATTATTCTTCCTCCCCGCCTGTATATGCTTTCCATGCAACATAACCTTCCTTACAAGAGTGTGAAGATTAATTCCAGTAGCGGGCGTTGGGGAAGCTGTTCCACGCGTGGCAATATCAATCTGTCCTATTACCTGGTACTTCTTCCCAAACATCTGATAGACTATGTGTTGCTGCACGAACTGGCGCATACCCGCGAGATGAATCACGGGAAACGTTTCTGGGCTTTGCTCGACCGGATGACTGATGGAAGGGCTCAGGCATTGAGAACAGAACTCCGGAAATACAAAACGGAGATATAGCGGTCTGCCTCTTCTATCACGTTTGAAAGGTATCTCAGAAAGTTAATACCGGTATGGATAATGCGAGATTATTAACAGAAGCAAAATGTCATGTTTGATTATAAAGAAATAGAACGAACAATCAAAGATAACCATCTTCCATTTCAGGAAATAGGAGATGTCGATAAAGAGATTTTAATACAACGGTTATATGACACATTTGTAATTGGAAATCCTCGTGCATTATGGCTGAAATTTAAATATGTGCCATATAGTATAGATTGTAACATGGAAGATCCTTATTTTCATCTATTGGATATAATTGACAAAAATATCGTTTTCTATTTTTTTATTGATTATTGGAACAGGGATTTTATCGTTTATAAAGCAAGAATGTCTGATATACATATATTTATCGGCGACTGTGAGGGGCTTGACGAATATTACTTGGTAACAGAGGATTTTATGGAACTGTATAGTATAACAGACCATGATGATTTGCTTTATATTGATGTAAGAAAAAATAAAATGAAAGTTGATAACGTCTGACAACACTCCTTGCTGAGCTTTTTTATTCCTGCGCCAGTTGTTTTACCTCTTCTCCTTCCTTCTCGAACCGGTATTCTCCTCCTTTTTCGCTAAGCTCAAACAGGGAAAGCTTCTCGGTTGCATTGTTCACAATCATCAGTGCGCTTTGTTCGGCAAAGCGTTTCACCTCGAGGATGAAAGGTTCTTCCGTCATGGTGCGGTTCACCAGCAGGCTGTCGTTGATGAAGATGGAGGTGGAGTCTCCGGCAAAGCCTTTCGTCAGTGTGATGGTATAGGTTTCGATGAAGTTGCGGTTTTCCGCTTTCTGTTGTTGCAGCCTCATGCTCATGTAGACAAAGATGACGACTACGAAAATCACGGCAAAGGCAAGGATGCCGTTGCCTACCATAAACTGTTTGTTGGTATTAAGACGATGTGCCATATACGGTTGGTTTTAAGAAACACTGCAAATGTAATGAATAAAATTGAACCGGAGGATAAACATTTGAACAAATAGGAAAGAATGCTTTGAGGGTAATTCGCTAATATTGCGGTCGTAAAACAAATTGTTAAAGATACTATGAAACTGAATTTCATTTTTGGGCTCTTGTTTTCTGTAGTTGCATTGCAGATGAAAGGGGCTGGTGGAACCCCTGAAGGGCTTCCTCCGTTTGTTCGTTTTCCTGGGTTGGAGCAGGAAGTTTACATTACGCGTGATACGTGCAAAAGTGTAGAGGGACGTTTTCCCGGCTTCTCCCCTTTTTTCGTGATTTATCCGGACAAGCCGTGCGATGCTTCCGAAGCGGCGGCGTTGACGGATGAATTGGGTATTGCGTCCTATGCGCACACCTATTCGGGGACGGTCTGTGTGATGAACCCCTTGGGAAAGGAGTATGATGCGGTGAAGGATTTGGAAGCTTATAAGAATTTCCTGAACAAGATGCGTGTTTTTACTAATCTGAAGATAATCGGTATAGGTAAGGGGGCGACGTTCGTTAATAGAACCATTGCCGGACATGCGGGTGCTGTTGCCGGTATCGTATCGCTGAATGGCCGACCGGCCAAGACGGCTGAGGGTGCCGCCCCCGTTCCTGCTTTTATTGCCGGAACACACAGTCGGCAGGTAGCGGCAGCCTATATCTTACAGAATCAGGCGGAACCGGTGCGGAAAGAAGACGGGTTGGCTTGTTATGCCAACCGGCAGGAGCCTCTACAGCAGGTTGTGGTGAGTGCAAACAAGTACATTTCCCTGAAAGAAGCTTTTGCGGAAGCTTGGAAGACTTTGCTTTGCAAGAACTACCGTTTCAACAATTACGAACATACTTGGTACACGGGAGCTCAATTCGACCAATATGGTACGTATGAGCTGGAGCCGTATATCATGCCCGAAGATTGGGGAATCACTCGTCGTGTGGTGAAGAAAGACCTTATCGGGACGGGTGATTTCCTATGGTATGAATTCCATCCGGAAGTTACTTTGAAGGCAGAAAAGGCTTCTGTGCCGTTGTTGCTTTTGCTGCATGGCAACAACAATGATCCGCGTACGCAGGCTGAGACATCCGGCTTCATTGAGCTGGCGGCTGAGGAAAACTTCATTGTTGCCGAACTGGAGTGGCAGGGCAACGGTTATGCTCCTATGGGGTTGGACGGCATCGAGCAGGTGGTATATCATCTGTTGAAGACCTATCCGCAGATAGACCCTTCGCGGGTATATGCCGAAGGACTTTCGGCAGGAGCCGCCACGGCTACGGGGCTCGGCATACGCAAGTCGCACGTGTTTGCCGCTGTGGGTGCCCAATCGGCGGGGCTCACTCCCGACCGGTATATGTTCGGCTACAATGGCGAAGCGCTGATGAACGAGGCGGTGCAGAAACGGGGCAGTGTGGAGACCGCTTATTTCTCTGTGACGGGTACAGACGACGAAGTCGTGCCTTTTGTAAGCGAAAACAATTGGCGTACCAATGCCTTCTTCTGTGCCTGGACTGCCTATCAGACCATGAACGGCATGGAGGTGAGTAGCCGGCCTGACTTTTCGAAAGATGCCACCTTCGGCATGGCACTGAAGGACAGGGAAGTGATTTCCACCAACAAGCGCGTCACGATGGAAGCGGGAGTGCTTTACAAGGGAGACATTCCGCTGATTAAAGTCGTGGCTGTGAATGACTACGGTCATTGGAACTTCAAGCCTGATGCACGGTTGATGTGGGATTTCATGAAACAATTCTCCCGCGACCCGCGGACGAAGAAACTGGTTTATGGCAAGCGATGATTGGCGGCTTTTATCAGAAGTAATCTCTATACAGGCCACGGCTCTTTCTTTTAAGGGAATTAGAGGGAGCCGTGGGTGCTGGTAAGGGACATACAAGGTTTATTGATACTCACTCGGATTTATGCCGAATTGCTTTTTAAAGCAGGTAGAGAAGTGGGGAAGGGTATTGAAACCGGTCATGTCCGCTATTTCGGAGATGGTATAGGTTCCTTCCTTGATTAGTTCGGCTGCGCGGTTCAGTTTATAAGTCCTGAAGAAGACACTTGGATTCTTGCCGGTTAATCCCTTCACCTTGTAGTAAAATTTGGTACGGGAGATTTTGAGTAATTCGGCCATCCGCGTGATGTCCAGTTCGGGGTTATCCAGTTCATTTTCCATTAGTTTATACAGTTCTGCCATGAAAGCCTCGTCTTTTGGGGCAAGGGCAAGTTCTTTCATCCGGCTTGTCCGGGTATTGTTCGTCAGGAAACTGCGCATTTTATCACGGTTCGTCAATAGTGATTCAATCAGGGCCAGCAAGTAAGCCGGTTCAAAAGGTTTGGGCACGTATGCGTCAGCTCCGGTATGCAATCCTTCTATCTGGTTTTCCACGGTGGATTTGGCGGTTACCAGAATGACGGGTATATGACAGAATTGTAGGTTTGCTTTAATCTCCTTGCAAAGCTGGTAACCGTCTTTGTCCGGCATCAGTACATCGCTCAGTATTAAATCTGGGGCTTCATCTGTAATGGTTTGGAAGATATTGGTGGAATTGAGTCGGCTGATGATGTGATAATGCGGGGTCAGCAGAATCTGCAGATAGTGCATGATGGCCGGGTCATCGTCTATTATCAGTATTGTTTTTGGACTTGTTTTGCCTTCATGGGTAGCATCCGGTTCTGTTTTCGCAGGTTCTATGGAAGTATTGTCTATGAGTTTTTTTTTGCCATAGAACCGTTCCTCTTTTGTGTACGAGAAATCGTCTGCGGGCAGAATCAGGATAAACATGGCTCCGTTCCCTTCTTTCCGGTTTGCTGCTTTCAGGTATCCGTGGTGCAACCGGGCAAGGCTGCGAGCATAATAAAGCCCGATGCCGGTTCCCCAATTGTAAGTCCCTTTGTTGCCTTTTATCTGATAGAACCGTTCAAAGATTTTTTCCAGCTGTTCTTCCGGAATGTTTTCTCCGGTGTTGGTTACGGAAATCCGGATATACCGGACGCTTTTGTCTTGTTCTGTCAGGCAGAAGAACTCTTCGGCTTCTTGGCGTGTGACGATGGCGAACGAGATTTCTATTTCACCTCCTGTAGGAGTAAACTTCATGGCATTGGAAAGCAGATTGCTCAGTATTTTCTCTACTTTGTCTTCATCGGCCCAATAGAGGATGTCATGGTGTAATCCCTGAATGCTAAGGGTTATATTCTTGCTTTGGGCATTGATGTTGAAGAAACTGATGATTCGTTTGATGGTGGAGGCAAGGTTGGTCTGTTGGACCTCCAGTCCCAGATTGTCGTTGTCTAATTTGTTGAAATCGAGCAATTGGTTGACTAGCTGGAGCATCCGCAGAATACCGTCTTGCAGAACATTCAGTAGTTCCCGGTTGGCACTGTATTGGCCGGGGGCGGCACACAGTTGTCTGATGGAACCCAACATCGTGGTCAGTGGTGTCCGGAACTCATGGGATATGTTGGTAAAATAGCTCATGTATGTCTTATTCATTTTCTGCTCTTGTGCTTTTTCTTGTTCGGCGCGGCAGGCGGTTTCTTTTTCAATTCTTACGCGCCGCCAACTGTGTATAAGTGTACCGGCTATTCCGATGATTACCAGAGCATATGCACATCTTGCCCACCAGGTATTCCAAGGAGCAGGTTTGACGATGATGCGCAACTGTTTTTCTTCTCCGATTATGCTTTGGTCTTCATTGGTGATTTTTACTTTGAACATATAGGTTCCTGTGGGAAGGTTGGCATAATAAGCTTCCCGGTTGGTGTGTGCATTTATCCAGTAGCGGTCAATGCCTTCCAATTGGTAGTGATAGTGTATTCGTTCGTATTCACTATAATCCAATGCGGCAAATGATATGCTGAAGCTGGTCTGGCTATGTTTCAGATATACGTCCGGTTGGTAGGAGAGGTCCTTGTCGATGATTGCATTCTTTCCGGGATATACAAGCTTGTTATGAATCTTCAGATTCTCGAACGTCAGGGGAACATCGTATTTGAAAGGAGTTTCCACCGGATTGAAGAATGTCATTCCGTGAGTGCCGCCGAATACTAAGGTTCCGTTTGAAAGTCGGCAGGATGCACGGTCGTAGAATTGATTGCCGCCGATACCGTCGCTTGCATAGTAGTTGCTGATTTGATTGGTCCGGCGCTCATATTTACTTAATCCGTATAATGTGGATATCCATAGGTTCCCTTGCATATCTTCTTCGATGCTGCAAATCTCTGTGCAGCCAATGCCGGATATGGGAGATAATTTATGATTCTGCGAAGTATATCGTAAAAGACCGTTATGGGAGGTTCCAATCCAGATATCTCCTTGGCTGTCTTCGTATAATACGGAAGGGATAAATTTAGAACGGCGTATGCAGGCCAGGCTGTCTGCCCTCGAGATGTCCGGTATCCGGATTTTCCATGTATCCGGATTTATTGAACGAATCTTGTTGGCAAAGGAGGCAATCCATACTTCTCCATTGGAGAGGGGACGTAGGGTAGGAGTAAAGGTGAAAAATGACTGGGGATAAAGTGATACGGGTGTGAATACCTTTTCACCTTTTTTCAGGGCATATATTGCCTGGCTGAAGCTGCCTGCCCATATTGTTCCGTTACGGTCTTGCGTTATGCACAGTACGGAAGGGACGGAAAAAATACTCGTTGCTTTTAATTGATTAGACTCGAGCACGCATTTTATGACTTGATTGGTATTGGTGGCAAGCCAGATGTGCCGGTCTTTGTCGTGATAGATGTGTCTGACAATTATATTTTCTGTGTTTTGTGCAGGTAGGATTCTACTGATATTCACAGCTTCTATATGCTTGGTATTCAGGTTGTAGATATACATTCCGTCTTTCAGGGTGGATATATACAAGTTGCAGGAGTCGGCATCGAGGGCTATGATGGATTTTTGATGGAAGAACGAACGCAGATAATTGTTGCTGTTGAAACGCTCCTTATAATGATAGCGTACGGTATAGCCTTGGTCCGGCGAGCCTATCCACAGATTCTTGTGCGAGTCGGTGTACATGCATTTGATGCCATGTTGCGGGACTTCAAATGGAAATCCGTTTTCCTTTTCATGTATGACGGTGTTTTCTATGTGGTTGTAAAGGAACGTATGCTTTTGCGTGCAAATCAGTAGCCTGTTCTTGTCGTACGGGTGTATATAGGTGATGGCGGCTTTCGATAAGATGGGATGATTACTTATTGCTTCGGGAGTCGTTTTGAATCTTTTGCTTTCGGTATCGAATATGAAGAGTCGGTTCTTGCTTGCCAGCCATAGGGAGGTTGTGCATGTAAGAGTAGGTAATCTTCTGCGGCATGGGTATGGAGTCTGTCAGTTGCATGTTTCGGGAGTCGTAGCATCGGATGGATACGGGGTTGACGGCCCACAGACAGTTGTTGTTATCTATGTAGCAGGTCTGTTTATAGGTCTTGTCCGGGTCAAAGTTGATGAAAATACGGTTGAAAGTGTCTGTTTCAGGGTTATAGACGCAGAGATGTACCACCATGTTTAGGAAGATTTTTCCATCCTTGCTTTCTATGAACTGATGTCCGTTCCTATTATTATAGGGCACGTTTATGGGTATCTGGCAGAAGTTGTCTTGGTCGGTATATCGGCATGTTCCGTTGGTTGTCGCTATCCATAAGCGTTTGCGTGAGTCCATGAAAATATCCTGGATTCTATCTCCGGGCAGTTGCAGTGAGTCGTTGGAACTGTAATATTGCCGGTATTCGTGTGCGTTGAATCTGTTCAGTCCTCGTGTGGTTCCTATCCAGATATAGCCTTGCGCGTCTTCTTGGAAATCCGTAATGTTTTGGTTGGAAATGGTTGCCGAAATTCTATAAACATCCTGTTTTTCCGCTTCTGCTTTGGCGGTTGTCGGTTGGCACGAAGACACCGCTATTGCAGATAAAGCTATGAGGGAAAGAATGATTTTTTTCATATATGAAGTGTATTAAGGTATGTTCCGCGGAGAGTGTTTTTTTACAATGGAGCAGACAAAAGTAGAAAGAAAATAAGTAGGTGATATTTGCTGTAACAGTGATTTTTTCGCTTGGAATATGCTGTATGGCATGTTTTGAACATATTGATAATCTTTTGAACGTACAAGAAACAATATCTGAACATATAGGAAATGTTTTTGTATTTTCTCAATATCCTCTTATCTCCTCTTTTGATAAAATTGTATCGGAAATCCTACAATAAGTGAATGTAGCTTTTTTATTAACAAATCTAATTATTTAAGCATTATGGAAAACAACTTTAAAAGAAAGCTGATGGCATTCTGGCTGTTCCTTTGGATGGGAATACCTTTTATGCTGGCGCAAAGTCCGATGATGATATCGGGACGGATTACAGATGATTTGGGAGAACCGATGATTGGTGTGAGTGTACTTGAAAAGGGCACCTCTAATGGAGTGATTACGAATATGGAGGGAAATTATTCCTTAAAGGTAAAGCAAGGTGCCGTCATTGTCTATTCGTACATCGGATATGTGACACAAGAACTGAAAGCCGTATCAGAGAGAATGAATATAACGATGAAAGAAGACACCCGGACGCTGGATGAAGTGGTAGTGGTGGGCTATGGTGTACAGAAGAAGAGCGACCTGACAGGCGCCATTTCTTCCGTGAAGGCAGAAGACATCCAGAACCGCTCTATTACCCGGGTGGAAGAAGCCCTGCAGGGCAAGACAGCCGGTGTACAACTGATATCCACAACTTCGCAACCGGGTGCTTCGCCTACCATTCGTGTCCGTGGTTTTTCATCGAATGGTACTTCCGATCCCCTCTATGTGGTAGACGGATTGATAGTATCCGACTTGAGTGCTGTGGATCCTAATAATATAAAAAGCATGGAAGTCCTGAAAGATGCCGCATCCGCTGCCATTTATGGTGCGCAGGCCGGTAATGGCGTAGTGCTTATTACCACAAAGAGCGGAAGCAAAGGAACCAGCAGCATCTCCTACGACTTTCAATATTCCATCAGTAGCCTGGCGCAACGTCCCAAGCTGATTAATTCACAAGAAGCTTTATTGCAAAAGAAGGAGCAAGACCCTACTTTTACAGATGATAATATCCAGGAGCTTATTACCAGCGGCACATGGGACGGTGTATCGACTACCGATTGGTATGATGTGGCTTTTAATGCTTCGCCATCCTCCCATCATACGGTCAACTTTCAGGGAGCGAATGACAAGGGCTCTTTCTTCCTGTCATTAAACAATCTGTATGACAATGGTATTCTTCGTGAAAACAAGGATACCTACAAGCGGCTTTCCGTCATGCTGAATGCCGACTATAACATTAAACCTTGGTTGAAGGTAGGTGTTACTGCCAATTATGCAAAATATACGCAGAAATCCATCAATGACGGTAGTGCGGGCAATTCATATTCCAGTATGATTGCTACCGTGATGACCATGGCTCCTTATTATGCGGACACTTATGCAGCCGATGCGCTTCCTAAACAAATGGAGGCATTGATTGCCAACGGCTTTACTTTGCTGCGCAATGACAAGGGCGATTATTACAGCTGTCTGGGTTCTATGGAACAGATACATCCTATGGTAGCCATCCGCATGAGCGACAAGAAAAACTTCGGCAACAGTCTGATGGGAACGCTCTATGCCAACCTGACTCCTTTCAAAGGATTTGTGTTTACTACCCGGCTGGGTTACAGGGAACTGAACGCAAACACTTATCAGTATAACAATCTCTATTACGGTTCGGCTTCCGCCAATAATAAGGATAAGAACGGGGCCAGCCGCTCCAACTCCTCTACTACCTATTATCAGTGGGAGAACTTTGTGAATTATAGTACGGATTTGTGGGACAAGCATCATGTGTCTGCCATGCTGGGTATGTCCTACAGCGAGAATAACTTCACTTATGTTTCTGCCGGTGTAGACAAGACTGCCAAGCACGATCCTTTGTATGCCGACGTTTCGTATCCTGCCGGAGATGCCGTGAAGAGTACCGCCGGTTATAATCTGATTAATCGTAAGCTGTCCTATTTCGGCCGTTTGGCTTACGACTACCAGAACCGCTATATGCTGCAAGCGGCCATGCGTGCCGATGCAGCCGATACTTCCGTGCTTCCGGGTACCAATCGCTGGGGCTATTTCCCGTCGGTATCAGCCGGTTGGGTCATTTCCAACGAGCGCTTTTTCACGGAAAAGAACAATACCCCTCTCACATTCCTGAAGTTGCGTGCAAGCTGGGGGCAGAATGGCAGCACAAGCAATCTGAGCGGTTACAAGTATTCCAATTCCCTGGTGACTTCGGCTGCCGGGTACTCTTTCAGCAATACGGCGATGAAATATGTCACTTCTGCCAAACCTTCGCAGCTCTATAATCCTGACTTGAAGTGGGAAACCTCCGAACAGCTGGATTTGGGTATGGATTTGCGCGCTTTCAACGACCGCTTCTCGTTTGGTATGGACTGGTATCAGAAAAAGACAAAAGACTTGATTGTTTCCAACATTGTCATTCCTTATGAGGCGGGAAACTCATCGGCTCCGATGAATGCCGGTAATGTGACGAATAAGGGTTTTGAGTTTGAGGCCGGATGGAAAGACAAAGCCGGTGATTTCAACTATTCTGTGACCGCCAATCTGGCCACTTTGAAGAACGAGGTCACTTATCTGGATCCGCATGTCAGCGGCGGACGCATAGAAGGCGCCACTACAATGGCTTCGAACGGTTCGTTCTCCGCATTCGAGGTAGGCTATCCGGTGTGGTATTTCAGAGGCTATCAGGTCGATCATCTGGATGACAAGGGCAATCCCGTATTCAGGGATAATACGGGTGACGGTACCATTGATGCCAGTGACAAGGCGATGATTGGTAAACCGATGCCGGACTTCACATATGGAATCACGTTGACCGCCAACTACAAGAATTTTGATTTTCTGATTTTCGGCAACGGCTCCGTGGGCAATGACGTATTCATGTCCTACAGTTATAACTCCATATCCTATACGCTGAAGGAGATGTACGACCAGCGCTGGACGGCGGACGGGACTACCAGCCGTAAGTTTGCACGGCCGCAGAATACGAATGCAGACAAGTATGGCTTGTCCGATG
>OHKS01000432.1_pt1 | contig 16935 bp, 7 predicted proteins | sample 1568881 | NCBI WGS metagenome assembly OHKS01 (sample SAMEA3879569, study PRJEB24766) | human gut metagenome | biome: human-associated habitat; feature: feces | place: USA | collected 1985/1987 | reverse complement strand
CATTAACACTGAGAAAATTTTTGACCACATGGGAAAAGAGTCCTCGCTCATTTGAGCGGGGACTCCCATATAGACTGAAAAGGAGAATAATGATATGTTTCGAGTATTTTTTGACATGGACGGCACGCTGGCGGAATGGAAAGCCGCCAAGGAGCCGGAAGACCTGTACGAGAAGGATTATTTCCTTTCGCTAAAGCCATATCAGAGCGTTGTAGAGGCCGCATGGAAGCTCTACGAAAGCGGGGAAGCGGAGGTGTTTATCCTGTCTGCGGTTCTCGCTGACAGCCGCTATGCCATTTCGGAGAAGAATGCGTGGCTCGACGAGTATCTGAGTTTTGTGGATGTGGACCACCGACTATATGTCGAAAGCTCCGTTCCCAAGCGTCTGCGTGTTCCGGGCGGCGTCAGAATGACCGATGTGCTCGTAGATGACTACACCAAAAATCTCAAAGAGTGGCCCGTATTTGGCGATGCAAAGTTTGGCCGAGCGGTGAAACTCCTGAACGGCATCAACGGCACGAATGGAACGTGGACCGGCATTTCCGTTTCGCGCTTCTTCACGCCCAAATCTATTGCAGATGTGATTCTGAAAGTCGGGCGGCCGATGTTGGACTGGCCGCCTGCGGACGGGAAGGCGGCGCTTTAATAGCATCGAAACACTTTACGCAATTTTCCACTTGTAAGGCACGAAAGTGCGTGGTATAATAAAGCAACAAAAGAAAGAGGAAAACCCATGTATCGAGACGAGTTCAAAAATCTACCTTTGTCTGACCGCTTCATGTTCGGTGAGGTTATGCGCAACTCTGGCATCTGCAAGCTGTTCCTGGAGGAATTACTGCAATGCAAAATCGAGCGCATCGTGTTTGCGGCCAAAGAAGCGGACCTGAGCGATACCGTGCTCGGTCACGGTATTCGGCTCGACGTATTTCTGGCAGACGAAAACAATACTCACTACGATGTCGAGATGCAGAATACCTCCGACAGCATCGAAAAACGCAGCCGATACTATCAGTCGGTCATCGACCGGGAGCTGCTGAAGCGCAGCATGGACTACGATAAGCTGCCGGAGAGTTTTATCATCTTCATCTGCAATTTTGACCATGTGGGAAAAGGCTTGGCGAAATACGAGCGGGTATCGTACTACAAAGGTACGGACGATGAATACAATGATGGCAGTCATGTAATTTTGCTCAATACCAGGTATACGGACAGGAGCAATGTTTCCGATTCCATTGCCGAATATCTGGACTATATTCGAGATAACAATGACACTGCGAAATTTTCAACGACGTTGGCACAGGAAGCAGTAGACCTCACTCAGAAGGTGAGGCACGACCCTGAAAAGGAGGTTGATTTTGTGACGTTCCGTATGGCACTCATGGATGAACGCAGGGCGGCTCATAAAGAAGGCCGTGAAGAAGGCATCAAAGAAGGCCGACAGGAGGGTGGCATTGCGATGCTTTGCAAAGCTGTTGCAGAAGGCGTAATGAACTATACTGATGCGCTGAAGCTATCAGGATGTACGAAAGACGAGTTTTCCGCATGGATGAAACAGTTCCATCCAGACTACAAAATTTAATTTTAGGATAGGCCAAACCGCCGGAAGCAATTTGCTTCCGGCGGTACTTTTTTAGCTATTGTTTTGATAATTGGACGCAGGCAGATACAGTAGCGGTGTGAAAGCGCGAAATTCGCCGCAGGGAGGCCGCAGGAGCGTTTCTGCGCGCCTGCGAGTATATCCCCAATACCCTACGAGAAAAATGCGTCCTACGCGCTCTCAGGGGCGTTTTGAGACAGGGACAGGAAAGCTCCCCCAGAGGCAATGCCTCCGGGGGAGCTTCCTAACTTGATTATGCGAGGAGGGGAAAAGGCTTAGTAGCCGGTACGAGGCAGCTTGGGAGACTTGGGAGCAGCGGGCTTCGCAGGAACATAGTGGGAATAAACCGAAGTAGTCCAGCGAGCGATGCTCTGCACCCAGTTGCCGCCGAGCAGACCGCCGACGTCAGCCTTATTGGTGAACTTGTAGCCATTGGTGAGCGCGTACAGCGTCTGCGCGTCAACGGTGGCGTTCGTGAGCTGGTGGAACCCAGCGGGGACGATACCGAAGGAGAGCATGAACTGCGTCACATACTCGTTGCTGGCAAGGCCCAGAGCGGCAGAACTCATGTCGAGCGTGTAGTTCTTGGCAGTGCTCAGGTTGTCGTATGCGGTGCGCCACTGGCTGTTGAGGTTAGTGGTGAACGTGACCTTGTAAGTCTGCGTGGTGCTGTAAGTACCAGTCACCAGACGGGTCAGACGAACAGCGTCAGTAGGCAGGGTATCTCTCCAGTAGAAGCTCTGGAGGGAAGTGGTGGAGTCATTGCGGACGCCGCTGACGGTCCAGCGCATGACGTTGTTATTCATCGTCTGCGCGTAACCGGTCTTCTTGATGGAGACGCCGGCCGTGATAACGGGGTCGGTCACATTCAGCTTAACGACCTGTCCGGCAAACTCGATGTCAGCGGTGAACACGGTGGGATTCAGACCGTAGTTCGCGGGGGCCTGAACTTCCTTCACGGTATAGATACCGAGCGGGAGCTTCTTGGAAGAGCCGATGCCGTTCTCGTTGGTCTGGAACTTATCCACGACGTTATTCTGCTTGTCATAGACAGCGAAGATAGCGCCGGAGAGGGGAGTGCCAGCAGGAAGACCATTGACGGAACTGTAGCCCTCAGAGGTCTTGATGACCTGAATTTGACCAAGTTCGGAAGTGTTCTCCCACTCAATCATAGCAGTATCGCCAGCCAGAACCGTGAAGCTCTTGACCTTGTTATCGAGGATGTAGCCCTCGGCTGCCACGATTTCGCGGACGTAATACTTGCCGTCCTCAAGGGTCTTGTTCAGGTGGACATAGCCCTGGTCGTCAGACTCGTATTCGCCGATGGGGGTCATGGAGCTGTCGTACACGACGAACTTAACGCCCTGGATACCCTTGCGGGTCACGGAGTCGATTTTGTGGATAAGCATGGATGCGGAGGCGGTGTTCTCAAACTCGAAGGTCTTGGTCTCGCCCTTCTTCACTTCGACTTTCTGCGGAGTGGAGTCGAGCAAGTAGCCCTTGGGGGCCTTGATTTCGGTCAGCTGATACCAACCGTCATCGAGGTCGGGGAGCTGGATGACGCCCAGCTTATCAGTCACATAGGTGCCGACGATTTCGCCGTTCATCTTAGCAACTTCAATCTTGGCACCTTCCAGACGCTTGCCGGACTCAGAGTCAACCTTGACGATGGTAAGGCCGCCGAGCGGCGTATCGTAGAAGGTGAGAGTCTGCGTGTCGTTCTTCTCAATCTTGACAGTCTGAGAAGGAGCGTCCATCAGATAGCCGTCGGGCGCGGTCACTTCCGTGACAACATAGGTGTCAGGGTCAAGGTCAACGATGTGGATTTGACCGTTGGCATCCGTGGTATAGAGGCCGTTGGTAGAGGTGGCACCGCCATCCTGTGCGACGAATCTGCCGTCGGAGGTCGTCACCTTGAAGGTAGCACCAGCCAGAGGCTCCTTGGTCACGCTGTCGCGCTTCTCAATGATAAGGCCGCCGGGTTTGGTGTCCTTGAACACGATGGTCTGCGTATCGCCGGACGTTACGGTAATCGTGCGAGTCGGGTCATCAATGAGATAACCGTCGGGAGCTTTGATTTCCGTGATAACGTAATTGCCGGGACGGACGTTGGTGATGGTGATTTTACCGTCAGCGCCGGTGGTGAAGATGCCGTTGCTGGTGAGGTTGGTATCACCGATGACGCCGTTCTGACCGACTTCGCAGCCAGCGGCGGTGGTCACGCGGAACTCAGCGCCGGGGAGCAGCTCGTTGGTCTTGCTGTCACGCTTCTCGATGATGATTTTGCCATAGGGAGCGTTGGCGAAGGTCAGCTGAACGACCTTGCCAGCCTGCGTGGTAATGGTCTGAGGCGTTGTGTCGATAGCAAAGCCGTCAGGAGCCTTGGTTTCCGTCACAACAATGGCCTTGTTCGCTTCGAGACCGGTAATCAGGATAGTGCCGTCAGCACCGGTAGTGAACACGCCGTTGGAGTCACCGACCACGGTGCCATCCGCGTAACGCACGTCAAAAACAGCGCCTTCAAGCATCTTGTCGGGGTTCTCCGTGCAGACCTTCTTAATGAGCAGGGAGCAGGTACTGGGGTTGGCGAAAGTGATGGTCTGGGTATCGCCAGCAGTGATTTGAATGGTGCGGGAAGCATTCTTACCAATCAGGTAGCCATCGGGTGCCTTGACCTCAGTGATGGTGTAGTTGCCGGGAGTCAGGCCCTTGATGATGATGCGTCCGTCACCGCCGGTCACAAAATGGCTGTCAGAGGACAGCGTGCCGGACTCGATAGTAAGGTCGTTATGGATGTTGCCATCTGCGCCGACTTCAGTACCGTCGGACTTGCGGATGATGAACTCAGCGCCGGAGAGCAGCTTGCCAGTTGCGGCATCGGTCTTTTCGATGACCAGTTCGCCCTTGGGCGCGTTCTTGAAGGTGATGGAAACGACCTTGCCGGACTTGATGTCGATGGTTTGAGCCTGACCGTCAATGATGTAACCGGCAGGAGCCTCAATCTCAGTCACGATGATGGTCTTTTCCGGTTCAAGACCGGCAATGGTGATTTGTCCGTTCTCGTCGGTGGTGAAGATGCCATTGTCATTGCCGAGCAGCGTACCGTTGGTATACTGAACACGGAACTTAGCGCCAGCGAGCACCTTCGTGGGGTGCTTGGCATCGACCTTCTTAATCAGCAGCGTACCGTCAGGAGAGTTATCAAAGGAAACCGTGATAACGTCCTGCGCCTTGCCGGAGATATAGACGGTCTTGGGGCCTTCAACGATGTTATAGCCGGGAGCGGGCTTGACTTCCTCGACGATGTAGGTGCCAGCCTTGAGGCTGGTCCAGGAGCACACGCCGTTCTGGTCGGTCACTTTCTCACCAATTACCGTACCGCCCGTACCGGACGTGCCGCCGAGGTAACGGAGCTGGAAGGTAGCGCCGGGAAGCGCCTTGCCATTCACGCCGTCCTTCTTCATCACGATGATGGCGGAGAGCGGAGTGTCCTTAAAGGTAAGCTCTGCGTTATCGTCTCCCTTGAGGTAAATCTCCTGCGTGGAGGGTTCGTCCAGCTGATAGCCTGCGGGAGCTTCCACTTCCGTGAAGCGATACCAGCCTTCCTTCAGGTGGTCGAGATGGATAATGCCGTTTGCGTCGGTGTACTTGGTGCCGAGGCTCTCATAGGTTCCTGCGGGAGAGCCGGTGCCGCCAGTACCGGCGTAGAAGATTTCGAACTTTGCGTCCTTAACGCCGCCGCCAACGATGGAATCGACCTTTTTGACGGTGATTTCAGGCTTCTTGAGGTTCACAACATCAATGCCAACATTCGTGACACCTGCATTGACCTGGAACTCATGCGGAGTCTTGTCGAGGATGTAGTCGTCCGGGCAATCCGTTTCAACAGCAACATAGATGCCGGGTTCCAGATTGGGAACCGTCAGCTTGCCCTGGCCGTCCGTGGTGAAGTGGCCGAGAGACTGGCCGCCCTTCTTGGAAATCTCGAAAGTCACACCAGCGATGGGGTGGTTGTTCGAGTCATGCTTGAAGAGGGTGAAGTCAGTCTTGGGGACGTTCTCAAAAGTGAGGGTAAAGGTGCCGCCGGCAGTCAGCTCAACCGTCTGCTTCTCAGGATTCAGGTTGTAGCCCTGGGGAACGGCAGTTTCTTTCACTTCGTAAGAACCGGGCGTCATATTCTCAAGGAAGATGCGGCCGGCACCGTCCGTGGTGAGAGTCTCGTGGTAGGTTCCGTCGATGCTGCGGATATCGAAGGTGCAGTTGGCAACAGGCTCCTTGGTCACGGAGTCGATTTTCACGATTTCGAGACCGGGCTTTCTGTGGTTGGTCGCCTCGACCGTAACGGTCTTGTTGCCCTGAATGTCAGCCGCGCTCACATAGGCCGTCACAGGCTCGCTGTTGACGACGTAGCCCTCCGGAGCGTCCTTCTCGACGAACCAGTAGGTGCCTTCCGTCACGTTCGGGACGGTGATGGTTCCCGCAGCGTCAGTCACAGCAGAGAAGAGGGTTTGACCGTTCTTAATGACCGTGAACAGGCATCCGGGAAGAGGATTATTGGATTCGTCCTTCTTCAGAAGCTGAACCTTGACCTTGGAATCGTTCTCGAAGACCAGCTTAACCTCGTTCTTCTTGTCCCAGTAGAATTCCTTCTTCTCATGGGGAGAGGGGAGGATGTAGCCTTCGGGAGCGCCAATCTCCTCGGCTACATAAGAGCCGACAGGCATCGTGTCCCAAGGCACGTCGGTGAGAGCGCCGCCCTCGACCGTCTGACCTTCATAGGTGAAGTTATTGTCAATGCCAGTGATGCGGATGGTCGCACCGGCCAGTCCCATCGTCGGTCTGTCCTTATCCACCTTGCGGATGCTGCCGCTGGCGAGGGTAATGGGCGTGTCCAACGCGGTCACGGTAACGGTTTTCTGGCCGTTGGTAGGAAGCGTCACCGCGTAGGGGCCGGGGTTGTCGATTTGGTAGCCTTCCGGTGCCTCGGTTTCCGTTACCTGATAGGTGCCGGCTTTGAGGTTCTTGAACGTGTATGTTCCGTCCTGTCCAGTAACGCCAGTCATGGGGAACTTAGGGTCATCCGAGCCGACCATCTCCAGAGAGAAAGTAGCACCAGCCAGACCCTTGGTAGGATTGCTGGAATCAACCTTTTTGACCACAATCTGGTACTTATCAGAAGGAATATCAGACTTCTTCGGCGTAGCGACCATGATGGCCTGAGTATTGTCATTGGTGTAATGCTTCTTGCCATCCGGAGATGTCGCATCACCGCCAATGTAATGATACAGGGTCACGTCTACATCAGGCCAACAATCCGTGTTATCAAGGACCTTTTCGCCCTTTTGATAGAAGGTGGTGGTGCCATATTTGTCCGTATAGATGTCGGAGTAGCTGGTGCCATTCTTTGCATTCGCAATATACATCAGCTCTTTGGCAATCGCGACCTTCTGCCCTTCTGCGTCAGAAGGGATTGCAGCGCCCTGACCCAACGCACGCCAGCAGAGCGCCTGAATCCATGCGTTGTGATACCGAATCAGGTTTTGGTCGGTCCATAGTTCGCCGCCCCACTTCTCCTTATAGGCGTCGGTCTGGTACTTGGCGTCCGTCATGCAGTAATAATAGCCAATCATCATCTTGATGAAGCTATTTGTTACTGGCTCCGGATTGCCCCACTTCTTACCAATCAGCGTGTTGCCAAGCTGCTTGCCGTGCTCAGCACAGAAGCCAACATTGGTCTTCCCGCCGACATTCATGTTGATAATGTGGAGGTAGAGCGGTTCGCCAAAACTGGGAGAGTTGTACGTCTTACTTCCATCTGTGTCGAGAAAATAGTCACTCTTCTGTAACGTGATTTCACTCGGCATACTTCCGGAAGGAGCCGCAAATGCGCTGGTCGGAATGAGGCCAATGACGCAGATTGCCGTCAGAAACAAAGACAGCAATCTTGTCCCGATTTTTGTTCTCACATAATCAATCCTTTCATTGTTATTTTGAGGAATTCAGCATTATCCCTCACTGGTGTCAATTATACCACCTTTTACTTTAGTAGTCAATTTTTTGAATAAATTATTTGAGAATTTCTCGTGTGGCAAGGAGGACGAGACTCAACAGATACAAGCTCCCAGGTTCTTTGTTTCTTGGGTTCTAAAGCATAAGCACAAAATTCTCTTGACAGGTCAAAAAACAGCAGCATCCATAAGGCTGCCGTTCATTTACTAAGCATTTTTTTGCCGATTGACTCAAAATCTAAAAAACCGCGTGGGAAACGAAAAGTCACGTTTCCCACGCGGTTCTAAATGCGCAAAGTGTGGTAGTTAATCTGCATTGAAGGCTTGCCAAAGATATTCGCCAATAGTCATCTTAGAGCTAAGAGCACTACTCTGCCAAATGTCACCACTATTATAATCTCCGAAAAACTGCACACATACCCAGCTACCCCCGGAGCGGGCAACGCCAACACCCAAGTTGTCTGCCGTATTGTCAATCATAGTAGCAAAGTGTCCAGACGATTTTACCCAAGCATTAACAGATACTCTCGCAATGTCATCAGAGCTGTTATAGCCAGACAGCGCTTCTTTATTAGCCATAAACCCATAAGAAACACCAGACATCTGCGTAGCACAAATCTCGTATGCGTCGCTATGACCTTCAACGGGCTTTTTCACATACCATTCCGCCGCAGCCTGCGCCGCATTCATCATTGCGGAGTCAGTAGGAAGCTCAGACACCCCATTTTCCTTACGAACCTCATTCGTCAGACGGACGATTTCATTACGGATATCCATATTGGCGTTGAAGTCAACGGAATTGTAGTAGGACTCACCGCTTTGATTGTCGGTGCCGCCGGGATTGGTAGAGGTGCCGCTGGGCGTCGTAATGGCAACGGAGCAGGTAGAACCACCGACGCGGATAACGACGGTGCTGAGCGTACCATTCGTTTCATCGGACTTGAAGAGGTTCACAACCATAGTACCAGACTTGTAGCCCTCGACCATGACACTGCTGGAATCCACATCAATTCCGACAAAGCCAATGTCGGTCGTATGGTTATAAAAACCATTGCAGTCCTTGATATTGACGCCAAGGATTTTGCCGGAGCTATCGGACACCTTAAAGTAAGCCTTCTGACCGACGGGAACATTGACCTCAAAGTAGGAGCCGAGAGCACCAACAGCCTTAGACTTGTACTCGGCAGTTACATCAGCGCCAGTATAGGTCTTGGTCGTACCGTCGGGCTTCGTGGGAATCTCGGTGGAGGGATTGGTTTCCGCGCCACCGGAAGCGAACTTGGCTTCATAGCGATAGAGCATCACGACGGCCTGTGCGCGGGTAAGGGTGGAATTGGGGGAGAAGTGGGTCTTATCAACGCCGTTCACAATGCCGTTGGCATACGCCCAGTTGATAGCGGTGAGAAGCTCGGAAGAAAGGCCCTTCACATCGCTGAAAGGAGCGGTAGAGGCGGTCTTGCGGTCAATGCTCTTATAGCCGGCGTAGTTATAAACCATCGCGCAGAACTCAGCACGGCTGATGGGCGTGTCACCGAGGAACTTATTCGAGCCAGAGACAGTAGAAATCAGGACGTTATTCTTCTGCGCCCAGCTTGCAGCGTTTGCGTAGTAGATGGAGGACTTCACATCGGAGAAAGAGGAAGCGCCGCTCACGGCAGGCTCGCCGGCATAACGGTAGAGAATAGCGGTCATCTGGCCACGCAGGGTTTTGTCATTCGGGCTGAAGGTCGTGGCAGACGTGCCGTTCACAACGCCCTTATCAACCGCCCAGGCAATCTCCTTGGAGGCCCAGAAGGAATCAGGGACATCGGTGAAGCGGAGATGCGCCGTGCCGATGCTGACACAGAACAGGGAAAGCACCATTGCCAGAACGAGCAGCAGCGCTTTCATACGGGTGGAACACTTAGTTTTCATAGAGATGCCTCGCTTTCTTGATTTAATATTGAGAAATGGCGGGAGATAACCCCCTTAGTTTCTATGATGTTATTATACCACACATTAGCTCGTTTGTCAATAATCACTCCCTTGAAATTTGAGAACCTGAGAACTTAGGAGCGTGAGAACTTAAAACTATAGGGTCTGCGAAGGAGCAACCTTGCCGGCTCTTTGCCCGGAAGATGACGGATGCGCCGTGGACATGGTAGCACACAAGCCTTGGAATTGCAACGGATTTCGCGTTTCTTCGCAAAATGTGAGCAAAGAACCTGAGAATGCGGGTAGACAAGTTCCGCCGCAGACCGAAAGCAGCCGCCTCACGACTGTACAGACAAATTCGAAAACCAGCAGATTTGCAGAGATGTCGCTCAGACAGAAGCGAAGAACCTGAGAGGGTGGGAATCCGGGAACCGTAGAATTTGAAACATAGAATTCAATGTTGACCTTTTCATGGGACTGGAGCTATACTGACAATAGAAACAGGGGGGGCGCTACCAGCAAACGGTTAGTCCCTCAATAGGTTAAAAGAATTGACACTCCCCCCCGGCTTTAGCCGTGGGGAGTGTCAATTCTTTTTGTTGCACATTTTGTCGAATTATGGTACACTACTGCTGGCGCTGCACGAACGGCAGGCGGTTAGCACTTCCCTGTGGAGGGAGGTGATGCCAATGGTTACTTATGAATCGCTTTTTGCGTATTCACTTGTTATCATCGGCCTTGTAGGTCTGATAGTCCAGATTTGCAAACGAAAATGACCGCCCCGGCCAAGGTAAGCGGTCATTTTCTTGACTGATTTCCAAGGCTAACCGCTTGTCGCAGCGCCTTTTATAGTTTCATTATACGCAGAGGCTCAACGGATGTCAAGTATTCCGTGCAGTCTCTTCCGCAAAAGAGGAACCTGAGAGGGTGGGAATCCGAGAACCGAAGAACCAGAATTCAATTCCACGGGCGAAATTAAGACAACACGATATTATACCATATTTGAAGAACCCAAGAACCAAAGAATTTAAGAACCCAGGAACTCTGGAATCAAAGGATTGGAGAACCCGCTACCCGCGCTGCTACGGGCAGAAAATTGCGCCCACGAGTTTGCGCTTTTGAGAAAAAACGGATACAGCACGGCAAACGAAAAGGCAAATATGAGAACCTGAGCACCGTGGAACGGAAGAACCTGAGAGCGGCAGAACTGGGGAGCCGTGGATTACGGGTTCCAAAGAACCCTAAAGATGACAAAGCCCTGCCGGAGCAACTCCATAGCAGGTACAAAACGATATGCGGGCGCGTATGGCAATGCCAGTCGCAACAAAGGATTCTCAGGAAGGAAAGAACCAAAACTCCCCGGTTCTTAAATTTTCAAGTGCTACGCAGCGCGGATAACACGGACGAAAGTATCACCATCTTGGACGAGGGCTATCTTCACGCGAGGCGGAGCGGATTTCTTGAAGTTCGGCTTCTCTGTAATCGTGAAGCGGATACTGCCGACCTTTCTCCTGTCCTCCTTGCTTCGAATGGACTCGCAGGCCACGTTGATGCCGGTCCGCTCGTTTATCTCCTTGATAGCAGGAGCGAGCACACGCTTATAAAAGACCTTGTATGCAGAATACGCTTCACACTGTCCCAGCAGACACTTCAATTCGGAGAACCCGACTTCCCAAGAACCCATACTCTTGAAGGAACAAAAGAGGGGGTAGAGCTTTAGAGCGTTCAGGCCAGTCATTTGTGAAATATCAGCAAACTGAAACGCTGTAAAATTCTTCTGCTGATGAAGCAGGAACGGCGCAAGCCATTCTTCCAGGATGATTCGAGCGGACGAGCACCCATATCTACTTGTGACGGCAAGAAGTTTGAACCACGTCAGGCGCCTTGGCAATTTGCCCTTCCACGCAGCGGGTTTGAGCGGTGTGAGCTTACTCTCCACCGCCTCGCGTAAGAGAGCGTCAACGTACTTCTTTCCATATCCGGCGGTGTAATCACCGTTTGTAAGACGGTAAAGCGTTTTGTAGTCCACGTCAACGACATAGAACGAGCTGTCGTTCTTTTCAACGGTCCCAATCAGGTAATAGAACAACTTGAGCTGGTTGACCGACATTTCCGTTATAAAGCTGCGGACAAGGGAATTTCCCTGTACGACAAGATGCGATGTCGATTGCAGCGTTGATTTGGAACCGTTCGGTTTGTCCTTTGCGTTCATTTCTCTTCCTCCCCGGCGCTCATGCGCATATTTCCACTTGCTGATATGCAGTTCCCATGGCCGCATCATCACAAGGCGTGATTTCCCCAATACAGAGTTTGGGAATACGCAAAGATACCGGCTGCCGCTCCACAACGAATTTTGTGGCAACCTTCAGGCTCGGAGCTTTCTCCCAATTTACCCCAATCGGCTCGACAGACTTCACGCAAATGTCCGTCATGCCGGTCAGCTCCAAACAGCAGGGGCGAATAACCTTCCGGAACAGGTCCTTATACCGGCTGTACTTCTCCGGATAGGCGACAGGTTCTTTTTGGCCGAGATGGAGAACCTCTCTGAGCCTCTCAGACGAAATGACCATTTCTCCAGCCTCCAGTGCCCCTGTGAGCAGCGTATGGAGTCGGTGGGATACGGACACGCCATAGAGTGACGCGGCGCTTGCAGCGCGTCTGTGGCCGCCTGGGACGCAGGTTTTGATGAAGAATTCATTCAGGCGAAAATGAACACCTGCATCTTCACCGCATTCAATAGCGCAAATCATCGGCATTTCAAACCAGTCCCCGGTCTTTTGCTGGATGAACAGGCAGGGAATGGGTCGCCGGTCAAAGATGGCAAGCGTCAGCTTGGCAAAATCGTCATTGGACAGGTTCATATTGGTCAAATAACGCACAGTGTCCCACGAGAAGGAAAAGATTCTGCCCAAATCCTCTTCAGTCTTGGACGCGGCGATAGCGGCCATGACAAGGCGTTCATACAAAAGTGATGCCGTGACCTCACCGTGTTCGGCACTGCGCGGCAGACGGACATACTTGCTCAGGATAGAAAGCCGTTCTTTACCCGCATCAAAATCAAACATGAAAATCCCCCTTTCAAGATTGTCTGCATATTATACCACACAAGCACAACTTAGCGCAAGAAATTGTTGAAAAATTTCAAAACGTCACTGGGCGTTTGCTTTGTAAGCATCCACGGCAATTCTTTCAGCCTGGAGGTTTCGGTCTGGAGAAGGTACACAGAGGGGGAGTTTCTGCGCTCGGAAGGGGCCGCGCAACGTCCGGGCGAGAAAAAGAACTTTGCGCAGGTTTTCAGCTCCCCGAAATTTCAAAATTTTTGGGACGCCTATTATACAAGAGTTAGAACTTCTTAGGAGGAGAGCTTTAGCTCTCCCCAGACCGATAACAATTATCCAAGATAGCATAAAGATAACGGCGTGTTGCAAATGTTTATTTTCCGATATGGTAAAACTATTCAGGTCTATTATCAGAACTTTTTGGAGGAAAATAAACATTGCAAATATTTTATTTCATTTCGTCTTACTATACATGGGATACTAAGTAATACTAACAAGAAACATTTCCGCGTGCGTGCGTGCGCGTGCGCGTGCGCACGCGAGGATAACGAAAAAATAGCTTGAATCCATTGCAACAAAAGACATTGAAAAGTTTACATAAAAAATATCAGATAACGATTTTAATGGAAATTTTCGGAAAAATAGGGGGTACACGTTTTTCGACTTTTCGCAAAAATAGGGGGTACACGTTTTTCGACTTCCAAGAAAGCAAAAACACGGATTTTTGCAACTTTTTCGGCACAAATTAGAAATGCCTAACTGCCTGAAATCGCAACTGTACGCATCTGAAAACTGGGAGCTGCCGTTCCGGGAGACTGTCCCGTTCACGGAGCGCCTCCGGCATCGCGTCCCGTGGGCCTGTTTTTTGCAAAAATAGGGGGTACACGTTTTTCGACTTTGCATCTGCGAGTTCTTTGAAACCGTTGGTATAACTGGCTTTGTGGGCTTTTTCTTCTTTCACGGAAGATACGCATTTAAGGGGAAAATAAGAGGGTATCTTTTGCAAATTTGGACGCCTCACCTGGAGCAGGTGGTAGTGAATGCGCAAATGTATTATTCTATAACATTTGGCTCAAAGGAGCACTTCTATACGCCGAAAATTGACAACAAAGACGTAATGTGGTATAATAAGAAAAAGCGATAGGAGGGCTTTTGTTTTGAAATTGATTATCGCTGAAAAGCCTGCTCTGGTATCGGCAATCGCGGACGCTCTTGACGGGCCGCGTAAGTCGCTACAGGGCAGTACCTATATGACCGTCGGGGACTACACGCTGATATCCGTATTTGGACACTTATTGGAGCTGAAGGAACCGGAGGATTACGACGAGTGCTATAAGGACCGCAAGAACATCAGTCTTCTCCCCATTTATTTCGATGACTGGGGCCTCAAGGTTAAGGAACCGGATGCAAAGCACAAGGATTCCCCTCCAGAAGAACGCCTCAATGAAATCGGACGTCTGCTCAAGCAGTGCGAATATGTCATTCATGCCGGAGACCCGGATGAAGAGGGGCAGCTGCTCATTGACGAGGTTTTGCGTTGGTTTCACTACAAGGGTAAAGCATATCGGCTTGACACACTTGACCTAACGGAAGCGGGGATGCGCAGGGCGCTCAAGAGCCTAACAGACAACCGCCTGCATGAAAATTCCGGCTGGTCCGCTTATGCCAGAAGTGTCGCGGACGCCATTGTGGGGTTTAATCTCAGCCGCTATTTCTCCGCGCTCAACGGGGTCAATCTTCCCGTTGGCCGTGTGCAGACCGCTACGCTTGGGCTTGTATGTGCGAGAGACGAGCAGATAGAAAGCCACAAAAAGACGCTGTACTACGACGTGACGGCGGTACTGGACGTCAACGGTGTGCGAATCGACACGCAGTATGCGCCGGCGAAAGATGACGCAAATTTGACTGATGGGCGGATGCTCAGCAGGACTTACGCCCAGTCCAGGGCGGATATGCTCAAGGACGAAACGCTCAATGGCGTCACAGTAACGCGGAAGACGGTGAGCGAGGATGCCCCGCTTCCGTTCAATCTCGGTAAGCTGACATCCTTTTGCGGTTCAAAGTTTGGCTACAAACCGCAGGAGGTTATGGAAATTACCCAGTCCCTGCGCGAGAAGTACAAGGCTATTTCCTACAACCGTACCGACTGCCAATACCTCACGGAAACGCAGTATGCCGAATCCGGTCCCACAATGGATGCCGTTATCCGCAACATTGGGTTTCGCCCGAAACAGCTGGATATGACTTTGAAATCCAAGTGCTTCAACGATAAGTATACGACGGATAGTGGGGAAGCACACACGGCCATTATCCCGCAGAATATCAGCGTGGATATCCACGCAATGACGGAACCTGAACGCAAGGTTTACCTCGCCATCTGCCAGTATTACATGGCACAGTTCATGCCGCCCGCAAAGAAAGAGCGCTCGGCACTTACTGTCAAACTGAAAGATGGGGGTACGCTCAGCGCTTCTGCATCCAAAATCATCGAGATGGGATACCTGACACTCTTCAAAAAGGACGGTATCCGTAACGAGGAGAGCGCCCTGTGCGCAGTCCCTGTTGGAACCTATCAGTGCGACGTCCTCGACGCGAGCGTGGTGGAGAAAGAGACGAAGCCTCCCGTGCGATATACGCAAAACACGCTTGTTGCCGATATGTCCTGCATTGCCAAGTATGTCGAGGATAATGAAGTCAAGGCGCTCCTCAAGGAGAAGGATAAAGGCAAGCAGGGAGAGAATGGCTCTATTGGAACACCCGCAACGAGAGCGGCTATTGTTGTTGGACTTGTGAATCACGGATATCTGGAGGATGACGGCAAGCGTGTTATCTCCACGCCAAAGGCCCGCGAGTTTTATCGTATCCTGCCGGACGAAGTGAAGAAAGCGGACATGACAGCCTATTGGTGGGTCATGCAGGAGGATGTCCGAACAGGCAAGGACGACTATCACATTCTGACAAACAGCGTTCTGGAGACTGTTCGAACTATCGTACATACCAAGTACCCACTTCTATCCGAGGAACTGCGGAGTCAGCTTGCGGCCGCCTCTGGGCGTGAACAGACACTCGGCGTATGCCCACGCTGCGGAAGCGCTGTCATTGAAGGCAAACGGGGCTTCGGCTGCTCAGGCTATAAGCAAGGCTGCAAGTTCATTATCTGGAAGACACAGAAGACTTCGCTGATGAAGGATTGCGTCATTACGGCAGCCAACGTCAAGGCATGGCTGTCTGAACCGTGGGTAAATCTGCCGGATGGAAAAAAGAAGAGCGGAAAGAGTGTAAAGCTAAAAAAGCTGACATCCAAGGCAGGAAACCACTTTGAGAGTGAACTGTTCCTGTTGGATGACGCCAGTAGCGAGTACGGTCCCGGCTTCGTGTTCCCGGAGCAGGACGAAAAGGAGGTTCTTGGCAGATGTCCACGTTGCGGCGGTGATGTGACAGAGTTTCCGTCCGGCTTTTCATGCAGCGGGCATGAGAATGGCTGTGGTTTTGTTATCTGGAAGAAATCTAAGCTGAAAATGCTCAGCAAGACCACTTTCACGGCAAAGGATGTCCGGGCATTTCTGCTGGGACAGTCCGTGAGAAAAACCACTCTGCTGAAAAAGAACGGTACGAAGTTCACGGCTTCCCTTGTCATGCAGGACGACCCGAACAGTCCATACGGACCGAATTTTACGTTTGGGGAGGGGCTGGACAGATGACGTATAAGACACATCTGGTCGGCGGCGCAGTCGCTGCCATGCTGCTGACTTTGGCAGCATCCGAACAGGAACTTGGACTCAAGCCATTTACAACGCCGGAGTTCTTCGGAGTGTTGACCGCCTCACTACTTGGCAGTCTTGCACCGGATATCGACCAAGGGAAAAAGAGTAAAGTCGGCGCGATGGTCAAGCCTGTTGCTTCCGTTTGCAGTAAGTGCTTCGGGCACAGAACCTTTTGCCATAGCGTCTGGTTTCTGCTTCTGCTGTACTTTATCATCCGTGGTATCTTTCCTTCAATGGCGTTTTTCGGTCTCGCGTTCTGCATCGGCGGTGCATCGCATCTGTTGCTGGACTGCTTCAACCCACGCGGCGTTCGGCTTTTCTGGCCCATTCCGCTGACTTTCCATTTCGGCAATGTTAAAACGGCGAGCGGGCGGGGGAGTATGTTGGAGAATTGGCAGGAGTATGTGTTTCGTGTGGCGCTGGCCTGTATGTTTGCGGCGCTGGTTCTGGTGGACGCCTATCGGCGTGCTGCCCCGTTTGGAGGAATTTGACTATGGATATGAACACAAAACTTGAAATTTGCAGGCTGAAATTCTGCGGGGAATCTGTCATTTCGATTTCTGAAATTACAGGCTTTACCAAGCAGTGTATCT
>OHKS01000425.1_pt1 | contig 17227 bp, 10 predicted proteins | sample 1568881 | NCBI WGS metagenome assembly OHKS01 (sample SAMEA3879569, study PRJEB24766) | human gut metagenome | biome: human-associated habitat; feature: feces | place: USA | collected 1985/1987 | reverse complement strand
GTCAAAGCCTAAGTCACCTAAAGCGGCTGGTAAAGGAGCATTCCAATCCTGCCCGCCTGTCTTGTCTCCCAGGCCCAGATGCCATTTGCCGATGGCGGCTGTAGCATATCCGGCACTTTTAAACATGTCTGCCATGGTGTATTGTTCGGGACGGATAATCATTTTTACATCTCCTGCGGCAATATCCGTGTCCGGTCTGCGCCATGCATATTCTCCTGTCAGCAAGGAGTAGCGGGATGGGGTGCTGGTAGCGGCTACGGTATGTGCATTAGTAAAACGAATGCCTTCCGATGCCAGTTTGTCAACATGGGGAGTTTCTACATTCTTGGCTCCGTAACATTTTAAATCTCCATATCCCAGGTCATCTGCCAGAATAACGATAACATTGGGCTTTTGGGGGTCCTGCGTACTGTTTTTTTGAACGGTTTCTGCTGTTGCAGAGTTACAGGCGGCTAATGAGGCAAGTAAGGATATGCCTGCATAATTTCTACTTTTCATCTCTATTTATTTAAGGTTTGATCCGGATACATGTCTATTTTCACTTTCCGGTTTCTCGACCTGAAGGTGAAGAACGACGGAAAGTTATCAAGAAAATCTTGAAGCAGCAAAAAAGAGGACTGAAATATGATTTGAAAGTGTCTGGAATTAGATGATAATGCCCCCACCCAGTACTACATCATCCCTATAGAAAGCGGCTGCCTGTCCCGGAGCAATGGCTGTCAGCGGCTCGTGCAGTTGTACATGCAGGGTGTTATCCGGTTGCAGGGTTACTGTGCAGCGGTTGGCTTGTTTCCGATAGCGTATTTTGACGATGATGTCGTCCTTGTTTAGTAATAAAGCGGGATTGGTGATGTGCCATTCTTTCAGTCTCATTTCTGTTTTTTCCAGTGCTTTCAAGTCGCTCAGTATGACTTTGTTTTCTGCCGGAATGATTTCTTTGACAAAGACAGCCCGGTTAAGATCTATGCCCAATCCTCTCCGCTGGCCGATGGTATAGAAAGGATAACCTTTGTGCCGTGCGATAAAATTCCCCATTTCATCGAAGAATTTACCCGGTAGGATACTTCCTTCAGGTAATTCCTTATGTAGGAATGTGCGGTAGTCCATGGGGCAGAAGCAGACTCCCAGACTGTCCCGTTTATGGGCGGCTTTCAGAAAACCACGCTCTGCCGCGATTTCACGGACACGGGCTTTAGTCAGGTTGCCCATAGGGAGAAGCATACGTTGCAGGATTTCTTGTGGCAGCCCCCATAGGAAAAAGGATTGGTCTTTATCCGAGTCGGCACCGGTAGTGATGTGATAGCATCCATTGATGAAGCGCCGGCGTACATAATGTCCTGTAGCGAAGTGATAAATTCCCATTTCATCGGATATTTTCTTTAAAAGAGGCCATTTCAGGTAGTTGTTGCACAAGGTACAGGGAACCGGGGTATGACCTGCCATATATTCGTTGATGAAATAGTCAATGATGGTTTTCCGGAAGGTGTCACGAACATCGTATGTGAGATGGGGGATGTTCAGACGTTCACATAAAGCGCGGGCGTCCTCCAGATACTCAGTATCATTTTCTTTTTCATAAAAGCGGAAGGTGATGCCGGTTACTTCGTATCCTGCATCCTGCAATAGAAGGGCGGCTACGGAACTGTCTGTTCCTCCGCTCATGCCTAGTAGGACTTTATTATTGGACTCTGTTTCTCTCATCTTTATAGCAGTTTTGTGAGGATGGATGCCGGAATATCCATTTTGGAGAAGGCAAACAGTTTCTTTCCCAAATCTTTCAAAGAGGCTCCGATGTGATATATGTCGGATTGGTCTATAATAAGAAAACGGTCATGTGCCTGGCTATTAGCCCATTGGCGGAATTGGATTCCTCGTTTCGTATTTACACGGTATCCTACTGATATAATCACATCTAAATTATAATATTCTAAGTTACGCGTAATCTGTCTGTTGCCTTCTTGGCGAACTGTTCGGAAATTCCGAACGGTTGAACTTTGGATTAGTTCTTCTGATTTATAAATGTTCTTTAGATGCTCGCTTATATTGGCTTTGCTGGATTGGAATAGTTCTACTATTTGTGCCTGGGTCAGCCACACTGTTTCATCTTCAATGCGCACTTCCATCCTCACTGATTCATCCGGTTGGTAGAGTATGATTTCTCCTTGTTGTTCCATGTGTTCGATTTTTTGAGTACAAAGCTAGCAAATATAAATCAGACTGATCTTGTTTTCAGGTTATAATTGAAATGTAGGATGGGAAATGAAACTCCGATGACAATCTATATGATAGTGCCATCGGAGTTCTGACATACTCTTCTTATTAAGGAAGGAATGCTTGCTATGTTTTTATTTTACCGGCATCAATGTGAATCCCCAATGATATTCCTTATTGGCGGGTAGGGTATGTTCCGGCAGAGGGCGGTCTCCCCAGCTGTCATAACCGGCTATACCTTGTTGCTTCATATCAATACATACTTCCACAAAATTACGTGGGGTGATATCATTGACATGTGTCATGCGGCGTATTACATTTTTAGCTTTTTCCTCATTATGGTTAGCAACTTCTTCGGGAGTGAAGTTAGTCCACTGACGGGGACGGCTGATAGCTTCTTCCGAGTCAAAGTCCTCTACGGAGTTGCGCAGGGCATTGAATCCGATAGTGCTGTCGGCACGTATTAACAATCCTTTTCCGCCTTTGCGGGTCAGTTCTACCCAACGGGTGTCGGTGCGGTGTCCGTTTTCTTGCGGACGGACATAGTTGTTGGTGTACATCTGGTCGGCTGTAGTGCGGTAGAGATCAACGAAGCTGCTTGCATTACGGTCGATGTAGTTTTCACCCGGTCCGCGTCCGAAGTATTCTACCTGGTTCATATCGGATGGCAAATGGAAACGTACACCGATACGTGGTACGTTCAGTTTGGAAGAGGCAAGGCGTTGAGCATCCTGTCCCGGTGTGAAAGTGGCCATTAAGGTAGCTTCTGATACTTCCGTGTCGGCAGCCTTCATATCGGTAGAAGTAAAGGTGATGCCTGCATGAACCACACCGTCGGGATAGATGGTATATTTCATGATGTACAGATTGCCTGCCGCCAGTAGGTAATTGACTGTTAATACGGTCTTGTTGCCGTCTGTTGTTGTGGTAACATCTGCTACATTGAAATTCTTGCTGGACTGTTTCCATATTTGCTCGCGCTTAGGCCCACCGTTACCATAATCATTGTCCGTCGGTGCGCGCCAGAAGTTAGGCTGAATACCAAAACCTTCAGCGAAATATTCTGTACCGTTTACTTTGTATGAAGTCACGAGTCCGCTTCTCTTGTTGAAAACGAACTGCATACGTGGTGATAATACGGTGATGATGTCACCATCCGTGCTGACGGTAGTCTTGCCGCTTGCTTTATGTCCGGTCATAGCCAATGGTTCTATGGGCAGGCGGAATTGTTCGGAAGCAATATCGTGTCCTGCAGGAATCAAGGGCTCCGGTTCTGTGGTGGTAACTACAAAATCTACAAAATATTCTGTGCCGGCCTTGGGTTTCAATCCGTTGAGGTTGATGTTCAGTTCTTTGGAACCTTGCGGTTCGATATCTAATGATACTTTTCCGCCTTTGATTGTTTTTCCGTTTGCCTTTACGGTATAACTGATCATATACTTTTTCAAGTTGGTGAAGTAGAAACGGTTTTTTACCAGGAATTTGCCGGCAGCCGGGTCGATGGCTTCGAAACCTACATTCTGATGTGCATATTTCACTTCTGTCATGGCCGGATGCGGAGTGCGGTCCGGAGCTACGATTCCATTGCATAGGAAGTTTCCGTCGCTGGGTGCATTGGTTCCGTAATCACCTCCGTAGGCCCAGTAGGTACGTCCATTTTCGTCTGTTTCCAGAATACCTTGGTCTACCCAGTCCCAAATGTAACCGCCTTGCAGGTTCGGGTACTTGTAGATTGCTCTCCATTGTGCTGCCAGATTACCATTGGAATTGCCCATAGCGTGTGAATATTCGGATGGTGCGATGGGACGGTCGCTGCCTTTCTTGCCTATTTCTTCCAGCCAGGCGGCACTGGGGTATTGGGGTACATACATATCTGTGTTCCATTCCCAAAGGGCGCGTTCATAATTTACAGGACGGTTCATCCCTTTTACTTCGCGTTCTTTCAGCCATAAATAGGTCTGATAGAAATTATAACCGTTTCCGGCTTCGTTTCCTAATGACCAGATGGCTACAGAGGGATGGTTTTTGTTACGCTCGTACATATTAATGGTACGGTCCATGTGCGGCTTCAGCCATTCGGGATGGTTGCCCAATGTTCCGCCCCGGCTTAAGTTATAATACATACCGTGGCTTTCTATGTTGGCTTCATCATATACATAGATACCATATTCATCACACAATTCATAGAACTTGCGGTCTTGCGGATAGTGGCAGAGGCGCACGCTGTTGATGTTGTTCTGTTTCATCAGGGTGAAGTCCTTGCGCATCAGCTCTTCGGGAACATAATGTCCTGTTTCGGGATTATGTTCGTGTATGTTTACACCTTTCAGCTTGATGGGTTGGCCGTTGACGAACAAGCAAACGTATGGTTTGCCGTTTTCGGCTATCTGATCGGTTGGTTTGATCTCGAAACGGCGGAAACCTACCGTATAAGGAATGATTTCGCTTGTTTTTTCTCCGTCTTTCAGAGATATCAGTAACCGATACAGGTTAGGGTGTTCTGATGTCCAGGTCTTGACGTTGCTGAGGGCGGCTTCAAAAGAGATGCTCTTCTGCCCGTCTGCTGTAACAGGACAGGGGGTGTTACCTTCTGCAACCACTTTCTTTGCGGCATCCAGCAATTCGTATGCTACGGTTACCTCTTTGTTGGCTGCTGTATGGTTGGTTACGTCCACATTCAGTTTGAAGATACCATTCTTATAAGTGTCGTCCAGTGTAGACACCACATTGAAATCTTTGATGTGGGTTTTGGGCTGTGAGAACAGGAATACATCACGTTCAATACCGCTCATGCGCCAGAAGTCCTGGCATTCCAGATAAGAACCGGTACTCCAGCGGAATATTTTGATGACCAGCGAGTTTTTGCCGGGTTTCAGGTAGTTGTTGATTAAGAATTCTGCCGGATTCTTGGAGTCTTCGCTGTATCCCACTTCCTGTCCGTTGACATACACGTATACACCGGATTTTGCTCCTTCCAAACGGAGGAATATGTCGCGTCCATCCCAATCGGCGGGAATTTCGATATCACGCTGATACACACCGACCGGATTGGTTTCGGGTAACTGCGGCGGTTGTGGATTTCTGGGTTTGAATTCGTATCCATGATTGGTGTAGATGGCCACTCCGTAGCCCTGTACTTCCCAGTTGCCGGGTACTTTAATCTCCTTCCAGGCTATGTTGGCATCCGGTTGCTCAATGTTGGCAGGCAGATCTTTGTATGCATCTGCATAATAAAAGTTCCATGTACCGTTTAGTAGTTTGTAATAAGGGCTGTTCTCATACTCGCCGGTCAGTGCCTGGTTCCGGTTGTCGTAAGTCATGAAAGCTGTGCGTGGATATTCCTTGTTGACGGCTACGGTCTGAATATCTTTCCAATAAGGTAGTTTTGTATCTTCCGCATGAAGAACTTGTGTTGAATATGCGCATACAGCAGCGCTGATCAGGAATTTAAATAAGGTTGTCATTTTAGGTTTCATAGGTTCAAATAGAAAAATGAAGAAGAAAGGGCGCTAGTACCGGCGCCCCTTTCCTTAAGTCCTTTTATGTAAAATAGCAATTATTTAATTGCGTCTGCCAGTTCAGCACCTGGTTTGAACTTGGTTACTTTTTTAGCAGGAATAGTAATCGTTGCTTTTGTGGATGGGTTGATACCTGTTCTTGCACTTCTTTCAGCAACAGAGAATGTTCCGAATCCGATTAATGATACTTTGTCCCCTTCTTGGAGGGCTTTTGTTACAGTTGAAACGAAAGCTTCAACTGCTTTTTTTGCGTCGACTTTGCTCAAGCCGGCTTCAGCGGCGACTGCGCTGATAAGATCTGCCTTATTCATAACGAAAATGATTAATTATTAAATGTAACACAAAAGTTTTACCAAAATCAGTGACAAATATATGCTTTCAAAATTAGAAATCAAACAGATAGCCTAAAAAAGATGCTCCAAAAATCAAAAAAACGTAAGAGAACTCTTGTTTTCTGTTATATAACAGAATAAAATTGTAAATTTGCGCGCAATCAATGTTTTATAAGACGAAGAATATTTATGAACAGTATACCTACAGTAACCAAGAATTTATTGATAATAAATGTGTTGTGTTTCTTTGGCGGCGTGGTAGCCATGAAGTATGGAATTGACTTGAACGACCTGCTGGGACTGCACTTTTTTATGGCATCTGATTTTAATCCTGCCCAGTTGATTACTTATATGTTTATGCATGGCGGTTTCCAGCATATCTTTTTTAACATGTTTGCTTTGTGGATGTTTGGCCGTACGCTTGAACAGGTCTGGGGACCGAAACGTTTCTTATCCTATTATATGGTATGTGGTATAGGTGCGGGACTGGTGCAGGAGCTGGTGCAATATATACAATATGTGACTGAATTATCGCAGTATGACAGTGTGAATACGGGGATTGCCGTGATCCCGATGGCGGAGTACTTGAATCTGATGACTACAGTTGGCGCTTCGGGAGCGATATATGGTATTTTGTTGGCATTCGGTATGCTGTTCCCCAATAGTCAGATGTTTGTATTCCCTATCCCATTTCCTGTCAAGGCTAAATATTTTGTGATGGGATATGCTGCTTTGGAGATATTTTTGGGCTTGGGTGCTTCGACCGATGGCGTTGCCCACTTTGCACACTTGGGAGGTATGATTTTTGGCTTTATATTGATAATGTATTGGAGAAAAAAGAATAACAATGGGCAGTTTTATTACTGATTTGAAAAATAGTTTCAACAAAGGGAACATATATATCCAGTTTATATATATTAATGTAGGGGTATTCATTGTAACTTCCTTATTGGGAATTTTATGGATGCTGTTCAACCGGAATGGAGCATTTGTGCTTCAATATTTGGAACTGCCGGCCTGGACGTTGCAGTTTGTCAAGCAGCCTTGGTCTTTGCTGACTTATATGTTCATGCACGCAGGTATTTTGCATTTGCTGTTTAATATGCTGTGGCTTTATTGGTTCGGGCAGATGTTTCTGTCTCTTTTCTCGGCAAAGCATTTCCGCGGGCTCTATCTGTTGGGAGGTATTTGTGGCGGTTTGTTGTATATGATCGCTTACAATGTTTTCCCTTATTTCAGTGATTCTTTGTATTATTCTTATTTGTTGGGAGCATCAGCTTCCGTACTTGCTATTGTTGTGGCCACTGCGGTACGTGCACCGGAATATAGAGTAAACTTTATGTTTATTGGGACTGTTAGGTTGAAGTATGTGGCTCTGTTTATGGTTGTGACCGATTTGCTGTTTATGACATCGGGCAATGCCGGTGGCCATATCGCTCATTTAGGAGGTGCTTTGGCCGGATGGTGGTTTGCTTCCGGATTGTCCCGCGGACATGATGCTACGTCATGGATAAACCGATGCTTGGATTGCTTCTCGGAAGGTCTTTCGTTTCGTCGTCAATCGAAAAAACCGAAGATGAAAGTTCATTATGGTGATAAGGCAAAAGATTACGATTATAATGCCCGTAAAAAACAGCAAAGCGAGGAGATAGACCGTATATTGGATAAATTAAAGAAATCCGGTTATAACAGTCTGACTACCGAAGAGAAGAAAAGCTTGTTTGATGCGAGCAAGAAGTGATATATGAAATATATTGGTCGTTTTTTGGGATGGATACTACTGGGCATAAACTTGTGTATGGTGGTATTGTTACTGGTATGTGCTTACAGCCCTTATATTGATCCTGTGGCTCATCCGGTATGGTCATGTGCCGGTTTGGCTTTTCCCGCTTTTTTGATTGTTAATCTTTTGTTTCTGGTCTTCTGGTTGGTGATTTATCGTAAATATGCGTTGCTTTCATTTTTAGGCCTGGTATGTTCCATTGGTGCTATCCGTACTTATTTCCCAGTCAATGTATTTGTATCTGATGTACCGGAAGGGGCAATCAAATTCTTATCCTACAATACGATGGCCTTTGAAAAGAACCGTGCGAACACCAAGGATAATCCGAACCCTGTGCTGGAATATTTAAGAAACAGCAATGCGGATATAATCTGCCTGCAGGAATATATTGTAGGCGGACGCTTAACCAAGAAAGAGGTGGATTATGCTTTAAGAGATTATCCTTATAAAAATTATCATAAGATATCGGGGGCCAACGGTTTGGGTTGTTATTCCCGTTTTCCTATTTTGTCGGCACATCCGGTGAAATATGCCAGCCTTAACAATGGTTCCATTGCTTATAAAATCAAAGTGAATGGTGATACCTTGCTGGTTGTTAATAATCATCTGGAATCCAATAAGCTGACTGAGAAGGATAAAGAAGTCTATCGCGAAATGATGAAGGACCCTGATAAGCAAAAGGTATCGCAAGGGTCTCGTTTGCTGATCGGAAAACTGGCGGAAGCATCGGCTATACGTGCCGTTCAGGCTGATTCCATAGCTCGTTTGGTGGCCGGTTACAAAGGGGGAGGCATAATTGTATGCGGTGACTTCAATGATTCTCCTATATCATACACTCACAGGGTGGTAGGGGAAGGTCTGAATGATGCTTTTGTGGAGTCGGGAAACGGCTTTGGCATATCTTATAATCAAAATCATTTTTATTTCAGAATAGACAATATTTTATTGAGCAAGAATTTAAAATCTTACCGTTGTACGGTGGATAATACGATAAAGAGTTCGGATCATTACCCCATTTGGTGTTATGTGGCGGAGAAGTGATTTTACATACCTTTAATTGACAGATTATGAAAAGACTATTATTTACGTTAGCGACGTGTTGTGTAATGTGTGCATGTGAACAGAAAACAGAAATGAATCCGTTCTTTACGGAATTCCAGACCGAGTACGGTGCTCCCGATTTTACTAAGATCAGACTGGAGCATTATGAACCTGCTTTCTTGAAAGGAATAGAGGAGCAGAATGCGGAAATTAAGGCAATAGTTGATAATCCCGAGGAACCTACTTTTGAAAATACCATTGTGGCGCTGGATAAAAGTGGCGGGATTCTGGCGAGAGTAAGTGGGGTGTTTTTTGCATTGACCGAAGCGGATACAAATGATTCGTTGACGGCCTTGAATGAAAAGATGGCTCCTGTACTTTCAGAACATAGTGATAATATTTATTTGAATCAGGATTTGTATAAACGGGTGGCTGATGTGCATCAACAGGAACAGGAAGGTAAGATAACTCTTACGACTGAGCAACACCGGCTGTTGGACAAGTATTATAAAGCTTTTGTCCGTTCGGGTGCCGGACTGGATGCCGGAAAACAATCCCGTTTGAGGGAGATCAATAAAGAATTGTCGACTTTGGGGATTGCTTTCGACAATCATATCTTAAATGAGAATAACGCTTATCAGTTGGTTATCGAGAATGAGGCTGATTTGGCCGGGTTACCCGAATGGGTGAAAGCGGGGGCCGCAGAGGAAGCGAAAGCTGCTGGAAAAGAAGGGAAATGGCTATTCACTTTGCAAAACTCCAGTCGCTTGCCTTTTTTGCAATATGCTGAAAACCGTGAGCTAAGAAAAAATATTTATGAAGCTTATATCAACCGGGGGAATCATGATGATGCGAATGACAATAAAGAGATATTGGGAAAGATCATGGCATTGCGTTTGGAACAGGCAAAATTATTAGGATTCGATTGTTATTCCAATTTTGTACTGGATGAGAACATGGCTAAGAATTCGCAGACAGTCATGGATTTCTTGAACAACCTGTGGGGATACTCACTGGAAAATGCAAAGAAAGAGGCCGCCGAGTTGCAGAAAATAATGGATAAGGAAGGTAAGGGAGAGAAGCTGGCTGCATGGGACTGGTGGTATTATGCCGAAAAATTGCGTCAGGAAAAGTATGATTTGAATGAAGATGAAATCAAGCCCTATTTCAGTTTGGAAGATGTGCGTAGCGGATTGTATACCGTGGCCAACAAGCTGTATGGCATTACATTGACCGAACTGAATGATGTGCCCGTATATGAGCCGGATGTGAAAGTGTATGAAGTAAAGGATGCCGATGGCTCATTTTTGGGATTGTTCTATGCGGATTACTTTCCACGCGCAGGTAAGCGTGGTGGCGCATGGATGAGTAATTTTCGTGAACAGGCCGGTGAAGTACGTCCTTTAATTTATAATGTGGCAAGTTTTACTAAACCTGCAGGAAATATGCCTTCTTTACTGACTTTGGATGAGGTGGAAACCATGTTTCATGAGTTTGGACATGCATTGCACGGTATGCTGACCAAGTGTAACTACAAAGGAGTGTCCGGTACCAGTGTGGCGCAGGATTTTGTAGAACTTCCTTCACAGATTATGGAACACTGGGCTGTAGAACCTGAAGTGCTGAAACTCTATGCCAAGCATTATGAAACAAGAGAAGTGATTCCGGATGAGCTGATTACGAAAATCCAAAATCAGGGTACTTTTAATCAAGGTTTTATGACTACGGAATTATTGGCAGCCGCTTTGCTTGATATGGAACTGCATAACCTGACTGATACAGACAACCTGAATGTCGTTGCTTTTGAAAAAGAAACGATGGACAAGCTGGGGCTGATTCCTGAAATAGCTCCTCGGTATCGCGCCACTTATTTTAGTCATATTATAGGTGGATATGCTGCTGGGTATTACAGCTATCTATGGGCAGAAGTTCTTGACACGGATGCTTTTGAAGCGTTTAAAGAACATGGAGTGTTCGATAAAAATACCGCAGACTCTTTCCGTAAAAATATTCTAGAGAAAGGTGGAACGGAAGATCCTATGACCCTTTACAGAGGTTTTCGTGGGGCTGATCCCAGCTTGGAACCCTTGCTTAAAAACAGGGGTTTGAAATAAAATAGACTGTGAGATAGAATAATTTAGGCTGCAAAAAATGCTTTTGCAGCCTTTTTTCTCTTTTGGAATCTAAATATTTGTGTTTGATACCGTGGGAATGTGAAAAAAAAACTATATTTGCAACCTTGTATAAACTAAGAATTAATCAAAAAGTAAAAATAATAAATTTCAAAGTAACATGCAAAACAAAGGATTTGTAAAGGTTTTTGCGGTATTACTCACCCTTGTATGTGTGTTTTATCTTTCTTTCTCTTTTGTGACCCGCTATCACATGGACAAAGCGGCACAAGACCCGAAAGGTGAAGCACATTACCTTGATTCTATGCAGAATGAAAAAGTTTATTTGGGTAGTTATACGCTGAAACAGTGTCGCGAGATGGAGATTGGTCTGGGTCTGGACCTGAAAGGTGGTATGAACGTTATCCTTGAAGTTTCTGTACCGGATGTAGTGAAGGCTTTGGCTGACAACAAGACTGATGAAGCTTTTAACAAAGCGGTTGCAGAAGCATCAAAACAATCTATCACTAGTCAGGATGACTTTATTACTCTTTTTGTAAAAGAGTATAAGAAACAAGCTCCCAATGGCAAATTGGCTGAATTATTTGCTACTCAGCAGTTGAAAGACAAAGTAACCACCCGCAGTTCCGACAGTGAAGTTGAAAAAGTATTGCGCGAAGAGGTAAAGGCTGCTATCGACAACTCTTATAATGTATTACGTACACGTATTGACCGCTTTGGTGTGGCACAGCCTAACATTCAGGCATTGGAAGGAAAGATGGGCCGTATCATGGTGGAACTGCCGGGTATCAAAGAACCGGAACGTGTCAGAAAACTGTTGCAGGGATCTGCTAACTTGGAATTCTGGGAAACTTTCGACGCAAAAGAAATAGTTCCTTATCTTTCTTCTGTAGATAACAGACTGCGTGATATTCTTGCCGTTGAAAGTGGTGCTGCTTCTGCTGATTCTGTAGCTACTGATACTGTTGCTGTCGCACAGGCTTCTGCAATTTCTGCTGCCGACAGTCTTGCAGCCGCATTGAAAGGCGAAACGGCAAGTAACTCTGCCGCAATGGAGCAGATGAAGAAAGAACATCCGTTGGCTTCTGTTCTTCAATTAAATCCGAATGGTTACGGGTCGGTGGTAGGTTATGCCGATTATAAAGATACTGCTCAGGTAAACCAGTACCTTGCTATGAAAGAAGTGAAAGAAATGTTGCCGAAAGATCTTCGTTTGAAATGGGGTGTAAAGGCTGCTGACTTTGACAAGCAGGGACGTATTTTTGAATTGTATGCTATCAAGTCTACTGAACGTAACGGACGTGCTCCGTTGGAAGGTGATGTGATCACTGATGCTAAAGATGAATATGACCAGTTCAACAAGCCTTGTGTCAGTATGTCTATGAACACTGACGGCGCACGCCGCTGGGCTGTTCTGACAAAGAACAATGTAGGCAAGGCTATCGCTATCGTACTGGATGGTTACGTATACAGCGCTCCGAATGTAAACGGTGAAATTACGGGGGGACACTCTCAGATTACCGGTAACTTTACCCCGGAGGTGACAAAAGACTTGGCTAACGTATTGAAGTCTGGTAAGATGCCTGCTCCTGCACGTATCGTTCAGGAGGATATTGTTGGTCCGTCATTGGGTCAGGAATCTATCAATCAAGGTATTATTTCATTTGTTGTTGCGTTGATTCTGTTGATGATCTATATGTGCGCTATGTACGGATTGATTCCGGGTATGGTTGCCAATTGCGCATTGGTTGTTAACTTCTTCTTCACATTAGGAATCCTTACCTCGTTCCAAGCTGCACTGACCATGTCTGGTATTGCCGGTATGGTGTTGTCATTGGGTATGGCTGTAGATGCTAACGTGTTGATTTATGAACGTACAAAAGAAGAATTGAGAGCCGGTAAAACTGTTAAGGCTGCTTTAGCAGACGGTTATTCTAACGCATTCTCTGCTATTTTTGACTCAAACTTGACATCAATTATCACTGGTATCATTCTGTTCTATTTCGGTACGGGTCCGATTCGTGGTTTTGCCACTACGTTGATTATCGGTATCCTCTGCTCATTCTTTACAGCAGTATTCTTGACCCGTATTGTTTATGAGCACTTCATGAATAAAGACAAGTGGTTGAACTTGACATTCACTACAGGGATCTCCAAGAATCTGATGCAGAACGTGAATTACAACTTTATGGGAATGATGAAACGTTCATTCACGGTATTCGGAGCGATTATCGTTATCTGTATCATTTCATTCTTTATCCGTGGTTTGGCGCAGAGTATTGACTTTACCGGTGGACGTAACTTCGTAGTTCAGTTTGAACAGCAGGTTGAACCTGAAACAGTGCGTGACCTGTTGAAGAAGAAAATCACAGAAGATAATGTACAGGCTATTGCTTTGGGTACAGACAAGAAGACAATCCGTATTACAACCAATTACCGTATTAATGAAGATTCTCCTACTATCGACTCTGAAATTGAAGAGTTCTTGTATCAGTCTTTGAAAGATGGTAACTTGCTGGGCGAAGGTACTACATTGGAAATCTTTATTGACCGTGATAATCGTGTCGGTGGTTCTATCATCAGTTCTCAGAAAGTAGGTCCTAGTATCGCTGACGATATCAAGACTTCGGCTGTCTGGTCTGTATTGTTTGCATTGGTGGCTATCGGTTTGTATATCTTGCTGCGTTTCCGCAATGTAGCTTATAGTGTGGGTGCGACTGTTGCATTGGCTGTCGATACTATTTTGATCATCGGTGCATACTCGTTATGTTATGGATGGGTTCCGTTCTCATTGGAAATTGACCAGACTTTTATTGGCGCTATTTTGACCGCTATCGGTTATTCTATCAATGACAAGGTGGTTATCTTTGACCGTATCCGTGAGTTCTTCGGTCTGTATCCGAAACGTAACCGTATGCAGTTGTTTAATGATTCATTGAATACTACTTTGGCTCGTACCATCAATACTTCATTAAGTACATTGATCGTATTGTTGTGTATCTTCGTGCTGGGTGGTGACAGTATCCGCAGCTTCGCCTTTGCAATGATTTTGGGCGTTGTGATCGGTACATTGTCTTCTATCTTCATTGCTGCTCCTATCGCTTACCTGACTATGGGTAACAAGATGCCGGAAGAAACAAAGGCATAAGAAGGTTTCTTTTAAGAAATAAATAAAAAGAGGAGGATGCTCATATCATGAGCATCCTCCTCTTTTTATAATGGTCGATTGGAATTGGTTTGTGGAAAAAGGGTAGATGAATCTTCTGTGGCTTCAAAAATTAACTTAAGTACATTGGGTAAGTAACTTAGCTTACTTGGCATTTCAACTTAACTTGCTTGTCCCATGAAGTTAACTTGCTTTTTTACGCTGTATCTTGCAGATCAATTCTGTTTGGCTATAATCGTGAAAATAGTTATCTGACTACTCTTCCTGAAGTGTTTCCTTGCATTAACTCTTCCACTTCTTCTACTGTTACTTGATTGAAATCTCCATATATGGTATTTTTCAATGCAGATGCGGCAAGGGCGAATTCCAATGTTTTTTGGTCATTGTCGGGGTAGGTCAGCAAACCATAAATCATGCCGCCTACAAATGCATCTCCTGCACCCACACGGTCTACTTCATGGACAATATCGTAAATGCCGGTATGCCTTAATGTTCCTTTAGAATAAAGTATGGCTGCCAGCAGATTGTGATTGGAAGTGATGGTATTACGCAACTCCAGAAACATTTTCTGGCATCGGGGAGCTTGTTCTGATACTTTTTGACCGAATACTTTGAAACCGGACAAATCTAATGGATATGAGGTGTCTACAGCTTTAAAACCTACCGGGGGAATGCCGAAAATTTCTTTGTATTCGGGTTCTGCACCAAAAATGACATCACTATATTGAACAAGGGGGAGCATTACCTCTGATGCGGATTTACCGTAATTCCATAATTTTTTGCGGAAATTTAAGTCGCATGAGATTGTTAATCCCAGGCGGTCTGCTGTTTGCAGTGCTTCCAGGCAGGCATCTGCTCCTTCCTGTGACAGGGACGCTGCTATACCCGACCAGTGGAACCAGCCTGCATCGGAAAGAATCTTTTCCCAGTCTATCATGCCGGGACGTAAAGTGGCAAAGGAAGAGCCTTCACGGTCATATACTACATTGGAGTTACGAAATGCTGCACCGCTTTCCAGAAAGTATAATCCCATGCGTTTCCCACCATAAATAATGCCGTCTGTACCTAATCCGTAAGCTTGGAGTGAGTTTACGCAGGCTTGTGCCATTGCATTCTCGGGAAGTCTGGTAACGAATTCTGTGGGGATGCCGAAGTTGACCAGTGATATGGCTACATTCGCTTCACTTCCTCCATAAGTAGCAATAAACTCGTTTGTTTGGGAAAAGCGCTGGAAATTGGGGGCGGTCAGCCTTAGCATTACTTCTCCGAATGTAACGACTTTCTTGTTCTGGGTAATAGCTCTTGTATTCATAGTATGTTTTTAATCAGTATGTTAATTTGCACGAAGATACGATCAAAATTTTATATAAGTGCAAGAAATGTATAAAAATAGCCTTCTCTATCTTTTCCATATAGAATAGAGAAGGCTATTTTATTTATTCAATATTAGTGGTTTATTTATTGAATCGTATTTTTAGTTTGGCAAGCATATCCTGTGTCATGCTGTCTAGATCATATTCCGGTTTCCATCCCCATTCCTCACGGGCACAAGTATCGTCCAGTGAGTTCGGCCATGATTCGGCGATAGCTTGACGTAGCGGATCTACTTTGTACTCCATATGGAAGTCGGGCATATACTTCTTTATATTGTTATAAATAATTTCCGGATCAAAACTCATTGAAGCAATGTTGAACGAATTGCGATGAATTAGTTTGTCGGGATTCGCTTCCATGATTTCAATGGCTGCACGTAAACCGTCAGGCATATACATCATATCCATGAATGTACCGGCTGCAATAGGACATTCAAATTTTTCACCTTTTACAGCCGAATAATAGATGTCTACAGCATAATCGGTAGTCCCGCCACCCGGAGGTGTGACATACGAAATTAATCCGGGGAAACGAACGGAGCGGGTATCTACGCCAAAACGGATATGGTAATAATCGCTCAGTAATTCTCCTGATACTTTTGTAACTCCATACATGGTACGCGGACGCTGGATAGTGTCCTGCGGTGTCTTCACATGAGGCGTAGCTTCGCCGAACGAACCGATGGAACTCGGAGTAAACACGGCACAATTGTACTCACGTGCCACTTCCAGTACATTCCACAACCCGTCGATACCGATTTTCCAAGCCATGGCCGGACGGCTTTCGGCAACTACCGAGAGCAAGGCAGCCAGGTTGTAGATAGTATCAATCTTGAACTGACGTGCCACCACCTCGATGGACTGACGGTCTGTCACGTCGGCAATGGCCGAAGGGCCGGATGCTTTCAATTCTCCCTTGGGCATAGCACTCGGAATGTATCCTGCCACAACATGGTCATCGCCATAACGTTTGCGCAACTCCAGCGTGAGTTCCGACCCAATCTGTCCGGTAGCTCCAATTACCAAAATATTCTTCATACGAGTTATTTATAAGGTTTCGTTATTATATATGGTGCAAATATACATACTTTTTTTTCATATTTCTGCCATATTGATATTGTTTATTCCAAGAAAAATGATGTTCTTTGTGGGAAATGTAATGACAACGTATTACCTAAAAAATAAAATGCTATGTACGGTAAAATGAAAGACCATCTCAGCAAGACACTTGCTGAAATAAAAGAAGCCGGACTCTACAAGGAAGAGCGACTGATTGAGAGTGCACAACAAGCTGCCATCAGCGTAAAAGGCAAAGAGGTGCTGAACTTCTGTGCCAACAATTACCTGGGACTGTCCAACCACCCGCGGCTGATTGCCGCCGCCCAGCAGATTATGGAACGCCGCGGATACGGCATGTCGTCCGTACGCTTCATCTGCGGAACGCAGGACATCCACAAGGAGCTGGAAGCAGCCATCTCCGACTACTTCAAGACTGAAGACACCATTCTCTACGCCGCTTGTTTCGACGCCAATGGCGGTGTGTTCGAGCCCCTCTTCACCGAGGAAGACGCCATCATCTCGGACTCCCTGAACCATGCTTCCATCATTGACGGCGTACGCCTCTGCAAAGCCAAACGCTATCGCTACGCCAATGCCGACATGGAAGAGCTC
>OHKS01000384.1_pt1 | contig 18572 bp, 10 predicted proteins | sample 1568881 | NCBI WGS metagenome assembly OHKS01 (sample SAMEA3879569, study PRJEB24766) | human gut metagenome | biome: human-associated habitat; feature: feces | place: USA | collected 1985/1987 | reverse complement strand
GTCATACTTGCGGGTGTCATTCTGATCGCAAAGGGAAGTGTGGATATCAGTGATCTGGTCACATTTTTGCTTTATATCAGCGTGTTTACAGAGCCGGTGCGGACACTGATTGATTTTACGGAACAGTTTCAGAACGGATATACCGGGTTTGAACGTTTTCAGGAGATCATGGCGATCGAACCGGATATTGCAGATAAAGAGGATGCAAAAGAGCTGGTCAATGTCAAAGGCGATATCAGCTTTGAGGATGTATCTTTCCAGTATGAGGAAAATACGGAATGTGTGTTAAATCATATTAACCTGAACGTTCCGGCGGGGGCTTATATGGCACTTGTGGGGTCGTCAGGAGCCGGAAAGAGTACACTGAGCAATGTGCTGGTGGGACATCCTGCATACGAGGTGACACGCGGTACGGTAACTTTCAACGGTAAGGACCTTTTGGCTATGAGTCCTGAAGACCGTGCCCATGAAGGTGTTTTCCTTTCGTTCCAGACACCGGTGGAGATACCGGGAGTTTCGATGGTGAACTTTATGCGTGCCGCTGTCAACGAACAGCGTAAATACCGTCATCTGCCCGCCCTGTCTGCCAGCGAATTCTTGAAACTGATGCGCGAGAAACGCGCCATTGTCGAACTGGACAACAAACTTGCCAACCGTAGCGTGAACGAAGGCTTCAGCGGCGGTGAGAAGAAACGCAACGAAATCTTCCAGATGGCTATGCTGGAACCTACTTTCGCCATTCTCGACGAAACGGATTCTGGGCTTGATGTAGATGCTTTGCGCATTGTAGCCGATGGCTTCAACAAACTGAAGACTCCCCAAACCAGCGCAATGGTCATCACCCACTACCAACGCCTGCTGGACTATCTGAAACCGGATACCGTCCATGTACTGCTTGGCGGACGCATCGTGAAGACGGGCGGTCCCGAACTGGCTAAGGAGATTGAAGCACGCGGCTTCGATTGGATTAAGAAAGAAGCGAGTGAATTATAAATTATGGATTATGAATTATGAATTATCCTGCAGCATGATGATGTGCAGCCCGTTCATAATTATAATTCAAAACTCATAATCAGATAACATGAGTGTAGAGCAACAATATATAGACCTTTTCTCCCAAACGGAGGCGATGATATGCCGTCATAGCGCCGAAGCGCTGAATGCTCCGCGTGCCGCTGCATTTGCCGACTTCGAGCGGCTTGGATTTCCTACCCGTAAGACGGAGAAATATAAATATACCGATGTCAGCAAGTTCTTTGAACCCGATTACGGACTGAACCTGAACCGGTTGGAGATTCCGGTTAATCCCTACGAAGTATTCAAGTGCGATGTGCCGAATATGAGCACTTCCCTTTACTTTGTTGTGAATGATGCTTTCTATAACAAGGCTTTGCCGAAGTCTCATTTGCCTGAGGGTGTTATCTTCGGTAGCCTCAAGGAAATGGCGGAACAGCGTCCGGAGCTGGTGAAGAAGTTCTACGGTAAGCTGGCAGATACTTCCAAAGATGGAGTGACGGCTTTCAATACAGCCTTTGCGCAGGATGGCGTATTGCTGTATGTTCCCAAGAATGTGGTGGTGGAGAAACCTATCCAGTTGGTGAACATTCTGCGCGGCGATGTCAACTTTATGGTGAACCGCCGTGTGCTTATCATTTTGGAAGAGGGTGCGCAAGCCCGTCTTCTGGCGTGCGACCACGCCATGGACAGTGTGAATTTCCTTGCTACGCAAGTGGTAGAGGTATTCGTTGGGGAGAACGCCACTTTCGACTTCTATGAACTGGAGGAGACGCATACCAGTACGGTACGCATCAGCAGTTTGTATGTCAGACAAGAAGCTAACAGCAACGTTTTGCTGAACGGAATGACTTTGCATAACGGTACTACCCGCAACACAACCGAAGTTACGCTTGCCGGCGAAGGTGCTGAACTGAACCTTTGCGGGATGGCTGTTGCGGATAAGAACCAGCATGTGGACTACAATACCACCATAGACCATGCAGTGCCCAACTGTACCAGCAACGAACTCTTTAAGTATGTGCTCGACGACCAGTCTGTCGGTGCTTTTGCAGGCCTGGTACTGGTACGTCCGGGTGCGCAGCATACGAGTTCCCAGCAAACGAACCGTAATCTTTGCGCCACTCGCGAAGCGCATATGTATACCCAGCCGCAACTGGAGATTTATGCCGATGATGTGAAGTGCAGTCATGGTGCTACGGTAGGCCAGCTCGATGAAAGCGCCCTGTTCTATATGCAGCAGCGCGGCATCTCCGTGCATGAGGCACGTTTGCTGCTGATGTTCGCTTTTGTAAACGAGGTGATTGACACAATCCGCCTGGATGCCTTGAAAGACCGTCTGCACCTGCTGGTGGAAAAACGTTTCCGCGGTGAACTGAACAAATGCCGCGGGTGTGCAATATGTAAATAATGGAGAATTATGAATGAAGAATTGCCATGCGGGTACTGATGCTGCGCAGTTTATTCTTCATTCATAATTCATAATTTGAAAGATATGGACCTTCAAAAGATAAGAGCTGATTTTCCGATACTTTCCCGTGAGGTATATGGTAAGCCGTTGGTTTACTTTGATAACGGTGCGACTACGCAGAAACCCCGTCAGGTGGTGGATGCCATTACGGATGAGTACTATTCGGTCAATGCCAATGTGCATCGCGGTGTGCATTTCCTTTCGCAGCAGGCTACGGAGTTGCACGAAGCATCTCGCGAGACGGTACGGAAGTTCATCCATGCCGGCAGTACGAATGAAATCATCTTTACCCGCGGCACGACGGAAAGTATCAATCTGTTTGTGTCCAGCTTCGGTGAGGAGTTTATGCAGGAGGGGGATGAGGTGATTCTCTCCGTCATGGAACATCACAGCAACATCGTTCCCTGGCAATTGCTGGCTGCCAAAAGAGGGATTGCCATTAAAGTTATCCCGATGAATGACAGAGGCGAACTTTTGTTGGACGAGTACAAACAGTTGTTTTCCGAACGTACGAAGATTGTCAGCGTAGCCCATGTATCCAATGTGCTGGGTACGGTGAATCCCGTAAAGGAGATGATACGCTATGCCCACGGGCAAGGCGTTCCCGTGCTTGTGGACGGAGCCCAGTCCATTCCGCATATGCCGGTGGATGTGCAGGATTTGGATGCGGATTTCTACGTTTTTTCCGGTCACAAGGTGTACGGCCCTACCGGTGTGGGTGTGCTTTACGGTAAAGAGGAATGGCTCGATAAGATGCCCCCCTATCAGGGTGGCGGCGAAATGATACAGCATGTATCGTTCGAACGGACTACCTTCAATGAACTTCCTTTCAAGTTCGAGGCGGGAACACCCGATTATATCGGTACGACAGGGCTTGCCAAAGCGTTGGATTACGTTTCTGCCATCGGCATGGAGAAGATTGCCGCCCATGAACATGAACTGACTACATATGCCATGACACGTTTGAAAGAGATTCCCGGTATGCGTATCTTCGGCGAGGCAGAAGACAAGGGTAGTGTCATATCGTTTCTGGTAGGTGATATCCATCATTTTGATATGGGTACATTGCTCGACCGTCTTGGCATTGCCGTACGCACGGGACATCACTGTGCCCAACCATTGATGCAGCGTCTTGGCATCGAAGGAACAGTGCGTGCATCTTTCGGGCTTTACAATACCCGGGAGGAGATAGATGTGCTGGTGGCAGGTATAGTTCGTGTCAGCCGGATGTTCTGACCAAAGCAAAGCTTTGCAACCTTTCTTTCATTCCTTGCGTCTAATATGTCAACAACTAAAAAAATGAATTATGTTAGTAACAACAACCCCGACTATTGAGGGTGGACGTATCACCCGCTATTATGGCATCGTTTCCGGTGAAACGATTATCGGTGCCAATGTATTCCGCGATTTCTTTGCCAGCATCCGCGACGTGGTGGGTGGGCGAAGTGGCTCTTATGAAGAAGTGCTGCGCGAAGCTAAAGATATAGCCTTGCGCGAGATGCAAGAACATGCCCGTGCTATGGGTGCCAATGCCGTGATTGGTGTAGACTTGGACTATGAAACGGTAGGAGGCAGTGGCAGCATGTTGATGGTTACGGCATGCGGTACGGCTGTAACGGTGGAATAAGTTCGCTCTACTATATTACAACATAGGAAGATATAAGAAATGGCAACCCTGTGAATGGTTGCCATTTTCTTTATAAGGAGTATCTTTTATCGGTTATTTGTACCAATCCTTATAATCTGTTCCATTGGAATTGACCCAATCCATAAAATGTTCAAAGCTCTTGTCTATCGGGTGGGTTTCAGGAGTATTGAAGTTTGTGGCTCCACTTAGATGAATGGCAAAAGGATAGTTGCCATTGGCTACATAATAGCTTGTCGGTACAGAGGACAAATCCTCTTCGGTATGGAATAGAGCCATGTCTGCCTTTTCAGTAGGAGGATAGTTGACCAAATGCACTTCGATGCGTGATTCTTTCAATTCGTCATGTACCATGATGAATGGATTATAAGGGGGAATTCCAAGCGTTTCGTGTGATAGTGGAGTCTTGAAGGTGTTCTTTATCTTATATGTAGCGGTTTTTGTATTTCTCTCTGTTACATCGAGCGCACTTAGAAATACATTGACGGTAGCTTTGGAAAGGTCTGTATCCAGTCCTTGTCCGTTGAAAGTTGTGGGGGCTTCCAATATTTCAGTTGACATATTGCTGCGTTCTGTATTCAGTTGGTAAGCGAAACCATTTTTGAAAGTGGCACCGGACCAAAGCAACTCATAGGTGTCTTCTGTAGAAAGAACCTGATTGGCATCATTGAAGTTCAATACGGACTGGTATTTTACAATAACATCATTCAAGTCATAGTCACCCTTTCTGGGCCAATTATCTTCGAAAGCGATGATTCCTTTGTATTCCAGACTGTATTTCTTATCCTCGTTGCCACCGTCAGGTTTGATATCAGGAATATCCGGATTGATGATGGCTTCGATGGGGTTGGACCATACGTTGAATTGTATATCATTATAGTCTTGGTCTGTCCAATCTTCAAAGGACAATACGACAAAATCATCGATGCGGAATGCAGCTGTATGTGTACGGCCGTCCCCATTCAGCTTTGTAGTAGAGTAGAAAGGCTTATTGTTTCCGCCATAGAAGCTGTCATTCAATAGGAACCATCCGATTTTTACTCCATTGGGAAATACGGTGCCTTGGTCCACTCCGTCGGGGTCTATGTAATGAAGCTTTACACTTTCACCGCCTTGTAGTCCGGAAGCCTTTTTATTATAATAATTATCCATCAGAGTGTTTGGAAAAACAATGCATTTGGGGGCTTTTTTAATTTCACTTAAAGATGCGTCTGCCCTATAGCAATAATAGCCAAAGGCGCTCGCTGCACCGCTGGTTCCTCCAATTATCCGGATGGATACTTCCGCATTGCGCCCTTCCGGATCATTGATTTCAAAATCTATGGCTTGTCGGTATTGCTTAGGGCATGTGCCTCCTTCCTTCAAGGTCGTATTGATGATTGTCAATACATCACCGGGAATTGTGATTTTGTTGTCTGTGTCTAAATAATGAGGATATCCTTTGGAGCTCCATGTTCCTAATACATGGTATCCTTTGGGTGCCTGCCATCCCTCCGCCCGTGTTTGCGGATTATCATCGGTGGAATCCCATTTGATGTCGGCAGTAATGGCATCTCCTGCAATAACTGTTTTGAAGAGGGTGGGGACCCCTATATAAGAAGTATAGATATATGCTTCGTCCCCATGGTCCGAATTGATGATTTCCTTGCCGCTATATGCACCGTTACCGTCTGTCATGCGTCTGATGACCGGTTCCAGGTCTGTGCGTTTTATAATCTGGCCATCTTTGTCAATCGTGAACGGGTCTTCAAGATAGATTTCAAAAAGTACTTTATAGCCTTCGGGGACATCATACTTTACGTTTACTTGGATGGAAGATGTCGTAGAAAAATCAAAAGAGTTGGGAGTCTTCTCATCGTCTTTTCCATTATCGGGATTGTAGACGTCATGTTCGCATCCTATGGATAGGAATGCCAGCATAATGCTGCATAATGTCAAAGCCAGCATCTTGCATGTCAGGTTAGAATAGATTGGTTTCATAATGCCTTTGTTTTTAGCTTGTTTACTTGTTGCAAAGGTACTATAAAAGTTGTAATATATATCTATATGTGCTCTATTCTTCTCATTAAATACAAAAAATAGGTAAAAAAGGGTACTGCTTGTTGTTTTATTCGCCAGTATAAATACATGCTTGCTTGGATTTCTTTTCTTTTTCATTTGCTTATTTCGTTTCAAATCAATATTTTTAGGCTTTCGTTCAACCTTTTAATACGAATAAATGCTATGGACCAAATCCTATTCTGGCTGGTTCCAGCCGCTTCTATTATGGCACTTTGTTTTGCCTGGTATTTCCATCGTCAGATGATGAAAGAGAGTGAGGGTACGCCTCAGATGATTAAGATTGCCGCTGCTGTGCGCAAAGGTGCTATGTCTTACCTTCGCCAACAATACAAGATTGTGGGCTGGGTATTTCTGGGGCTGGTTATCCTTTTCTCCATTATGGCATACGGTTTCGGAGTGCAGAACTCCTGGGTGCCGATTGCTTTCCTTACCGGAGGATTCTTTTCCGGACTTTCCGGCTTTTTGGGTATGAAGACGGCCACCTACGCATCGGCTCGCACTGCCAATGCGGCACGCACATCGCTGAATGCCGGACTACGCGTGGCTTTCCGTAGCGGTGCGGTGATGGGACTGGTAGTGGTTGGCCTTGGCTTGCTTGATATATCTTTCTGGTATCTGTTGCTGAATGCTGTAATTCCGGAAGATGTAATGACTCCCACCCATAAACTCTGCATCATTACCACTACCATGCTGACTTTCGGTATGGGCGCTTCCACGCAGGCATTGTTTGCACGCGTAGGTGGCGGTATCTATACAAAAGCTGCCGATGTAGGTGCCGACCTTGTGGGAAAGGTGGAAGCCGGTATTCCCGAAGACGACCCGCGTAATCCTGCCACGATTGCGGATAATGTAGGCGACAATGTAGGCGACGTGGCAGGTATGGGGGCTGATTTGTACGAAAGTTATTGCGGTTCTATCCTTGCTACGGCTGCCCTCGGTGCTGCGGCTTTTATCCACTCGGGTGATACGCTGATGCAGTTCAAGGCCGTAATCGCTCCGATGCTGATTGCAGCCGTTGGAATATTGCTTTCCATTATCGGTATCTTCTCCGTGCGTACCAAAGAGAATGCGAAGATGAAGGACTTGCTGAACTCACTGGCTTTCGGTACTAATCTCAGCTCTATTTTGATAGTTGTCGCCACTTTCTTTATCCTGTGGTTGCTGAAGTTGGACAACTGGCTGTGGATTTCCTGCTCCGTGATAGTGGGTTTGATAGTAGGTATCATCATCGGGCGGTCTACGGAGTACTATACTTCCCAATCCTACCGTCCTACCCAAAAGCTGAGTGAAAGCGGAAAGACCGGTCCGGCGACAGTCATAATTTCCGGTATAGGCTTGGGAATGCTTTCTACGGCTATTCCGGTGATTGCCGTGGTGATAGGTATCATTGCTTCTTATCTCTTTGCTTCGGGCTTCGACTTCTCTAATGTGGGTCTGGGGCTCTATGGTATTGGCATTGCCGCAGTAGGTATGCTTTCTACATTGGGCATCACGCTTGCTACAGATGCTTACGGACCGATAGCTGACAACGCGGGTGGCAATGCGGAAATGTCCGGTCTGGGTGAAGAGGTGCGTAAGCGTACCGATGCGCTTGACTCCTTGGGCAATACTACAGCCGCTACGGGCAAAGGCTTTGCCATCGGTTCTGCCGCTTTGACGGGATTGGCTTTGCTGGCCTCTTATGTCGAGGAAATCCGTATCGGGCTGACCCGCCTCGGGACTACCGAACTGTCGCTTCCTCATGGCGATGCCGTGGCTCTTCAAGATGCCACTTTCTTCGACTTTATGCATCACTACGATGTGACGCTGATGAATCCGAAAGTTCTTTCCGGTATGTTTCTGGGCTCGATGATGGCATTTCTTTTCTGTGGATTGACGATGAATGCGGTAGGGCGTGCAGCGGCCCATATGGTAGACGAAGTGCGCCGCCAGTTCCGCGAAATCAAGGGAATCCTTACGGGAGAAACGGAGCCTGATTATGAGCGTTGTGTGGCAATCTCGACGAAAGGGGCGCAACGCGAGATGGTGATTCCGTCACTGATAGCTATCATTGCTCCGATTGCTACGGGACTTATTTTCGGTGTTCCCGGTGTGCTCGGCCTGCTGATTGGCGGATTGAGCAGTGGTTTCGTGCTTGCCATCTTCATGGCAAATGCCGGTGGTGCATGGGATAATGCCAAAAAGTATGTGGAAGAAGGCAACTTTGGCGGCAAAGGCAGTGAAGTCCACAAGGCTACAGTCGTGGGTGACACCGTAGGAGACCCGTTCAAGGACACATCCGGTCCGAGCTTGAATATCCTAATCAAGCTGATGAGCATGGTAGCCATTGTGATGGCAGGGCTTACGGTTGCGTGGAGTCTGTTCTAAAAAGAGTTTTTCCCCGTATCCCACCAAAGGCGGGTGGCGCCGTTATCTGCGCCACCCAGTTTTTCCGTGAGGGTGGCGTATTGTGCCGGGTCGGCAGTGGCGGCGTCCGTCGAGAACGGAAGGCGGCGGATCATGATATCCGTATCAATCACTTTTCCGGTGTTGTTTTGGACCTTGAAAAGTTTGGGGTATCCGGTACGGCGTTGCTCAGCCCATGCCTCATAACTTTCGGGCCAGCATGCCAGCCACTTCTGGGTAATAATCTTTTCGAGTTTCGTCTCTATGTCTGCATCTTCTTCCCATTTGGGGGATATGGTAATCAAGGCTTTCATGTCCTTGCCTACCTTGCCGCCCGAGACTACATCTTTATAATCGGCAGGGGTTTTGTCGCTTTCCAGATATTCGGAGGCACCAGCACAGTCCCACTGTGTAAATGAAGTACTTACCCCGTATTCATAGCATGTGCGGGGATTCTCTTTGGTATAGCCACGGAGGGCTGCTTCGGCCCTGAGCAGCCAGACTTCTGCCGCACTCATCAATACGGCTCCGGTCTTTTCGCCGATGGTACTTGTGTTGAGGGAAGAGCAAAAACTGTAAATGTTGGCGTCACCGTCTTTCATGGGTAAGCCGATGGGAATGCCTAACAACTGTTTTTGATAACCTTCGAGAAGGGCGGTGTTATACCATTTCTTGCCACGCGGGTCCTCATAACCGTTGACAATGGATTCCATCGAGGCATTCATGTAGACTTCACCCCAACCGGCAACGGCACACAAAGGATTGATATAGTTCTTGCCCATTACAGCGATGGTTTCCCTTGCACCTTCCAGTACACCTTGATTGTCATTCAGTGCTTTGGTTGCTTGGTCTTTGGCAAGTGTTGCATCCACATTGGAGATGCGCATGGCAAGGCGCAAACGTAGTGAGTTGGCAAACTTTAACCACTCCTTCAAGGTCTTGCCGTTGGTCAGCATATCATACTCTTTGAATTTGTTGTTGTCACCGCCCTTGTCCAGGTATTCCCTTATCAATTGCTGCCCTTCGTCCAGGTCTGCAAAGAAGCGTGTATAGGCTTCTTGCAGTCCGTAAACCCGGGGTGTCTCACCCAGTTGATGGTAGACCAGCGGACCGTATGTATCGGCAATGCGGTGCATCAGTTCCACTTTCAAAATTTCGGTAATGCCGAGGTAGCCTTTCAAGTTGTCATTGCCATAAAAGTTCTTTTCTGCCTTCTGCACCTCCGTGTAGACATATCCGTAAGTACATTGCCATGCGGCATTGGTCCAGCCTGAGTTCAGGTTGTAGCAGGCGTTGGATTTCATGAATTTAGGAATAGGGTCCATGAAGTAGCCGGAGAACATGTCATGGTTCAGGGATTGTGTCATCTGCCATACCCAATTTAAGCCAACAGAACCTATATTGAAGTAGATACCCGACTGTATGGGTTCGAATGGAGCAGTCAGGTTCTGGAAATCTATTTCCTTTTTGTCGTCCGAGAAACCTCCCTTGATTTCGTTGTCGTTCTCAAAACCGCCGGTGCAAGCTGCAAGCAGCAATATGCTATGGCAGAAAAGGAATATGATGCACTTGTTTTTCATAAGGTATTCATTTTAAAAGGTTAATCTTAGGTTAAAGCCGATATTCCGGGTAGTAGGCATGCCAAACACGTCTACTCCTTGATTGTTGTTGCCTACGGACATTACTGCATCGGGGTCGAACGGTGCTTCCTTCTTTAAGAAACACAAGTTGCGCGCTGCCAATGATACGTCGATTCCCTTTATGAATCTACTGTTTTCCAGTATCGTTTTCGGGAAAGAATAGCTCAGTGATACTTCACGGAGTCTGATGCAGGTTGCGTCGTACATATAATATTCGGAGATAGCATTTCTGCCGCCTACTGCGCTGTAAAATGCTCTCGGGTCGTTGAACTTCTGTCCCTGGTATTCTACATATCCCCGGGTGCGGGCATCTTCGGTGACTTTGGTCACGCCGTTGGCATCCAACTCAGACTGTGTCAGTGACATGACTTCGCCGCCAAAGCGGAAATCTATCAGGAAATAGAGCTCTAGGTTCTTGTAGGTAAGTGTGTTGCTCCATCCCATGGTGAAGTCAGGATTGGCATTCCCAAGCAAATCCTTGTTTCCGGTATTTCCTAAAGGCCTTTTGCTGGTTTCATCAACCATGATGCTGCCATCCTCGTTACGGCGGAAAGCATTTCCATAAATATCCCCCAGGCTGCCTCCTTCTTTGACGCGCATCTGATAGCCTGCGTTGAAACCTTCTTCGTAGTAGGAAAATTCTGGATAGTCAGGATGCAGGGTCACTACTTTGTTCTTGTTGGCGGACATGTTGATGAGACTCTTCCACGAAAAGTTTCTGTATAGTAGCGGAGTGGCGTCTACCGTCAGCTCAAAACCCTGGTTACGTATTTTTCCGGCATTGACATACCGGTATTTATAGGTGGAGCCCGTAGGATTGTCCATTCTCAACAACTGGTTCTTGGTATTGGTCTGATACCAAGTGAAGTCTATCCCGAAGCGGTGATGGAAGAAGCGCCATTCTGTACCGAATTCGATGGAGCTGCTGATTTCCGGTTTTAGGTCACCGCGCTGTTCTACGGTATTTACATTGATACTGCCGCCTACCATGATGATGTCTACCGGATTGGTGATTCCTATCGGGAGGTCATTACCGACTTCCGCCCATGAAGCGCGCACTTTTGCAAAACTTATCCATTTGGGCAGGGAGCAGGTTTTGTTAAGAATCCAGGTAGCTCCTATGGAGGGATAGAAGAATCCGGTATTCTTGCTGTCTGTGTGGGCTAATGTGGATGACCAGTCGTTACGTGCGGTAATGTCCAAGTATAGTAGTCCTTTCCAGCCCCACTGCATGGTGGCAAATACTGATTGGAGCGTGCGTTTGCTGTCGATGCTCTGGTTTACGGCTGCTTTGGAGTCCATCACTACATTGGGGACAGTAAATACATTCGGTTTGTAGAGGGAAGCAAGCCTTGAGTCTATCGTCAGTGAATTGACTTTACTCATGTTGATGCTGGCTCCCAGTGCCGTATTGAGGGAAAAGTCATCAAATTCCTTGTTGAACAAGACCATTGCGTCACCGTAGACTTGGATTTCCTGGCTGTCCGACCAGATGTAACGTCCGTTTTCCTTGTCCTCGTATTTGCCGGCGATGTTGGGAGCTGTAGTGGCATACATCTTATTGTCGAATTTATCACTGATATAATCCACATTACCCCGTACCTGCAGGTTGAAGTAGTCCGTAATGTGCAGATTGGCTCTGGCCGATGCCACAGCGCGATAACGCTTGTAGCCACTGAGCACGCGGTTTTTCAGCCAGTAGGGATTCTGTCCCCATTCACTGACGGTACCATCTCCATTCTTTTCAATCCAGTTTTGTGTCATCATATTGCGGTCGGCATTCCACGTTTCAAAGTTTTCTCTGTAAGTGCTCATGTCTACGCCACGTGGGAAACTGTACAAGCTGACCAGCGGATTCAGATAATAGCCGCCGGTAGCAGGGGAGTTCTTGACGGTTTGGGTCATTAGTGTTGCAATGCCGTCCAGTTTCAGCTTGTTGTTGAAGAGGCTGGCCGTTTCGTGTAGGTTCAGGTTATTCTTCTGTAGTTTGTTATTGTCCACAATTCCTTTAGCCGTGGTGTTGGCGTATGAGAAATAAGTTTGTACCTTTTCATTTCCGGTAGTGATGGCCAGCGAATTGAAAGTGGTGATGCCATTGCTGAAGAATTCGCCTATGTTGTCATAGTCCGTTACATTGCCTTTTGTACCCCAGCTTGCCGTACCGCCATCTTCGTTCCGGCCGTATGTATTTTGGAATTCGGGGGTACTGATGGCGTGACTTACGGTCAGGTTGGAGGAGAATGTAACGCGCTGCAGTCCGGCCTTTCCCTTTTTAGTGGTGATCAGAATGACGCCATTAGCTGCCTGCGAACCATAAAGCGCGGCGGCAGAAGAACCTTTCAGGATGTTGATGCTTTCTATGTCGTCCGGATTCAAGTTGGAAATCCCGTCACCGGCATCACGGTTCAATCCATCGTAGTTACCGCCGATTACGGTGGAGGTGGATTCTGTTGAGCTGTTCAGCATAGGAACACCGTCAATTACGTACAAGGGCTGGTTGTTGCCGCTGGCAAATGCAGAGCGTGCACCGCGAATGACGACTTTGGCAGAACCTCCTAAATTGGCGGTTTTATTGATTTGTACTCCGGCCGTCTTTCCTGCTAGTGTATTAATCATGTTCGGCTCTTTGGCACGGGTCAGCTCATTGCTGCTTATCTGTTGGGTAGAATAGGTCAATGAGGACATTTTCTTCTGGATACCCATGGCGGTTACCACTACTTGCTCCAGGGCGAGGTTCTTTTCTTCCATCCGGATGTGGAGATTATTTCTACCGTTCAGGGCAATGGTTTGCGGCTCATAACTGATGTAGGATACGACAATAGTGGCATAAGGAGGGATATTCATACTAAATTCTCCTTCGGTATTGGTGATAACACCATTGGCGGTCCCTTTTTCAAGAATGTTGGCACCGATAATCGGTTCGCCTTTGGAGTCCGTCACCTTTCCTCTTACAATAGCCATTTCCTGCAGAGTGTCTGTCTTATCCTCAGCACTCCTGCTGTTTTTGGTTAAAACGATGTTTTTGCCTTCCATCACATACTTGATGTCTGTCCCTTTGAACATTTGGTCAAGTACTTCGGAAACAGTTTGGTTGCTTGCATTGATGTCGACGGTACGGCGTACATCGACGTTCTGTTTGTTATATACAAATAAGTATTCTGTTTGCGATTCAATTTGCTCGAGAACTTGCCCTACCCTCAGCCGGGCATTTTGAATGCTGACCCTGGCATTCTGAGAGTAGCAGTTCCCGCTGTACACCTGAAATATAACAAGCAGGAGAAGGAATAATGTGATTTTCATAGGTTTGCAATAATTGCTTAAAATCTAATTTTTTTAGATAAAAAAGCCTCATCAACAAAATTTTTCTCATATCTTTGTCACTGTGTTAAGTTAATAAATTGATTAAGGTCGATTTTTGACTGTTTCGGATCGGAAAGTATGGGGGTACTTTCCGATCTTTTTTTCTTACTCATATATAACAATTGAATCCTTTTCTTCGTTGATGCGGAACTTGAAAGGATGGTCTTTCGAGATGGTCCGCAGTATATGTTCGATGCCGTCCTGCTCTCTGAACTTGCCGGTAAAGCTGCCGTAGTTCAGCAGTTGAGGACTGGCAACGGTTATCTTTACATTATAGTATTTCTCCAGTCTACCGAGGATACCGCTGAATGGAGCGTCGTCAAAACAGTATAGTCCCTCTTTCCAGCGTAGATATTCATAGGAAGGAAGGACGGCCTTTCTACATTTTCCGTTTTCATTGAGAAATACCTCGTCTTTCTGCAACCTGGTGATTATCTGGCTGCTGTTGGCCGGATAGATATCGACGATACCTTCCACCAATGTGGTTCCGAACTCATGGCTCCCACTGTAGGCACAGACGTTGAAACTCGTTCCTACAACTTTTACCTTGTTCGTTTCTGTATGTACATAGAATGGGATATTCTTGTTTTTGGCTACTTCAAAGTAGGCCTCTCCGTCCAATTCCACATTTCGTTCGTTGCGTCCGAAGTTGGCGGCATATTTCATGGTGGACTTGGAGTTCAGCCATACGCGTGTTCCATCGGCGAGGGTAATTTGGGCCCGTTGTCCGGCAGGCACAGTGACTGTTTGCAACTGCACCTCCTTGTTATATAAAAAGTCGGAGGTGATGAAATAACCGGCAATGGCGACAATGGTGACGGCGGCTATACGGGCCGCCCAGCGGAGCATCGGCATGATGTGCACCGTTTTCTTTTCATTGTTTCCCTGCTTGTCCGAGAACAAGGAAATGTCGTATATCATGCGCTCTTTCAGGAAGATGTCCCGGTTTTCATCCGAGGCGTCTATCCAGTCGAGTATCATCTTTTCTTCTTCAACGGAAGTAATACCTTTGAAATATTTATATAATAGCTCTTGGTTCATTGTCAATAATTTATTTCTTTTCTAAAACGTGCTCTTTTTACCTTTTGTATATATAACCGGAAAGTGGGCGGTAACCCTATTCCGTAGAAGCATTTTTTAGGATATTAATATTATGAGTATGGTAACAAGATAATCTTTCAGTCTCAGCCGGAGAATCCGCAGCACTTTGGTGATGTGTGCCTCTACGGTTTTAAGTGATATGTCCAGACTATCGGCAATCTGCTTGTTTGCCAGGTTCTGGTATCGGCTCAACATGAATATCTTCCGGCTTTGCTCGGGCATTTCCTGTAAGGTCTTATTTACGATATGCTGTATTTCCGTGTTGAATATCTGGTCCGGTTCGCAGGCTTTCAAGGTGGAGATGCGTAAGTCCAGTTCGCGCAGGTTGTGGCTGCTGATGGTTTCTTCCGCTCGCAGACGCACCTGCTTGTGCTCGAGTACGTGCAGGGCTTTGTTCTTTATGATGGTCAGCAGCAGGGCATGCAGGTTACTGTTTTCTTCCCAGCGGTCTCGGTTTTCCCATAAGGCAATCATGGATTCCATCACAACGTCTTCCGCTTCTGCTTTATCCCTGAGATAAGAATAAGCAAAAGCCAAAAACTTTTCTTGGTTTTCCTGGAAAAAGCGTGAGAAAAGATTCATAGTATGTAGGCTCCTTAAACCGGACATTAATTGAGGTTCTTTATGGAATATAAGGCTTTACATAGCAAAAAAACATAATCTTTTTGGAATATGCAAGCATTATGCCTTGTTTTTTCAGAGCCATTTCTGGCAGTATTGACAAAAAGAAAGCCTGATGGGGTTCCACCAGGCTTTATATACTTAAAGAATAAGAAATTTCTTATTTCTTTTCCGGTCTTTCTTGTCTTTCCGGTCTCGGAAGCAATACTTTGCGTGACAGCTTAAATTTTCCGGTCTTCGGGTCGATGTCGAGAAGTTTTACGTCAATTTCATCACCTTCCTTGATACCGGCTTCTTCTACTGTTTCCAGACGTTTCCAGTCGATTTCGGAGATATGGAGCAAGCCGTCCTTACCCGGCAGGAATTCAACGAATGCACCGTAAGGCATAATGGAGCGTACCTTGCCTTTGTAGACTTCGCCTACTTCGGGGACAGCTACAATCCCTTTGATGATACGCATAGCATCATCGATGCTCTTCTTGTTGGTACCGGCGATTTCGATTCTACCGATGTTGTCCACTTCTTCAATAGTAATGGTAGCACCGGTTTCTTCCTGCATACCTTGGATAATCTTTCCACCAGGGCCGATGACAGCACCGATGAATTCCTTGGGAATGGTCATTGTCTCGATACGCGGAGCGTGAGGTTTCAGGTCTTCGCGAGGCTCGGCAATGCACTCGGTGATTTTGCCCAAGATATATTCGCGGCCTTCTTTAGCCTGCAGCAATGCCTTTTCGAGGATTTCGTATGACAGACCGTCCACTTTGATGTCCATCTGAGTGGCGGTGATACCGTCTTTTGTTCCGGTCACCTTGAAGTCCATGTCGCCCAAGTGGTCCTCATCACCGAGGATATCGGACAATACGGCATATTTGTCTTCGCCTGCATTCTTAATCAATCCCATGGCGATACCTGATACCGGTTTCTTGATTTTCACACCTGCATCCATCAATGCCAGAGTTCCGGCACATACGGTAGCCATGGAAGAAGAACCGTTTGATTCGAGGATATCGGATACCACGCGTACTACATACGGATAGTTTGCAGGAATCTGACCCTTCAATGCACGCCATGCCAGATGGCCGTGGCCGATTTCACGACGGCCTACACCGCGCTGTGCCTTGGCTTCGCCCGTAGAGAACGGAGGGAAGTTGTAGTGCAGAAGGAAACGTTCTTTTCCGTGTTCCAATACGTCGTCGATAATCTTCTCGTCCAACTTGGTGCCTAAAGTCACAGTAGACAAAGACTGTGTTTCGCCACGTGTAAAGATAGCGGAACCGTGAGGGCCGGGCAGGTAGCTGGTCTCACACCAGATAGGACGGATTTCGGTCGTCTTACGTCCGTCAAGGCGCTTGCCTTCGTCCAGAATGGAACGGCGCATCGCCTCTTTTTCCACATCGTGATAGTAACGGTCGATGAGGGCTGCCTTTTCTTCCAGTTCTTCTTCGGAGAACTGTGCCTTGAATTCTTCGCGGATGGCATCGAAAGCATCCATGCGTTCGTGCTTGTTCTTGTTTCCGGAAGCGGCAATGGCATAAGCCTTGTCGTAGCAAGCGTTGTGAACGGCCTTACGGAGTTCTTCGTCGTTCACTTCGTGGCAATATTCGCGTTTCACGGTAGAGCCTACTTCTTCTGCCAGTTCCATCTGTGCCTTGCACTGAATCTTAATGGCTTCGTGTGCGGCCTTCATCGCTTCCAGCAAGTCCTGCTCGGAAACCTCGTCCATTTCGCCTTCCACCATCATGATGTTTTCATAAGTGGCGCCCACCATCAAGTCCATATCGGCTTGTTCTAGTTGTTCGAAGGTAGGGTTGATGACGAATTGTCCGTTGATGCGTGCTACGCGTACTTCGGAAATAGGTCCGTTGAAGGGGATATCTGAAACTGCAAGTGCGGCAGAAGCTGCGAGTCCGGCCAGAGCGTCGGGCATATCTACGCCGTCGCTCGAAAATAACATGATGTTCACAAATGTGTCGGCATGATAATTTTCGGGGAACAAGGGGCGCAATACACGATCCACTAAACGGGAAGTAAGTATTTCGTAATCCGAAGCACGGCCTTCTCTTTTGGTGAAACCTCCGGGGAAACGGCCGAAAGCAGAGAAACGTTCTTTATATTCTACTTGCAGAGGCATGAAATCCACGCCTTCACCGGCTTCTTGGGCCGAACATACGGTAGCCAGCAGCATGGTGTTGCCCATGCGAACCTCGACGGCTCCATCGGCTTGCTTGGCTAGCTTGCCGGTTTCGATGGTGATGGTCCTTCCATCACCCAAATCGATGGTCTTCTTAATAACTTGTTTAATCATAAAATCGATTTTTCTTTATTTTTTCCTTCTCAAAATCGTGCAAAGATAATGAAAGTTTGAAAGTAAAACTATGATTATGAAATAAAAATGCGAAAATAGAATACGTAGAGAGGAGTCTGAGTCGGTTTAATTTCGTTTTTTTATACTTTCTCCTGACATTTTGCTTGCGCGAGCTTCTCGATTATGTGACCGTTTACGGCGAATGCGGGAGTAACCTGTACCTCGGTATATGTCGAGTAAACTTGTTTCTACTTTCGATTTGCACTATTTTTGCCATTGATAGTGAAAATCAATGTAATTGAAATGTGTTTTGCTTCTGTCTTCATTTGCATTATCTTTGCATAGTGCGAAATAGGTTATGCCCCGGTATAATCAAGTGAATTTGCTTCTACTCTCGGCGTATACTATCTTTGCAATTGAAGAAAGGAACATAATTTATAACATATACGGAAATGAAAAGTGGGTATTTGGGTGTGCAATGGCGTTGGTGATAACCTCGTGCGACAATAAGAAATTTTCCATTCAGGGACGCGTGGCCGATGCCGATGGACAAGTACTGTATTTAGAGTCGTTGGCTGTGAATGGTACAGAGCTTCTCGATTCTGTCGAATTGGATAAGGACGGTCGGTTTAAATTCAAGTATCATGCTCCGCAGTATCCTGAGTTTTATCAATTGAGATTAGACAAGTCCATCATACATTTGGCCATAGATTCGACCGAAACATTGAACCTCTCGGCGAATGCGGCCGATTTTGCCAATGACTATGAACTTACAGGGTCGGACGAATGTGTGAAGATGCGCATTGTCGCTCAGGAAAGCGCCAAGTTAAAAAAACGAATCGATGAACTGTCCCGAGCTATGTCTTCCAATAGCGACCGTGTCGACGATTTGCGGAAGCAGGCAATCGAAGATTTGGCTGCCTATAAAAAGAAAATGTTCGATTTGGTATTGGAAAATCCAGCTTC
>OHKS01000383.1_pt1 | contig 18619 bp, 13 predicted proteins | sample 1568881 | NCBI WGS metagenome assembly OHKS01 (sample SAMEA3879569, study PRJEB24766) | human gut metagenome | biome: human-associated habitat; feature: feces | place: USA | collected 1985/1987 | reverse complement strand
ATTGGCTGCAGGAGTTCCGAAAGCAACGATTCTTACTTACTTCTATCCGGAGGTTACTGTGGAGAGGATGAGTTCATATCGGAAGAAGCAGTAAATGTTATCGCATAGGCACAGGGATTATGGTATACTGTGCCTATGTAAAAAAGAATGCTTTTTGCAAATCGGAATTGACCGAATAAGTTAATCGTGCCATATGGCTTGATTATAAATACAAAGATAAAAACGCAATGTACATTGAAAATGTACTAGAGCTGGTAGGTAGCCCAGCCGTCCTATGCAAATAGGGTAAGTAACCTGCCCCTCCGGGTTGTCCATTCTTTGTTCAATTCATTTTAGGAGGGATTCTTATGGACAAAGCAAGTGGAAAACTGACGGTATATTTTGAAGAACCATTTTGGGTAGGTGTATTTGAACGTATTGAAGATGGCAAACTATCTGTGGCGAAGGTAACATTTGGTGCAGAACCAAAAGATTACGAAGTGCAGGAATATATTCAAAAATACTATTTCAGTTTGAAATTCAGTCCGGCTGTTGAAACTGTTGTAAAGGATATAAAAAGAAATCCGAAACGGATGCAGCGAGAAGCGAAAAAGCAGACGATGGAAACAGGCATCGGCACAAAATCACAGCAGGCATTGAAATTACAGCAGGAACAGAACAAACAGGTGCGTAAAGAGAGAAGCCGCAAGAAAAAAGAGGCGGAAGAACAGCGAATGTTTGAGTTGAAACAGCAAAAGAAAAGAGAAAAGCATAAGGGGCATTAAAGTCCCTTGGGCTTTTGCTCAGAGTTCAGTGTGTCTGACTCACAACAATTTTATATCAAACCAATATAAGCACTTTAGCCAATCAGGTTAAGGTGCTTTTTTGCGCCTTGAAAGGAGGTGATTGAAGCACACCATATCGGGGAAAGCCCGATTTAATCATTACAACAGGCATTGCCTGATCATATAGAGTAACTTTTAACAGCCAGTTAGGGATTATCCCTGCTGGCTTATTTTTTTAACAAAAAGGAGAGAGACAACATGAGAAAAGAACAGATTATTACAACTAACAACAATCAGATGGAGGAGAAAGGCATGAAGAGCAGATTCATTCACTTTAAGAAGAGATTTGTTCCGGCAGTATCCGGAGCACTTATGGGGGTATTCTATCAGCAGCAGGATTCATCTACTATGAACTCCGCACTGAAAGGAATTGTAGCAGGTGTCATGATGGCTGGTATTTCAACAGTTCTGACATTCTTAGGCTTCTAAGATTGGGGAAATGCATTTCCCCTTTTAGTAAAAGGAAAGAGGTGAATAACAAGTATGGATATTTTTAAGCTTGGAGACAAGATCCTTGCACTTCTTGAGGCAGTGTTTGGGTTTTGGAACAATCAGATATCCCTGGTCTTTGCAATGCTTGGACAGTCACCGGTCAGTTTCAAGGGCGGAGGTCCCTGGGCAGTTATTGAGGGTATTGAGCCGGTCTTTGTAGCGGTTGGCTCATCCCTTGTTGTGCTGTTCTTTGTTATCGGTTTCTGCTCGGAAAGCATAGATGTAAAAGATGAGATGAGGTTTGAGTCTATATTTCGTATGCTTATCCGACTGGGACTTGCAGAATGGTTTGTTGCAAATAATGTCACGATCATGAAAGCGTTTTTTACTTCCATAGGAAATCTGGTAGGACTTATATCTGCCGGGACAACGACGCAGCTTGCCATTGACAGTACACAGGCAGACATCATTAAGGGACTCGGATTTGGTGAAAGTCTGGTAATGCTGATACTTACAGCTTTGCTTGCAATCATCATTATTATCTGTGGATTCTTTATCATTTACACAGTGTATTTCAGGTTCTTAAAGATACTGATTATTGTGCCGCTTGGTGCGATTGCATGCTCCACGATGGCAGGAAACAGAATGGTCAGTCATACAATGGCTACCTACTGCAAATATTTTCTTTCGTGTGTATTTGAGGCAGTAACGATGGCACTTGCGATTGTGGTATGTAATGCGTTTATCAATGCAGGACTTCCGGTATTTACAGGAAGTTATGCTGACTGGGCACAGACACTTATATATCTGTGTGAAATGACATTTACGATAGCAATGACTGTTGGAAGCGTGAAGGGTGCACAGACACTTACAAGCAAGGCATTTGGATTATAGAAGGAGGCAGAAATGGATAATGAAAAGAAACAGGTTACTTATAATTCAAGTATAACCGGAGAAACGCAGGTGACATTTGATATCCAGCAGTATATGAATAACAGGGCAATGTTTATTGGTCTTATGTGTAATGAAGATGGATATGAGGAGCCTTTTGGGGATGTGACTGTGAATTTGTCGGTTGCAGCACCAAATTACTGCGGATATCTGAATGTGAATGACATGCCGGATATTGAAAAGTTTATTACAGACAATGACATTGGAGAGTTTACAGGATTCACGCAAAGGAGCGGTTTCTGCGAATATCCGCTTTATCTGTTCAATGTAGATAAGCTTAGGGAACTGTGTCCGGATGGAATGGATAAGTATGAGGCGAATATTGGAATGACAAGAAAGCCGGAGACAAAGGATTTATCAAGATAGGAGGCAGGGACAATGGTAATCGAAGTAAACAAGGATATTGACCGCTATCAGGAATCGGTTGCGATGGGACTTACTGCAAGGCAGCTTATATTTTCCATTGCAAGCGTAGTGGTCGGTGGCGGTATTGTCCTTCTTCTTTACAAGTATATCGGTCTTACGGGTTCTGCTTATGTGGCAATTCCCTGTGTGGCACCGATTGCTCTTGGCGGTTTCTATTCCTTTAATGGGATGAATTTCTACGAGTATATGGGAAAGAAACTGCATTTTATGTTTGGCAACAGGGCGCTTACCTATGTATCAACAGAGGGAGAGCCTGCAATAAAACAGTTAGAAGCAGAACAGAATGAACAGGTAAAGAAGAAAGGCAGAAAGGCTGAACCGGAGACTGTAACAGCTGATTCGGCTGTAAAGAAGCAGGAGGAGTTTGAAGCGATGAAGAAAAAGACGAGAAACATGCTGCTTGGACTTGTCGCAGTCGTTGTGGCGGCAGCAGCAGGCATTGCAGCATATAAGGCAATGCATTAGAAACGAATAGTATCTGACCGCAAGGTCGGGAACACAGCCCGCAGGGTGAAGTTCCCGGCGGGCTTTCATTATAAGAAAGCGAGGTTAGAGACATGGGTTTATTTACAGACGGATTTAAGTTATTAAAGAAGGCGAGTGAGCCTTTGTATAAGACACCTAAATCCATTCAGGAAACCATAGAGATTATGGCGGTGGCTGAAAACGGCATTTTTGAAGTAAGCAAAAATAAGTATTCCAAATGCTACCGCTTTCAGGACATCAATTACACGACAGCAACCGAGGATGAGCAGATCGGTATTTTCGAGAGATACTGTAAGTTCTTAAATTCGCTGGACTGTAATTATAAGATTACGATCAACAATAAGAACAAAAACATGGATGAACTCCGTGACAAGGTTCTGATTGCTGAGAAAAACGATGGCTTCAACAATTATAGAAGAATCTACAATGACATCATTGAGGAGAAGATTATTGAGGGCAGACAGGGGATTGAGCAGGAGAGATACCTGACAATCACGATTGAGAGAAAGAACTTCGAGGAGGCAAAGGCACAGTTTGCAACCCTTGAGGCAACGATACACAAGGCTTTCATTGAGCTTGGTGCGGAGATTGTACCACTTAATGGCAATGAGAGACTGAAAGTGCTCTATGACTATTATCATCTTGGAGATGAGGGCAGCTTTGATTTTGATATCAAAAAGGCAAAGAAGGTCGGGGCAGATTTTAGAAATGATCTGTGCAATGGGATGGTGAAATATTTCCCGGACCATTTTGAGGATGAGAGTAAATTCTGCAAGGCACTTTTCATCAAAAAGTATCCGAGCAGTTTGTCAGACAGATTCATCAATGAGATTACTTCCCTTCCGGTTCATTCCATCACGAGCATTGATGTGGTGCCAGTTCCCAAGGATCTGACAACAAAGGTGCTTCAGAAGAAATACCTTGGTATTGAGTCGGATATCATTAAGCAGCAGAGAGTCCGTAATAAGAATAACGATTTTTCTACGGAAATCTCATATGCCAAAAGAACGGAGAAAAAGGAGATTGAGGAAATCATGGATGATGTCCGTGAGAATGACCAGTGCCTTTTCTTCGTGGGAGTAACCATTATTCTTATGGCAGAAAGCAAGAAGGAGCTTGAGAGTGTATGTGAGACTGTGGAGACTATCGGAAAACGTAACAGCTGCACGATTGATACACACTACTTAAAGCAGAGGGAAGCACTCAACACAGCACTTCCGATTGGAGTAAGACAGGTGGAGACAATGCGTACCCTACTTACCCAGTCACTTGCAGTGCTTATGCCATTCAATGTGCAGGAGCTTAATGACAGCACCGGAAACTATTATGGTATTAACCAGATCAGTAAGAATGTGAATATCGGCAACAGAAAGAAGCTCATTAACGGAAATGGCTTCGTATTCGGAGTGCCGGGTTCCGGTAAATCCTTTTTCTGCAAGATGGAGATGGGCAGCGTATTCTTGTCGGGAGATGATGAAATAATCGTCATAGATCCAATGAACGAATACTTTGATATTGCTGAGACTTATGGCGGAACAGTGGTAAATATGTCCACCTACACGGATAACTATGTGAATCCGCTGGAGATGGATGTATGGAGCCTTGATCCGAATGATTCCAAGGGAATGGTAAGAGAAAAGGGCGAGTTCATGCTTGGTCTTTGTGAGCAGTGCATCGGTGACAGCTTAAATTCAAGACAGAAGTCAATCATTGACCGCTGTGTGAGAAAACTGTATATCGACATTGCAAGGAGCAAAGAGAAGTATATCCCGGTAATGAGTGATTTTTACGATATTCTCATGGCACAGCCGGAGGACGAGGCAAAAGACATTGCATTGTCTTTGGAACTTTTTGTAAATGGTTCGCTTAACATCTTCAACCACCAGACAAATGTGGATGTGGATAACAGATTTACAGTCTATGGCATCAGGGACTTAGGTACAGAGCTTAGTCCTATCACAATGCTTGTAATGATGGAGTCCATTCAGAACAGGATTGTTGAGAATGGCAAGAGAGGCAAGGCAACATGGCTCTATATTGATGAGTTTCACGTCTTACTAAATTCCGAGTATTCTGCAAAATATCTGCAGCAGCTCTGGAAGAAAGTAAGAAAGCAGGGAGGTCTTTGTACCGGTATCACGCAGAATGTCGTCGATCTGTTGCAGAATTACACAGCAGCCACAATGCTTGCAAACTCAGAGTTCGTGGCACTTTTAAAGCAGGCGAATACAGACAGTTCCAAGATGGCAGAGGTTATCGGAGTATCAGAGGCACAGCTTAGATTCGTAACCAATACCGCATCGGGAATGGGACTTATCAAGTGTGGCTCGGTGGTGATTCCGTTTGATAATCAGATTAGTAAGGATACAGACCTTTACAGACTGTATAACACCAATATTCATGAGAAGATTGCAGAACAGAAGAAGCGTGAAATGCAGAACAATGTCGAATAATGCTGATAGAGGTCGCAATTTGCGACCTCAAAACATGGCCATCCTGGAAGCTAGGTGGCTGTTTTGCATTTTGAGTGAAAGAAGGTGAGAACATTGAAGATAAAGAAAGTGGATGACAAACCAATGGTCATTCACACCAAGGAGAAAGCCAAGATTCATGCCCACGAGCCAAAGGGTGCCAAGATTAAAGGCAGCAATATCTATACAGTAGAGAGAGGACCGAAAGTGCATGATGCTAAAGCCAATGAAATGGATAAAAAAGCATCTGCAAAATTGATGCTTCAGAAAAGTACTGATGGAAAGAGTACTTATAGAAAGAGTACCATTCATCAGTCGGAGGCTAAGGATAAAGGTCTTTCTAAGTTTAAGCGTAACATCAGAGAGTCAGGAACTTCAATCAAGACCAAGAATACCAATCTTCACATTGCAGGAAGAACTGGAGCACTTGCAGCCGGGGCAGTAACAGAGCAGGTGGAAGGCGGGCATGAGGTATCGCAGGCAGCATATCTTGCATATGAAGCAAGCCGCCCTGTTACCGGAACTGCTTCTAAGGGCGCAGCACTTTTCAGGAAAAAGGCGGCAGCCGAGGCAAAGAAGCGTATCAAGAAGGTAGAGGCAGGAAAGAAGCTGGCAAAAAAGACAGCAAAGAAAGCTGCCAAAGATACAGCCAAGACTGTAGCTAAAGAGACGGCAAAAGAAACAGCAAAGACTACTGCCAAGGTTGCAACGAAAACTGCTACAAAGGCAGCTGCTACAGCGGCAGGAACAGCGGTTGCACCGGGAGTTGGTACTGTAATCGGCATGGCAGCCGGATATGCTGCAGGTGTGTCCATAGAGGTCAAGGATGAAAAGATGACCAACCGGAGCAGGAAGATAAAGTTCTTTCTGGATAAGATGAAAGCACAGGAGAATCAGACGGACAGCGTGGCAAAGCTGGTAAAGGATCTGATTGTGCGAAAAGCGATTACCTGGGTAAAGGCAGCTGCACCGATTATCGGATTGGTGCTTTTATTACTTGTTCTTGTAGTTGCCATGATTGCGGTTCCGGTTATAGCGGTGATAGCAATCCTTTACAATTCACCATTTGCTTTATTTCTGCCACCACTTGAATCAGGAGATACCGTGCAGACAGTAACGAGTGCTTATGTGCAGGAGTTTAACCGGGATGTGAACACGAAAGTGAATGAGCATACCGGATATGACCTTGGAGAGCTTGTCTATGTGGATTATGAAGGTATGGAAGAAAACCCAAGCAATTACTATGACATCATGGCAGTCTATATGGTCAAGCATGGTGTCGGAGATACTGCAACAGTCATGAATGATACTTCTAAAGGCTGGCTGCAGGCAGTAGTAAATGATATGTGTTCATACACCACAAGCACAGGAACAAAGGATGTGGAAGAAACAGATGCAGACGGTAATGTAACTACTGTCACGAAGTCGGTTCTGTATGTGAATGTCACACTCAAATCTTATCGGGATATGATTTCGGTGTATGGATTTGACGCTAACCAGGTGGAAATGCTTGAGCAGATTATGAGTGCTGACTTTATGGGACAGCTTGGGTACGCTGGCAGCGGAAGCGGTGGTGGAGGCGGCAGTCCGGGAGTAAGTTCCATGACAGAGGATGAAATCAATGCTATTCTTAGTGGAATCACTGACAGCAGGCAGAAAAAAGTCTGCTCATACGCACTTCACAGAGTTGGTTTTCCATACAGTCAGGATATGAGAGATTCCGGCAATTATTATGATTGCAGTTCTCTTGCATATTACTCATGGAAAGATGCAGGCGTGGATATTAGTTATGGCGGTGCAACCACAGCGGCAGCGGAGGCACAGGGACTGGATGAAGCCGGAAAGACTGTCTCCTTTGATGAGTTACAGCCGGGAGACCTTATCTTCTACAGTTTTACAAGCAACGGAAGATATAAGAACATCAGCCATGTGGCAGTATATGTCGGAAATGGCAAGGTGGTAGAGGCACTTAATGAAAGTCTTGGTGTGGTCTACAGAGATGTGGCAAGCACAGGAAATATTGTTGTGATAGGAAGACCATAACAGGAAATTTGCAGAGAGGGCATAGTCCCTCTCTGAGACTGGAGGTAAGAATGGATTTAAAAGATATGATACTGGTAACAGAAAACGACAGGGGAACAGAGACAAATATGCTGATGGCTCTGGATGATTATAAGAGTTTTATAGCAGTTGATGACATGTCAGAGCTTGCAGACAATTTGTTGCAGCTTGGAAGAACACTTGGTGAAGCAGATAACTTCGCAGAGTATTACAGGGCAGCAAATGTAACTGTATCTGCGAGATTCTGTCTGGATGATATTCAGCTGGGGCACTTTCTTCAGGGACTTTATAACGATTCCAAAGAATTTCGGTTTGATAAAGAAGCCAGTTCTTCTGAATGTGTTGCAAAGCTTAAGGAGATTGGAATGACCGATAAGGGCTGGGTGGATGATTTTAACCTGCATTATGAAAGTGTGGACAGATCATTTGAAAGGGGACAGACATTTCATAACTTCAATGACCATGATTACATGGTGCTTGAAGCATTATCACCAAGGAATCTCGTGGTGATGGATATGAAGTCAGGTTCTCTTACAATCGCCCTTGGTGCGACAGAGTATAAGCGTTATCCGAAGGATGAGAAGCCTACAAAGGACAATACCACAATCGGGGTATCGTGGGAGCATGGGATTTATCTTGGTTCCACACTCTCAACCACGAATTTCAAGGCATACAAGAGGGAGTATGGCACACCGGAAAAGATAGAGGATATCTATGATTACAGGGCAAAGCTAAAGCAGAAGTTCTATTTTTATCAGGATATGTCAAAGGATGATGATGTGCCAAAGAAGCTGCAGAATGATTTCCTTCACCAGATGTATGAGGATTTCGGAACGATTGAAGAGGACTGTTTTTACGACAGGCTGGAAGATGGAAAGTACGATGAGGGCTTTAAGGAAAGACAGGTAAAGGAAGAAAAGAGCCGGTGATGAGATTTTTACAGGAGGCGATATCATATGGAACAGGAATTTGATGTTGAGATAAAAGAAGTGCTTTCACGAGTACAGAAAGTAAAGGCAGAGTCGCTTGACGATGCCATCAATAAGGCAATGGATATGTATTATGCAGAGCAGATAGTCCTTGGAGCAGAGGACATGAAGGGAGTTGATTTTGCGCCTATCAGCGAAGGTCAGCTCCCTTCTTCATTAAAAGAAAACGGAGGAAGAGCAAGATGAAAAGTGATTCAACAACAGTAATTAAGAACATGGAGTTTTTAGTAAAGGAACTTCATAAGGAGTGGGACAGATCGGGTGCTTCTAAGGCATCCGTTATTATTTCCCTTGAGGAAGTAGATGGTATCAATGATAAGTTAAAAGAGATTATCTATCAGACACAGAAGTTAGTCGATGAGGATGAGCTGACCTTTAAACAGAGCATTGCAAAGTCCAAGGAGTGCTATGTGCTTCTTCGTGTGGTGCGTAAGATTGCAAAGAAAAAGGATAAATGCGAAAAACAGGCAATCGACAATGAATTTGCAATCGAGCTGGATAAGGATGAGTTAAAGCTATTTAAAGGATTGTTTGCAGAGATGTTTAAGTAGAGGAGGACAAAGGTATGGGCGTTGATATGAAGGTCAAAGCGATATACGATTCTGAGATTGGTAACATCACCAGATCAGAAAAGAACTGGAAGGATGTGTTAAAGGTCGCAGGTCAGTTATACCGCTATGAATTTGACAATATCGTTATGGTAACAGCTCAGAGACCTCCGGAAAAAAGCACACTCATGGCAGATTATGATACCTGGAAAAAGGTGGGAAGATATGTAAAGCGTGGTGCGAAAGGCTGCGCCATCTTCCCGTCAAGGGCACTGAATCCACGCATGAGGTATATCTTTGATATCAGTGATACCGGAGGGAAGAATGTTAAGCTGACATGGGACCTTGAGGGAGAAAATCTTAAGGATTATGTGGATTTTCTTGTGTCAGAAGGTCAGATTGAGCAGTACGATAACAGCGACAGGGAGTCTCTAAAAAATATATTAAAACAGTTTACAGGAACAGATGTTTGGCTTATAATAAAAGAAGAGTTCGGAGACCGAATGACCGAGCTCATGCAGCTATCAGGTAGTGTGATAAAGGAAGAAAGTAAGAAACGCAATGGCTTACAGCAGGAAATGGACATGGAGCAGCTTGTATATGCAAGTGTCATGTATGCTGTAGGGACGAGATGCGGATTTGACTTATCTGTGCAAGAACAGGATTTCAGTCAGATCGTAAATATCAAAGACGAAGAGATCATTTACCGTCTTGGTTCCATTGTATGCGATGTCTCCTGTAGTGTTCTTAGAGAATTTAGTCGTAACTTAAAGGCAATCGAGAGCGAAAGGAGAATTGGATATGTTAGAAGAAATGACTTACAAGGAAGTGGACGGACTGCTTTATCCGCAGATAGAGATGCCGGACGAGACGGAGGATCTCACGAAGCTGGGCAAATACGGAAGGATGGCGATGAACTATCTAAAGGAGAACGAGCCGGCAAGATACAAGACGCTGATGAGATTCGGGAAGATGTACGAGAAGATGTCAGCGGTAGAGGAGGAAGCGAACCAGCTGTACGACCAGTTAGAGATGCAGTATCTGGCGAAGCACAAGCCACAGAATCCGTCATCGACAATGGAGATGTGGAAGATAAGAGAGCAGGCGAAGATGCAGGCAGAGGAAGTGGTACTGAATCAGATAGTGATGCGATTCCACTAGAATCAGATGATACAGAACTGAATAGGGAACTTGATGAAATCAATTCATTGGGTGTTAGTAAGGAAGCCGAATATACACAGGCTTCCTTTTTTTTCGACCAGAACGGGCAGGCAAGCATTGGCACCATTCATACTGAGGACGAAAACAATAATCAGTTTATGCGTCAGTTCGAGCAGGACAGAAAAGCTGCATTAGCAGGTAAATACAATTACCTGAATCCCAAAAAGTCTGCAACAGTACCAAGTGAGTATATCAAACAGGTGCTTATGAGAGGTACAGGTTTTATCGGTGGCAAGGGCAGGGTATGCAAGATTTTTGAAACAGAGATTGATGCAGGAACCAGGGCAAAGCGTATCAAAGCAGAATATGGTCAGGGAGGTGCAGGCTGGCCGGTTGACGGACTGGGACTGCACGGATATGACACATTTCATGGGAATGGACTGCGTTTTCAGTGGCGAGATGAGGATGGAGAGGTTGAAGGATATGTTTCGTGGAAAGATATCGAAAAAGAGCTTGGTGTCCTTATTCTTACAGGGGAATACCAGCCTGAGACACCTCGTATTGATGAGCTTGCGATGGACGGACTCCGTGAGGATGATGAGGTCATTGATGCCGAATACCGGGAAGTGGAACCGGAGGAGGCAGAATCAGAGATTGATGATTATGCAATACCGGATGAGCCGGAGAGCTATGCTTCTAACAGAGATTATGTAAGTGCAAAAGGCATGACACCACAGGAAGCTGCCGATGAAGACCGCATGGTAACACAGGCAGAATATGGTGCCGAGATAGAAGCTGAAACATCTGAAAAAGATCCATCAGAGCTTAAGTATATTACACCGATTGATTATGCCAAGCGTATTGAGGAGCTTGATGAAGACCTGCGTGATGCGGCGGAGATTCTTGTAACAGATTGCAGCTGCTACACTCCGTTTAGGGCATTCCTTATGGATGTGGTGCAGTCTGATTTTGCATTTATGCCAAATAAACTTGACCTTATCAGGGATATTGCATTAGGGACAGATAATGCAGAAAGAAAGGCATATTCCAACAATAAGTATGGTCTTGTGGAGTACTCAATCAGAAGCGGATATGTGAAGATCAGCTATAAGAACAGGAATGGTGTGCGTAAGGAAGGTGCTCTCGACTGGCGTGAGTTATATGAAATATTATCTTATATGGTAAAACAGCCATTTTACTGCGGAGAAGACCAGAAGAAGTATTATCAGGAGACAAAGCAGAAGGCTGACAGGGATAAGATGAATCCGGTCTATAAGAGATTCTTTGATATCGAGGATAGTGTAAAAGCCAATCGTCTTGAAACCAGGGAAAGAGCAATAGCGAATGGCTGGGAAACCAAGATTGATGAGAATGGACATGTGGTTTCAGATGATGCAGTATCAGTATCTGTGGATGATATTCAGGCTGATACAGAATCACAGGAAACTGTAGATTTTACACCAAAGCAGGAACCAGTACAGCAAGTAGAAAGTCTTGAAAATGAGAAGAATGTTGCCGGGCAGACGAAACACAATTTCCACTATAACCTCTGGGAAATGGAAAAAGGCGGTGCTAAGACCAGATACCAGTGGAATATGGATGCAATTCGTACTTTAAAGCAGATTGAATCAGAAAACAGGCTTGCAACACCGGAGGAACAGAAAACCTTGTCGAAGTTTGTCGGATGGGGCGGACTGTCACAGGCATTTGACGAGGAAAACGCAGGCTGGAGCAAAGAGTACAAAGAACTCAAAGAGATGTTATCGGATGAAGAGTATGCTGCAGCTAGGGCAACAGTAAACAATGCCTTTTATACTTCACCGGAGATTGCCATGTGCATGAACTCGGCACTTGTCCAGTTTGGTTTCAGAGGCGGCAATGTATTAGAACCATCTATGGGTATCGGTAACTTCTTTGGGAGTATGCCGGCACCTATGCAGAGAAGTAAGCTGTATGGGGTGGAGCTTGACAGCATTTCGGGAAGAATTGCAAAGCAGCTTTATCAGAATGCCAATATCAGTATCACAGGATTTGAGAATACCACATATCCGGATAACTTCTTTGATGTAGTTGTCGGAAATGTGCCATTTGGTGATTATAAGGTTTTTGATCCGAAGTACAACAAGTATAACTTCCGTATCCACGATTATTTTCTGGCAAAAGCACTTGATCAGGTAAGACCGGGAGGCATGGTTGCGGTGATTACCACAAAGGGAACACTTGATAAGGCAAATCCTACTATCCGAAAGTATCTGGCTGAAAGAGCAGAGCTTGTGGGAGCAGTAAGACTTCCGAATACTGCATTTAAAGATAATGCAGGAACCGAAGTGACAGCAGATATCCTGTTTTTGCAGAAAAGGGAGAGAAAGATTGATATTGAGCCGGACTGGGTACACCTTGGTGTAACTGAGAATGGCATTGCAGTCAACTCTTATTTTGCAGAGCATCCGGAAATGATGCTTGGTTCTATGAAATATGATACAAGGATTTACGGACAGGACAGCAGATACACAGTCTGCGTGAATGATGATGAGAACTTCAATATTTATGAAGCATTAAACAAAGCTATCGGTAATATCAAAGCACAGATGACAGATTTTGAGAGAGTGGCAGATGAGGCGGAGCAGACGGAGGAAGTTATTCCGGCTGATCCGGATGTGAGAAACTACACTTACACATTTTTTGAAGGAAAACTCTATTACAGGGAAAATTCCGAGATGGTAAAAAAAGAAGTATCACAGACTGCCGAGGAGCGAATCCGAAGCCTTGATGAAATCAGACAGATAACAAGAGAGCTGATTGATATCCAGATGGATGGCTGCAGCGAGGAGGAGCTTTCTGATAAGCAGAGACTTCTTAATGTAAAATATGATGCATTTGTAAAGCAGTATGGCGCCATTACTTCAAAAGCAAACAGAATAGCTTTCAGGGATGACAGCGATTACCCACTTCTTTGCAGTCTTGAGGAAGTAAATGAAGACGGGGAGGTGAAAAAAGCGGATATGTTTTATAAGCAGACGATTAAGGCAAAGACTGTCATAGACAGGGTTGAGACTGCTGTGGAAGCATTAAATGTATCCGTCAATGAATTTGGATATGTAAACCTTGCCTATATGCTCTCTATCTATGAGCCGGATATTACAAATGCAAAGGATGAACTTGCAGAAAAGTCCGGACAGACAGCTGATGAGATAACGCTAAGTGATGATGCTTTGGCAGAACTTAGAAGGGCAGTTCTTGTGGAAGAGCTGGACGGACTGATTTTCCTCAATCCCGACCGCTACAACGAGAACAATCCCGATATCGGCTGGGAGACAGCAGACGAGTATCTTTCCGGAAATGTGAGAGACAAGCTTCGTGTAGCAAAGGCTATGGCAGCGGATACAGACAATCCACAGGCAGAAAGATTTGCAGGCAATGTGGCAGCACTTGAAAAGGTGCAGCCGGAGTGGATTGAAGCCTCAGACATTGATGTAAAGATTGGTACGACATGGATTGAACCGCTTGATTATGAGCAGTTTATCTATGAACTTCTCAATACACCAAGACGTGCAAGAGCAGTCAGAAGCCAGTTTTACAATACAGGCATTCAGGTACACTTAAATAAGATGAGCATGGAATGGTTCATCGAGAATAAGAGCATGGATAAGCATTCAGTGGCAGCTACTAAGACCTATGGTACAAGCCGCATGGATGCTTATTCTATTTTTGAGGATACGCTGAATCTTAAAACTGTAACAGTAAGGGACAGGATTGATGACGGTGATGGCAAATATCATTACGAAGTCAATAAGAACGAGACAATGCTTGCAAGGGAAAAGCAGAACATGATCAAGGAGAAGTTCAAGGAGTGGCTGTTTGCAGAACCGGAGCGAAGACAGAAGTATGTGGAATATTACAACGAGACATTCAATAATATCCGTCTGCGTGAGTATGACGGAAGCCATTTACAGTTTCCGGGAATGAACCCGGCGATTGTGTTAAAGCCTCATCAGAAGAATGCGGTGGCAAGAATCCTTCTCGGAGGAAACACACTGCTTGCACACTGTGTCGGTGCTGGAAAGTCCTTTGAGATGATGGCTGCCTGCATGGAGCAGAAGCGACTTGGACTTGCCAATAAGACAATCATGGTTGTTCCAAAGCCGCTTATCGGGCAGACAGCATCAGAGTTTTTAAGGCTTTATCCGTCAGCAAATATCTTAGTTGCTACAGAGCGTGATTTTGAAAAGAGCCGCAGAAAGCAATTCGTATCAAGGATAGCAACAGGTGACTATGACTGTATCATCATGTCACACTCGCAGTTTGAGAAAATCCCAATCTCCGCAGAGAGAAAGGAGCGAATGCTTAACGAGCAGATTGATGAAATCAGCTATGCGATTGATGAGATGAAGGAGCGTAACGGAGAGCGATGGACTGTAAAGCAGATGGAAAGCCAGAAGAAAAAACTGGAGGAACAGCTGAAATCCTTGTCAGATGAGAGCAGGAAGGATGACCTTATTACCTTTGAGGAACTGGGTGTAGATTCTATTATGGTAGACGAAGCACATAATTTTAAGAACCTTGCGATTTTTTCCAAGATGAATAATGTGTCAGGTATCAGCAGCAGTGGAGCGAAGAAGTCAACGGATATGCAGCTTAAATGCCAATACCTATCAGAGATAAATGATGGCAGGGGCATTGTGTTTGCAACTGGTACACCGATATCCAATACCATGTGTGAGATGTATGTCATGCAGCTTTACTTACAGAAAGCGGCACTTGAAGAGATGGGGATTTATCACTTTGATTCATGGGCGGCAAACTTTGGTGAAGTGACAACAGCACTGGAGCTTACTGTAGAGGGAAGCGGTTTCCGTTTTAAGAGCAGATTCAATAAATTTACAAATCTGCCGGAGCTTATGAATATCTTCCGTGAGGTAGCAGATGTGCAGACCGCAGACATGCTTGACCTTGATGTGCCGGCTCTCCGTGGCGGCAAGCCTATTATAGTGGAGTCAGAGCCTGACTGGTATGTAAAACAGGTCATGGAAGACTTTGTTGTGAGGGCAGAGCGTATCAGAGGTGGTGGAGTTGATCCAAGTGTGGACAACTTCCTAAAGATTACCCATGAGGCAAGATTACTCGGAACAGATGCAAGGCTGATTGATAAGGACGCACCAAATAATCCGGATGGAAAGCTCAATAAGGTAGCAGAGAATGTGTGGAAAGAATATGAGAAAGGAAATGCTGACGGTCATATAGGCTGCCAGCTTATTTTTTCGGATATCGGCACACCGGGACCGGATAAGGACTTTACCATCTATGATTATCTGAAGGAAACACTTATCCAGTATGGTATTCCGGCAGATGAGATAGCTTTTATCCATGATGCCAAGACAGATGCACAGAGGGATGCACTTTTTAAGGAGATGAGGACAGGTAAAAAGAAAGTTCTTATCGGTTCAACAGATAAGTGTGGAACAGGTGTCAATGTGCAGACACACCTTGTTGCAATGCATCATGTGGACTGTCCTTGGAAGCCAAGCTCAGTCGGTCATTTTTTGCGGACAGTTCAATACATGCCCTTCGGTTCCTCTCCCTACTCCTGCGTTTGCTCTCGTTTGATTTCTCCCTCTGTATCCTCTTAGCACAAGCGGGACAATACTTTGATATTCCAGAGCTGGGGACGTATTCAACACCGCACACCGTACAATTTTTAGGCTTTAACGCCGTCCACCGCTTTGTGGGTGTGATATGTAATTCACCGACAAAGCCGATGAATTTATAGTAAATCTTGATTTCCTGCCTTACTGTCCCGTCCGCAAGTTTCTCACGTTCCGAAACAAGTATCTTGTCTATGAGTGCGTTTATGATGGTTGCGTCCAACTCTTTCAGCCCCTGATAGTTGCGGATTAGGGATAGAAAGTCCCTCACGCCCTGCGATTTCTCATAGCTGTCATTGAGCGTTTCCGTTACCTCTTTCAGCCGTGCTTCAATTTCAAGCTGCTCTTTCTGGTATTTCCCCGACATCATCTCAAAATTCCGCTCCGTGATACGCTCCATTACCTTGTCCTCATAGAGAGAGGAAAACAGCCTGTCAAGCTCCGCAAGGCGTTTGTTCAGCTTCTTCTTTTCTTTCTCTAATGATTTCGCCCTGCTCTGGTCTGTTTCCGTGAGCCGCCTTTCTATGGCTCTGACCGCCTTTTCATCATTGACCGCCATATCCGCAAAGCGGTTGATGTCGGCAAGGACGGCATTGAATAAGTCCCTCGCTTCAATGCTGTGTGCGGTACACATAACATTGCCATATCTGCCATAATTATTGCAGGTGTATTGTACGCAGTCGATGATGTCGGGGCGTTTCCTCCTGTTGGCACTCGCCGCCCGCATCGCATAGCCGCAGTCCGCACACTTGATAACGCCCGAAAAGATATTCTCAAATCCCCCTGCGTTCTGCTCCCGCCTGCGGCTCGTCATAAGCTGCTGTACGGTGTCAAATTCCTCCTGCGTGACTATCCCCTCATGGGTGTCTGGTATCACTTCCCATTCTTCGGGCAGCTTAGAGGGGCGTTTCTTGCTTTTCATGTTGGCTGCAATCCGCTTGTAGCCTGCAAGGTTGCCCGCATATATCGGGCTTCTTAAAATGCCCCTCACGCTGTTCTCGCTCCAAATATAACGGTTTTCCTCGTTATCCTCAAAGTACCGCTCATAGCCTGTTGCCCCTTGCTCCACCGCATAAGCGGCAGGGCGTAGGATATGCTGTTTGTTGATGTGCTTGCGGATTTTGGCGATGCCGTTGCCCGCTAACGCAAGGTCGAATATCTCCCTTACCACATGGGCAACTTTGTCATCTATCAGCAGATGGTTGTGGTCGGCAGGGTCTTTGACATAGCCATAAGGGGCTGTTGTTCCCATGAATTTCCCCTGCTGAAACCTCGCACGGTACGCCGATTTTATCTTGACTGACACATCGGCAGAATACATTTCGTTTAGGATGTTGCGGAAAGGCGTGATGTCCATAGCGGATTTGTTTAAGGTGTCCACGCCGTCATTGACCGCTATATACCTCACGTTATGCTCTGGGAAAAAGACTTCCAGATATAACCCACAATCAAGATAGTTCCTCCCCAGACGGGATAAATCTTTTGTAATCACGCAGTTTATCAGCCCGTTTTCAATGTCCTTAATCATATTCTGGAAACTTGGTCTTTGGAAATTTGTTCCAGAGTAGCCATCGTCAACATACGTTTTTGCTAAATGCCATCCCTGCCTTTTCACATAATCCGTGAGGATGGATTTTTGTGTCGCAATGCTCGCACTCTCGTTATCCGTGCCATCGTCCTTTGATAAGCGGCAGTAAATGCCGACTTCATAAATCTTGTTCTCCGTTCTTATTCCTGCCATACTGTAAAACCTCCATATCTGTCCTAACGTTTTCATGTTCCATTGCGTACATTCTAAGCGGACAGCCCCTCATTGTCGAAGGTGTCGCCCTCGGCAATCTTCTTCCGAATATCCTCGGAGATAATCGGGACAAACGCTTCTGCAACGGTCTGTGTGCCGATATATTCTCGACTGATAATCATTTGTACTTGCCCTTTTGGCACAATACGCTTTCTTCTTCCAGTTGTTTTCCTATCCTCGCCCATACTTAAATCTTCCTTTCCAGACAGGGCAGGAGAACGTCTGGAAACGCCCCGCCCTGTCAATCAGATACCATCAATCCCCGCTGTTTACTTCTTTCTGTAATGCTTCAAGGAGTGCCGCTGCTTCATCAGCGTTCAACGTGATACCCTTTCCGCACTTCTCACGGTTCGGGGAAAAGCTGCGGATGTCATATTTCGGCTCTCTCCCGTTCCATGAAATAAGATTGATTTCCTTTGTGTAGCCGCTGTCACTCGCAGACAATACGGCGATTTCCTTTACAATCTCATACTGGATTTCTTTCATTCCTTACCTCATTCTCCTTAAAATTCTGTCTTTCTTCTGTTCCAAATTCCTGCATTTACTTCCCGAAAAAAGAAGGTTAGCGGCTGTCCCTGCTCCGTTTTCTCTGCAACTCACGTTCCAGAAGTCGGATGATGGTTTCCTCCATCTGCTTCGGCGTTGTGTCCTTCGGAAAGTATTTTTTCAGTTTGCTTGTGTTGATTTTCAAGGTTTCTTTCTGGTTTCCCTTTTCCTCCGTCATAATGGAAAATATCATATCCATGTCAAGCTGCCCGCTCTGGCTCATGCTTTTCATCCGCTGTGCCTGTGAGAGTGAGGGCGTTGCTTCTTCGCTCTCCATCGTG
>OHKS01000367.1_pt1 | contig 19608 bp, 25 predicted proteins | sample 1568881 | NCBI WGS metagenome assembly OHKS01 (sample SAMEA3879569, study PRJEB24766) | human gut metagenome | biome: human-associated habitat; feature: feces | place: USA | collected 1985/1987 | reverse complement strand
AAACCTGCTGTACAAAATACTATCCGCTGGATCAGGTCTTGATTAAAGGCTCAAAAGACCGGCGGTAAAGCCTATGAGAAATTTATTCGCTTACGGCGTTAAGCTGAGCATATCGGCGGTATTCGGCAAGCATATCATATCGGATCCTGCTCTCCGAATTCATCAAGCACCGCTCCAAGCTGCTGAGCGTTCGAGATATCGAAAATCTTTCCTGCCCTTGCATATACCTGCTGTTCTATCTCACTGAGTGTTTCTGCATATTTTTTCATATCTTTTACCACCTTATTATTTCAATTATAGTTGCAACAACGTATATGATGCCTATTGTAATCAAAGCACCAGTAAGAATATTTTTCTTTTTCATATTGACACCTTCCTATCTATATGTTATACTTTAAATAAAAGGGGGCAGGGTGTTCCCCCCCCCTTTCTGAGCTTTAGCTCTTATTCTTTAAGCTCCTTGACGATCTTTATTATGAAGTAAATCGTCTGAGCTATGCTTGCGAAAACAGCTGCGTTATTTACCGTTTTCGCTTCCGCTCTTGAGGACTGCCCTCCTCTTGAGCGGCTTTTCTTTTTCTTTGCCATTGGTTTTCCCTACCTTCATCTTTACTGTAATTACATTATATCATATATTTATGCTATATACAAGTGGCATAATATACAAAGTTTTACGCTTTTTATCGTGCAAAATGTATATAGCATAAATATACATATCCGTGGTATAATTAAGTGAAAGGAGTTGATTACATTGGGTGCAATTTATAATGATGCTCAAAGGCGTGCAAGTGTTAAATACCTTGCCGAAAAGACCGATAATATCCAAATACGGGTTCCAAAAGGTAAAAAAGATGAATACAAAGCCTTTGCCGCAAAGTTTGGCATTAGCTTAACAGGCTTGATATGCGAACTGCTGGAAAGAGCTATGAGTGATGAAAGCTTTGACCCTTGTCTCAATCCGCACATTGAGAAGGAAACTTTGAAAGACTACCGACAGGTAAGTAATAAAAGATAAAGGATACGAGGTGTGCAAACATTGAAATATGGCTCAGACTTAGAAGATAAGATTGCTATTCTTAATCTTAACGAAAATAGAGTTAGTGAATTAAAAAGATTAAAGTTAAAAGACTTGCCCTTTGATCCTACCGATGATGCTATTTATATTAAAAAAACAATTAATAGCGATAAGATTGTTGGGGTATATAGACCTCTGCACGCAGAAACATGGTTGGGAATGCTGGATAGCCAATACTGTCACAAGACTCGTAATTTTCAAGAATTTGAAACTAAAGGGTTAGCTGCCTTTAAAGAATTTTTAAGCCACCCAAGCGAGGAAGATTTGCCTATAGTTATTCAATATAATAATGAATACTATATAGCAGGAGAGGGCTTGCACAGGCTAACAATAGCAAAATGTATAGGTAATATAGAAGCAACTGTAATCGTCGAAGTAATTACATTTGGACGGTAACACAATTTCTGCTATAATCCCCTCGTCAGTTTAAAATAATCAGTCATGCTTTCCCTCAAAAGTTCATAAAAACTCATACACCTCCTTTTTCCGTATGAGAGCAAAACTGACACAAACGCCGCCGATAAGAGCTTAGTCCACTCTTGCCGACGGCGAATTTTTATTTTACATTGATTTGATAAAGGCACCGGGATAGTCTTTTTTCACTGTTTTAAGGTAGGCTTCGGCGTTTTCCCGAGACTTGAAAGCCCCGACCTGCACATAAAACATCTCCTCGGATTTTACCGTTTCCGGAGCGAACATATTTTGAAACTTTCTCCAGCCGGAAAGCTCTGCCTCTGTGTGTGTCCACATTGCGGGGCACAGCTTTCCTGTAATGTGATGGTGCATAATAACGTGATCCGCAGAAATTTTATATTCTGCCATCAACTGCCGTACCAATGCCGCCGCAAGCTCAAGCTCTGAATCGGTGAAATACCAATCTGTATCACAGGCATTCAGAGACTTTTTGTTCTTTTTGTTGCTGCAGATCTCGATATTGATACAGTTGCTGTTCTTGCATTTTCCATAATATTTGCCGCCCTCGGAGGTGGAAAGCGAAGAATACTTGCTGCCGCCCACGCCCCAGGAATACCGGTGCTGTATGTCGGGATTATACTGCACAACAGTCTCATCATCCACAATGAAGTCCGAACTTGCAGGATTGGCAGGATTTGCCCCCTTTTTATACCACTCTGCCAAACTGCCGGCACAGCCTGCTGCAGATGAAGTGCCTGCAGTATAATGGATAACTATCCAATCTATTGTACGTTTTGCGGTAAGCGTAGTGTTCACCGTACTTGTGTTCATTTTGATAGATACGCTCATTGTTCACCGCCCCCTTTGTCGCCTTTTTCCTTGATCTGGGTCATTATGGCGATAAGCTTAGGGGGCAATGGCAAGCCAAGGTTGCCGCAGTTTTCGAGAATAGATATACCTTCATTGCCAATGTAGTACATAGTGACTACAGTGCGAATAACATCGCCGCTCTGAGTAATATAGACATCAATATAATGCGCGACACCGACTAAAGCCAAAATACATACTTTACGCACAAGCCCCCAGAAGCCAACTTCCGACGATACTTCTTTCCTCTTAACAGCAGTTGCCACGCCTGTTATGTAGTCAATAGATATAAATGCAACCAAAGCATACATTATACCGTCCATACCGCCTAAAAAGCCTGACAACGCTGTAATAAAGCTGCCGAATAAGATTTTTAAAAACTCTGTAAATTTATCCATTACTTTCCCCTCCTGTTTCTGATTCTTCGAGAAGCCTGCGTACTTCGTCCCTCCACTTTTCGGGAACGGCATCCACGGTCATTTTACCGCATTTCACGCAGTAAACATAGATTTTAGCCAATGGTTAACACCTCCTTTTTACGCATTGCAAGCCACAAATCAAAATCACCGTTTCTGATATGGTCAGCCGCTTCATTGCGTAAACTTACCCCCTCCTGCAAAGATTTGACCGTACCGAGATATGTGCCTTTTATTGTGACTTCATATGCATCTCTTGAACTTCTATATGACACGCCAACGGGCTTGTCCAATGTAGAATACGCTATAGTGTGCCTTTGCTTTATTGAAGTGACCTGCTGTTCAGATGCAGCTTCTTCAATAAATGCAGTTCTGTCTGATTTTTTAAATCTATTTATCCATTCCGGAAAATCGTCCAAATGGCAGTGATACTCAGCAGCTTCTTTTATGGTTATAGCATCGGATAAATTATCATAGTAGCCCAAGTTATAATTTTTCTTTTGAAAAAATGTGTACGCAAGCCATTTGTTTTTTCCAAAGCAGTAATTTACCCCCTTGCATTCACTGACGTACTGTTCTTTTGTCCACAGTATTTTTCCGTATGACCGCATCTGAGCAAGATAAAATGCGATAACCCCTATATCCGTCTCGGTTGCAATACCTGAGCGAAGAAGCTCTTTTTGTGTGTAGCCTTTTATAAGGTATCTGCATATAGTCCTCTGTTTTTCCGACAGATAAGAATACAGATCCGTTAATATGCACGAGCTGTCAACAGTATCGGCAAAGCTGCTTGATGTATCGGGAACGATATCATATAAACAATAGTCCGCATTTTCGGATATTGACTCATCTAATCGATACGCATCAGCATAAGCTTTTCTTTTTTCACAAAGCATATTTTTTATATGCTTGAGTATCCCCCATTTTATCCGAAAAGAAATTATCCCCTTGATTTTCTTTTCTTCTTCGCTTTGCAATTGTTCGGAAAAGATGAATTTCACAGCCTTTAAAAATGAAAGCATTCCGACCTCGTCAAGCTCGTCTTCATCAATAATGTGCTGTGACAGCACAAGTGCAAATTCGTGCTTTTTCATACAGTTTATAGCTCTGCACACATATCCATAAAAATGCTCTGAAAAGCAGCGTTCCTCTGTGCTCAGTGCTTCGCTGTAGGCTTGCCTGCGGTTATGTTTTCCGATACGGAGCTGATGTTTATTGCTGCTTCCTGAATACCATTCCCCTACATATCCGCCTTCTGAGCGTTCGCAAGACAATATATGCTCGGGCGTGGTTTTCAAAGCGGCAGCGAGTATCTCAGCTCTCGCCGATGTTATTACAGACCAGGCGTTCCCCCGTTCGATATCACCGTATCGAACACTTATCCCGAATTTATCTGAAATTTCTTTCATAATCTCTGACTGGGTCTTGCCTATATTCTCCCGAAGTGCGAACAAGTAATTCCGCATAATTACATTTCACCACACCTTTTGTATATTTCGTCATAGTATCATCAAACTATTCGGTTACTTCCACCAATCTGATATTCTTCTTAACGCCCGTGCTTTCCTCTTTCTCCCACGAGAGCTGAAATGTTCGGGAGCCATATACAAATTTTACTGTTGTATCCGAAACAGGAATAATCTGATTGGGCATTGTTTCATCTAATAGTGCTCCGTTTTTACACAGGACAAGATTGTCACCAAATCCGCACAACGAAGGATTTTTTGAATCGGCCATTCGTACGCCCCCTTTCCTATGTGCTTGCTTAGCCGCTTTAATAGAACGTTATGGACCCGTCCGACATCTCTATCTTACCCGCAGTACCCTCACACACAAAGCCGTCTTTTGTGGTAATAGAAACACCGTGATACTTGCGTCCTGCAGCTATCTGTGCGTTTACCTTACGTGTCAATGCACCGTCAAAGTCCCATACAGTCTCGACGTTTACAGATGCACCGAGGGTTGCATATATGCCCGTTGCAGAAAGTATAGTTGTTGCCTCGCCTGCTATAAACGTGTCTTCGCTGTCAGTAAACTGTATCTGTGTGCAAAGTGGGATATAGTCAGAAACAATGGCGTGTTCAATAGCAAATGCGGTAAAGGTTTTGCCCTTGACCGATTGGTAAAGTGCCGCCGCACGCTGTTCTGTTGAGTATTTTGATGTGATAAGAATGGACTGCAGGGAGTCGCCCACACTGCCCTGCGAATATACTTCCGCCGAATCGGTAGATGTGCTGTTATTGGTAAGCTGCACACCTGCTATTGGTCCTATATCCGCCCCTACCTGTACGGCTGTGTGCTTATCGGGAGCCAGCACCAAAGTGCTGGCGTATGAACCGAATTTAATAAAATTCAGGCTTTCATCTACTGTACATACAAATATGCCACATTCAATAGCCGATATGGTATCAAGTATGCTTCTGCAGGTAGATGCAAGGTCTGCAACAGGAATACGATCAAGAAGTGACCCGGTGCTGCCGCTTTTAAAGCCGCACTGACGTGCAATCTCCAACACAACGGAAGATGTCGCAACAGTTTTATCCGATGTAACAAGGCTTGTAAGCGTTGTATAGTCGAAAGGCGCATCAAGAAACAGTGTGCGGTCTGTAGCGGTCACGATGTATGTATTATTCTCAAACGACCGCCCCGATACATAGAATGTAGGCGCATTCACACCTTTAACCGTGCAGGCTCCGCAAGCGTCAATATAAGGGCGAAATCCCACCTTGGCAGTGTTTATTTTAAACGTAAGCTGTGCAGCGCACACACCCGATGTAGGCGCACCGCCTGCACTTACAGATATCCGGATATCATCGGACAAAAAGCCATTGGCCAGAGAATACTCAGTGCCTAAATGAGTTACCGAGTAATCACATACTGCAGCCGCTCCCTCAGAAGATATAGCGGTTGGCGATATAGTAAAGCCAACAGTCCATAGGTCAAGCTCTCCTGCCTGAATAATGCTTACCGCATTAAACTCATCAAGTGTACAGGCTATGCTTGTCCCTGTGACATTAGCGGTAACCTGTGACAGACTGCTTTTTACCTTCAGAATATTTTTGACTTTTACCGGAACATTGCCAAGAGAAATGCTGATTTTCTTTCTGGTACCTTTGCATTTTTTATACTCTGTGCCGTCTGAGGCAATAAAGCTGTTAGCAGTATCATAGACCTTTTCTATTGTTTCGGAGTAGCTCTGTACATACTCAGATACGGAAACATTATCAATGCTTATCTGCATTTAAGCACCCCCTATATCGGCTCACAGGTTTTAACACTGATGCTCATATCCCATAGCTTAAAATCGGTCTGTTCAGTCATCAGCGTGCTTGAACAACTGTCTATAGCGGCACTTACGGTGCTATCATCAACTGTAAATATCACCATGTCTGAAACGGCATATTGTTCTATTTGGGCTTTTTCCGCATCAGTAAGACAGCCCAGGGACAATGCGGCTATAGAATAGGCACCCTTTCGGCTTCCGTCATTGTCCTCAGAAGCAATTGCCTCCAGGCTTTCGGAAATGCCGCCGTACTTAATCTTTGAAGTAATATCAAGAGTGCCTATTTTAATCACCGCTTACACCTCGCTTAATAATTGAATACCTTTTTGCCTGTCTGAATTGCTATGTTACTGAACTTCTGCTGAATGACCGCAGTAATACTGTTCATATCAGCCTGCAGTCTTCCCGAAACAGTCAGGTCAAGAGCGATCGGGAGACTGTTGTTTGATATCGCAAGCTTGTTCAGAAGCTCAATGACCGAGTCAAGCTTTGTGCTGACCTGTTCAAGCGAAGCCGCTTCCGAAGATGAGCTTACAGTCTCCGATACTTCTACTGTCGGCACTGAGAGCTTTGATATATCGGGAAGCTGCGGCACTTTCTCCGCCACGACTGCCGCTATATTGCTGAGAGCAGTATCGGCAAGTGCGTTCATATCACTTATGACCGCACTCATATTGCCTGTAAATGCCTGTTCAAGAGCAGAGCGAATATCAGGATCCTTTTCCGCAAGCTTTGCAATAAAGCTGTCAGCAAAGGTATCGACTGCATCAGACATACTCTCGGCATTGAAACCATTGACAAATCCCTTTGCGGTATATTCACCGAGTTCTTCCGTTTCTTTGGAAGGAGAATGGATATCAAGGTCTGACTTTATCTGATCAAGGATATTTGAGGTAAATGTGCTTACAGCAGTGGATATGTCCTCATTGCTGCCCATCAGACCTTTTATGAACCCTTGCGCAGTCTGAACACCGGTGTTTTCGGCGGCATTCGGAAGCTGACCAAGGAGAGTATTTACCTTTTCAACAAAGCCGTTGTTCAGTTCTTCTATCTGCGGGTCATATTTAGCCGAGGACATTTCTTCAGCTTTTTTCTTGTACTTGTCAAAGCTGTTGCAGTAATCCTGAAGCTTTTTGTCAGACATACTGTTCAGCGTGTCGATTGTGTCCTTAGCGGTTTCAACATCAAGCGTGTCTATCCAATCAAGCACGTTCTGAGAAACGCCTTTTTTCTCAAGACGGTCAAGCGCCTTATCATAAGCCTGCAGTTTCTTATATGCTTCTTCGGGATCTGACAGGCTGAATATATCAGCAGACTTACCGTCCACTGTCTGCGTAGATTTGGACGTCGCTCAGAAGCTTCTTGATGTTTGTCTGATATTCTGAGGAGATCTTTTTTATTTGGTCTTCAATGTCAGATACATCATTTTTCAATCCTTCCTTAAGCGTCTTTGACGTTTCATCGGAAAGAGCTTTGCGACCTTTTATGATCTCCTCGTTATATTTTTTATAAAGGTCGCTTTCCTTGTCAAGCCCTGCAATGAGTATTTCCATCTCATTGTAGAGCATTTCTTTTGTATAGCCTTCCTCAGTTTCAGCCTTGAGCTTAAGAGCGTCGATTTTATCCTCAAGGTCCTTTTTTTCTTTTTCCTCACGCTCTTTCTGCTGGGCGTCCGCATTTTTCTTATCTTCCTCAGCAAGCTTATCATAGTAATCCTGAACCTTATCATAATACTTGTGCCACTCTGCACTTTCCTTGTACTGGCTTTCTTCAAGGAGCTGTTTACGCTGTTCCCAATAATCTTCCTCGCTTATATTTTTTATCGCAAGCTGATTATCAAGGTCTTCAAGGTCAGCGACAAGGTCTTCCCAGGACTGTTTGACACCCATAGCGGCAAGCTCGGCGCTTTTCCTTGTCTCATCTGCAACTTTCTGCGCATCAGCTTGATATCCGTAGGCAATAGCTTCATTTTTATCCATTACCTTATCGGAGTTCATATTCGTTGCTATGCTCTCATACTCAGTTATCGTATCTTCGTATGAAGCAATGATATCGTTAAGGGACTGTTCCTGGATCTTCAAGTCCCGAACCTGTTTTTCAAGGTCAAAGGTATCAAAGTAGCGTGCAGTGTCGATCTCGTCAAGGTTCTTGAATCCCCAGTCTTCAACCTTGAAATTGGAAGGATCATTCAGATACGCCTGATAGGCTTCTACTGCTTTCTCACCTTTCGCATTCGCATCATCAAGCTCTTGCTGAAACTGTTCTTTCTGCTTGATAACGTCCTCTTGCTGCTTTTTTATAGCGTCAATGTTATAAACAGCATCAACGTAATCGTCCTGTAAATAATCAAGCTTCGCCTGATTTCTGCGGCTCTCAATAAGGTCATCCATAGAGGCTTTGAGGTCTTTATAGCCCGTTATCTGGCCATTTACAACCTCAATATTCTCTCCGGAAATAGCGTTCAGACGGGATATTGCACTTTCAAGCCCCTCGGACGAGCCTTTCGCCCGTCCTTCTTCATCAACCAAAAGCTTGATCTCATTCCACAGCGACTGCATCGTATCAGCATTTTGGTCAATGGTCTTGATATTTTTCTCTGCTTCCTTGGAATTTTCCTTGTAAGTCTCTGCCTGCTCCTTAAGGGCTTTGATTTCGTCCGAAAGAGCTGCTTCTGCTTCCCTGCTTGCCTGAAGTTCGTCATTTTTTGCCTTAACATAGGACACGATGCCTACAACCAATGCGGCGATAGCAGTTGCCAAGAGCACATAAGGATTGACCGCAGCGGCAGCATTCATCTCAACCTGGCTCACTGTTGCAGCAGCGGCAGCGGCCTGATAATTTATGAGCGCCCGTACCATTTCCCCAATATGAGATGCGAATGAGCCTATCTTCCAGGCTGCCCAAGCTCCGCCAATAGCAAGTATAGTTGACTGCACTCCCGCACCGTGGTCAGCGATCCATTCAAGCCATTTTATAAGAGTGGGGATTGCATCATCGGCAGCCACATTTGCAGCTTTTGTAAGCAGTGTTTTGAGGGCTTCCGCTACTTTTTTAAGGCTTTCGCTCATCTCTTCTTCTGAAAGATTATCATTGAGCCTTCTTAATGCGGAGATAGCTTCCTTTGCCGCAGAACGAAAAGGTTCTTCCAAAGAGTCAAATATGGTTATGCCCACGCCCTCCAAAGTACTCTGCAGAGTTGTCAGGTCGCCCGATAGGTTGTCCTGCATAGTCTGAGCGGTACTTTCAAGTGCGCCCTTGGCATTGTTCAGCTTTTCATTGAGGTTGTCATACTCTCCCGAAATACCCGAAATGAGAGCCTGAAGAGTGTCCATTTGGGTCTTGCCGCCGATACGGGCCTCAAACAATGCCTTTTCCTCATCTGTGCAGTTTGAAAGCGCACCGTTGAGGGTCTTAAGGGTATTGGCAAGACCTATAAAGTTACCGTTCTCGTCCCAGGCAGATACACCGAGGGCGGACATAGCATTGGCAGCATTCTTGTTTGCGCCTACAAGGTTTACAAGGATAGAGTTGAGGGCATTGCCTGCCTCCGCTCCCTTAATGCCACGATTTGCAAGCGTTCCGAGCACGGAAGCCGACTCCTCTATAGACACATTAAGATTTTTAAGCGTACCGCCGCAGCCTACATATGCAGATAAAAGCTGTTGGAGAGAAGTGTTTGACGATGACTGTGCTTTCGTACATACATCAAGATAATGATTCAAATCGCCTACGGCAATACCCATTGCGGACATAGAGTCGGTGACCAGATCCGAGCAGGTTGCCAAATCCATAGAGCCTGCTTCCGAAGCTCTCAGTATTGGCATAAGTCCGTCAAGCATCTGAGACGTATCCCAGCCTGCAAGAGCCATATAACCCAATGCGTCCGCTGCCTGTGAAGCTGTTTTGGAAGTGTTCGCACCTGCATCAGCGGCAGCCTTTTCAAGGGATTCAAATTCTTCTGCAGTTGCGCCGGAAAGCGCCTCAACATTGGACATAGACTTGGTAAATTCCATACCGACATTTGTTGCGGCGGCTGTTCCTGCGGCGACAGCAGAGCCTACAGCAGTCACACCCGTAGCGACAGCGGTAGCCATTCCCTTTATGTCATCTTTGACCTTATTTGCAGAGCTTTTGAGTTCATCAAGAGCTTTGGCATAGTCTTTCGCAGACTGCTTTGCTTTTTTATCGGCTTCCTTAGCCTGCTCTACCGCACGTTTACGTTCTTCTTCCTCCCGTGCGGCTTTGGCGGCGGCGATGCGTTCTTCCTCTAAAGCAGCGGCAGCATCTGCTGTTGCAGTATCTGCGTGACTTATTGCCTCATTGACCTGCTCCTGTTGAGAAGAAAGAGACTGTAAATTAACTCTTAATCTCTCCGTATCAGTTATGTATCTTTGATATGCATCTTCAGGGAGCACATCATTTTGAGATAAATTCTGAGAAAGTGTTTGCTGAGCATTTTGAAGCTCAGCTAATTTTTTTGTAAGTACATCCGCCTTGGCAGAAACAGCAGCAAATTCTTCTTCCGTGGCTTTACCTTCTCCAACGGCAGGCCATAACATCTCCATTTCATTTTTTGCTGCTTCCAACTCTGCCTGCATTTTTTCAATGGCAGCATTATTTTTTTCGATAGCCTGTTGATTTTGCTGCCATTTCTGATAGCCATCTGTTACTTCCTGCTGGGCTTTTTCCATAGCCTGCAAGTTTTTTTCGGTAGCCTTAATTGACTTTTGAAGTATATCCTGCTTTTGTGCAAGTAAAGTAACATTGGTAGGATCCATTTCAAGCAGCTTATCTATATCTTTGAGCTGCTTAGTAAGGTTCTTTGAAGATTTTTCTACTTGAGCTAAAGCAGATTTAACAGGAGACGCACCTGCTTCAAATCTTATTTTTATTCCCTTTGTCTGTGCCATTTTCACTTCCCCTTACTTTGCGGATATTTTTGAACACTCTCTTATGAATTTTTCTCTCGCTTCGTCAGCATTTTTATAGATATGAGGGTACGCCTTAGTACGCTGTCCTTTCTTAGGTCCTCTTGTAATAATATGACCGTGTTCAAGTGGCATTTCAATATTAGGTTTGGAAGAATTATAAACTATGTACCCGTCCTTAGTTTTACGTTTCTTCCAACCCTTTTTGTATTTTCCTGTACCGGGACTTGAATTTCTTATATTTTCAAGGCACTCAGCCGCACAATCATTTGCTTTTTCCATTGCCTGTGCTGAAATGCTGTCTATGCCTTTTTCATATTTTTCTACGATATCTGATGCAAGTGAATCTAAACCTACGATACCCATACTACACCTCATCAAAACGCATCAAAATCAGCCTGTGTCGCCTTGCGCTTTGTACCCGAAGGGGATTTACCGCCGTTTTTGATTTTTATATATTCCGTTATACTGTTAAGCAAAAATCCGATAGACATATTGCTTATATCATTCATACTCATTCCGCAGGCCAGACAGCAGGCGGTAAGATTTTCAGCAGTAAGCTTTCCCGAACCTCTCCCGCCGTCAGCTATAGCCTGGTCAAAAGCCTTGCCGAGAAGGTCCATTGCCTGCGGAAGCAGTTCAACAAGTGGAAAATTCTCAAAACTGTCCATCCACACATCGGGGTCGGGTATCGTTTCGGGCGAAGCCGCCTTTGCCATACTCCAAATAAGCCAATATCCGACTTCCAGCGTAATAGCAGCCTTTTGTATCTCATCTGCGGAGATATTCAGATTTACTGCCTTTATCCGCAGAAAATCATCGTAATACTCAACGCCGAACTGCTGCTTATACTCAATAAGCACTCTGCCTGTAGCGGCAAGGTTGAAGACCGTATCTTTTACCTTTATTGTTTTTATCATTTAATTCACCGCCGAAAACCATTCTTTATAAGACGCTGCGGAAACATTTGAAGAAATACGCTTTATTTCTTTGGTAATCGGGTGCTTTCGTATCGACACCGAAAGCGATATAGGGTCTATTTTCACAGAATTGCTTGTGGTTTCCGCCGAAAAGGCAGGACGGGAAAATGTGCTGTAAAAATACTTATGCCTTTGCGGCACACCCGACGTCTCAAACAGCAATGCACACTTCGGAAGCACAAACGAGGGAACGACCTCGATAAGGGTCCCATCATCTGCAGCTGTGTATCCGAGAATATCTTTCAGGAAATCCTCTGTCAGTCCTGCAAATTCTATTGTGCCGTTATACCCGTCAAAGATCGTATATGGTGTCTTTTCTTCCCCGTCAAGCCCGGTAAACTTTATTTCTCGGATAACAGGGTCAAGCTTTATACTGACAGCTCCGGGAATATTTTTCGGTGTGCCGTAGCCGTTTTCGGATAAAACCGCATAATATAATTTGCTCAGTCCATAGGACACGCCCATTTTCTCACCTTCTTAAAAAATCGGCACATCAGCATCAAGCCAATGTGCCGACGTAATCACATTTTTATTATCCTGCGTCCATAAATCAGGCAGCTTCTTCAACAGGCTCCTGAACTGCGGTAAACCACTTGCCGTAGCGCTCCTTATTCTGGGACTCAAGCAGAGAGGACTTGATGTTGTGGTCGTTTTCTCTCGCCATACAAGTAAGTGTAAGGGTATTTGTATTGGGAGTTGTGGACTCTTCCTTTGTGGAAGATGCGATAGTAGGACGCTGTGCGGAGCATCTGTAGAATACAAATCTCTTTCCGGAAACATCGCCCTCAAACTGGAACATCAGTGCAAACTCCTTGCCCTGTGCGTCCGAGTTCTCAACCAGCATTCCGTCGATGATCTTCTCACCAAGGATATCGGTGCGGAACGAATCGGGGATTGTTGCGATCTCAAGGTCGCCCTCATAGCCGGCATTTGTCTTTACGTTATAGAATACGATGTTGTCGGCATAAAAGGGGTTCGCATCACCGGAAGGGTCAAACGAAACCGATACGCCGCCGGGAATAGGTACGGGAGTTTCATATGTATATTTCTTCAGAGCTGTGTCATAGCTCAGAGGGGCGTAATACACGTTGCACAGACCGTACTCGATCTTGTTCTTTTCACCGGACATATTTTAACACTCCTTTTCTTGATATTTGTTGATACTTCTTGATATTTCAGCCCATTAACGGGACTGTGAAGTAAACAATGTGAACCGAGTCTTCCTCAAGGTCACTTTCTGTTGTATCATAATAGAGACCTGCGGAAGTCAGGGCACTTTTTATTCTTTTTTCTGCTGCAAGGTCTTTGACCTCTGTGTAGAGTTCAATGATAACCGTAGGCATTTCTGCAAAGGTCACATTATCCGCACCGAAATTATCGGAACCGCTGCAGTACCACACGCAGTACGGGTATTCGGGCATATCGCCTTTATTGCTGCGAAAATCGTGATAAGCAAAAGGAATACCAATTTTTTTCATAAAAGAAGAAAAGTCAGTAAGCTTAATCATTCAGAGCAGACACCCCCCTGAACTGGACCTCAAAGCAGCGTTCCTTAACATTCGCCATCTGCTTTATGTGGTACACCGTGCCCTTGTATCTGATACGCCAGTCCACCTTGTTAAGCTCCTCCATCCAAGGAGCAAAGCGTGTCTCAAAAAGCACGGTATCCTGTTCATTCGTTCGGGCAGCTTCATAATACAGTTTTCCCGATGCAAGGGAAACAGCGGCAAGTGCTTCGTGCTCACACACCCAGTCTGCCTTCTCCTGTCCGAGTTCAGTTCGGGTAATGATCTTGTGAAGAAACTCAATAGTCTTGTTTTTAACCGTCAAGCTGCTCCCTCCTTGCCGCCGTCGATTCATCGGTCATCTGAAGATCAAATATCCTGCTGTTTACGTATCGTTCCAAAAATGTAGTGTTCTTGGCATCATCACGCATAGCATAATAGGATATAAAGCACAGACCATTGACCACGTCCGTGACCATAGGATTATGCACTTCCGTCCAATTAACGGCTGTTGCCTGATAAAGGCGCTCATATGCCTGCTCAATAAGACTTTTGATAAGCTGATATTCCGGGTCGGAAAACGCTGTTGTGACCGATGTGCCTATATAGTGTGCTACTTGCATTACCTGTTCATCTTCAATTTGATACTCACGGGGCATTTATATCACCGCGCCTTATGAGCTTTCAAGCAGCGCTATAAGCTCAGCTTTGTTAAGAGTGCTGTAGCCTGTCAGACCTTTTGACTTTGCAATGTCCTTAAGCTCAGTTACCGTCATTGCCGAATAATCGGAAGTGTCTGCCGCTTCCGTAATGTCAGCGTTTAAAACACTGACATTTTCGGAGGAGGCTGTGCCTTCATCAGCAGACTGTGAAGACGGGGACTGATTTATCGCCTTATCTTCACTTTCGGCTGTATCAGACACTCTTTACTTCCGCAATACGGAAGGCAGAAGCAAGCTTGATCTGATGATCGAACCACGCAGTAATTACGAAGCTGTTGACGCCGGTCTTGATGTTCTTATCAGACTCATACTGAATAGCAGGCTCATAGTTGAAATGAGAATAAGAGAAGTCGCCGACAATGGGCTTGACCGCACTGCTGCAGAAGAATACAGGCACGCCGAGGATAGACTCAGGAGGTGCGGTGTACAGTGTAGCATTGCCGTTGGCAAGGGATTCTACTATCTCAAGATAGTCATCACGTCTCATACAAACCTCTGCACGCTCAAGGAACATATCATCGAGGTCAGCAATAGCCGCTCTGATTGCGGAAAGCTTTGTTGTGCCCTCGACCTTCTTGATGCCTACAGTGGTCTCGTAAAAGCTCATATGCTTCTCTGCTTCCTTTGTGGGAGAAACGGCGAAGGCAACCTTTCTTTCCTTTGTAGCAAGAGCAGATGCAAGACCTGCGTTGACATAGGACACAAGGTTGGCAACAGTGGAGAGCAGCACGCTTTCGGAAATATCAACAAAGCCCTTGAACTTGTTTCTTCCAAAAGCAATCGTAGAACCCTTTGCAGTGATCTCCTTTGCGGTCTCACCGTCGGCGATAAAGTCATCATCTTCGGAGGAGAAGTCGAGACGGGGAAGTTCCAGATTGGAAATAGATGTGAACCTTGAATGCTCTCTGAGAGGGTTCTTGATCATAGGCTCAGTAACGATCTCAGTGGAAACGGTCTTAGGCAGGAACGAACCGCCGCCTGTAGTGCCGTCATCAAGTTTGAGCGCATTCTTAGCTGTCTCGGGTACTGCGCCCTTTTTCATTGTAGCCTTGATAAGGTCAGCGTACGCAGCGTTAAACTTGTCCGTATCGGACATAGCGCCGTCAGATGCTTTTGATGCGGCAAGCTGAGCCTGTGCATCTGCGTCATATTCAGCAATCTGCTTATTGATGCCTGCAAGTCTTTCGGTAAGGTCAGCCACAACAGACTGCTGCTTTTCTCTGTCCTCTGCCTTTGTAGTCACATCTGAATACATATTCGAGAGCTTTGCCTTTTCGGCTTCGAGATTTGCGGCAACACCTGCCCTTGTCTGTTCGAGAGTCCATCTGTTAGGAGTATTGATAGCGGGCATAAACATCATCCTTTCTTTTTTTGTACTCGGCAAGCACTTTTTCAGCGCTTTCGAGGACAGCCTTTTCTTCAGCCGTCATTTCACGTTTCTTGAGCTTTCCCTGCTCATCGGAAGAAGTTCCCGCTGCATTTCCCGAAGCGTCCTGCTTCGGCGCTCCATCATCTACAAGAACGCTTGAAGGTACATTCTTATAGTGATTATAATAATCCTTCGGCAGGCAAGCCTGCTGTGTTCCGGCAGCATCGATATAATCAATGAAGCCGTAGGATGAACACTCTGCTGCTGAAAACCAAGTCTCGGCGTCCATAAAGTCCCGTATTTCCTGCTCGCTCAAAGTACCATTGGTTTTCTGAAGATAAACAGAAACAAGGCTTGAATCGATTTTTTTAAGGTCATTCGCCGCCTTTTCAAAGTCCTTGTAATTGCCGTCAACGCTGTTTATAGCGTTATGTATCATAACAAGTGCAGTGCTTGCCATATGCACCTCCGCACCGATACCGAAAGCGATCACAGTTGCAATAGAAGCGCAAAGGCCATCGATATAAACCGTCTTTTTGCATCTGAGTCTTGAAAGCATTGACATTATAGACATACCCTCAAAAACAGAGCCTCCCGGAGAATTGATATACACGTTAAGCTGCTTGATGTTTTCAAGAGCTTTCAGCTCTTTCTGCACATCTGTAGCACTCTTGTAGCCGTATTCCTCACCACAACGTAATATGGACGTATAGATATAAATTTCAGCCGAGTTTTCCGTAACATTACGGATATCAAAGTAATTCTTTTCCGTTGCTATTTTTCTCACCTCCTCCTGATATCTCCTTCGCCGTTATTTCAGGCAAAAGCTTTACATCTACAAGATCCTTGCTGATGTAATGAATATCTCCGCCATCATAAGGCGGCAAGTCTTCAAGTTCAAGAACAAAATTCGGACTGTACACGCCGTTTCGGATCATCTTCTGGTAAAACTCACCTCTTACGGACATATTGCCTCTGGCAAAGCCATTCATATTGAACTTGATCTCATACCCGTCCTCACGCTCCCAATTTGAAAGCAGCCCTCTGGTAAAAGCCTGTTCATACATTCGGATAATGGGAAGGAGTGTATCCTTGAGATACATCAGATCTGCTTCCTCAGATGAACCCGATTTCGTATCACCCCACAGCTTTGAAACGGGAATATTGAAAACGGACGCAACCTTTTTTATGGTTATCTGCTCTGCTTCAAACACCTTGGGATCAATAACGTTGCTCGCCTGCATATCCCTTATCTCTTTTGTTGAGTCGAGATACAAAATACCGTGCTGCTTGTATCTTGATATCATAGCATCGTATTTTTCCATTATAGCGTTTGAAATATTGTTACCTTCAAGCTTAATAACGATATTTGGCTTTAAGCCATAGTTCATTTGATTTACGGAAAACTCCTTGACCTTACGGTCATAATTAAATGTATTCCGCAGGACATCAAGAGGCTTTATGCCTTTTGTATATCCGTCTGCTGAAATATAATCGACCTCGATAATATGACTGCAATGGATATAATCGTTGATATCGCCGTTGATGATATGGTAGTAAAGCTCGTGCGTACCCCTCTGCACCACAGGCTCAACCTCTGCACTTTTCAGAAGATATAACGCTCGTACCCGACCGTTTCTGTCATAATCCTTAAGGGCATATGCGGCTCCTGAGCAGTTACGCTCCGCTTCCATAGAGCGGATAAACTCAAAGGTCGTCATATTTGGATTAAAGCCGAAAGCACATAAACGAGCAACACTGTTTTCCGAAGGCTTTACCTTGTCGAAATTATGCCGCAGCGTTATAGGTGCACAGGCTATAGCGTTTGAGAGCATCGACACCGCAGCGAACAAAGTCTCATTGCTGGCTAAGGTGGAGTTGTCAAATGTATAAAAAGAATTGTGCTGATCAACATAGATTGACCCCTTCTTTTTTCTGAATTTATCAAAGAACCCCAAATCTATCACTCCTTGTCCTTGTCGGAGCTGCGGGAGGAGAAGGCAAAGTTCAATGCAGCAACGCTGTCGAAGATTTTATCAAGCATAGTGAGAATATGCTTGTATTCTGCTTTTTTATCGTCATTTTCTGCATTTTCTTTGCAATTTTGGGCGATTATCTCGCATTTTTCCTCATTTTTTTGCAGATTTTCCGCAATTTCTGCCTTTAAAATCGCATTAAAACGCTCTTTGAAAGTGTCAGAGCTTACGAAATAGTACACAAAACGGCACTCATCAGGCTCCTTGTTTGAAGGCTTTATCTTAACGCATTCAACCCCCTCTTTCATAAGCTTGTAGGCTATTCTTTGGTCGCAAACCAAAAATGTATTTTTCATTTACGGCAGCTCCTTTACTCGGTGAATATATTCTTTCTTGAGTGCTTCTGCCCGAAGCTTCATTCTTGCCGAAGTACCTCGGAAGCCTCTGCGGATCATATCCTTGCGAAGCTCTGCATCAGTCACAAGTGTCACATACACCTCTCCGCAGTGAGAGCATCTAAAATAATCGAACTGTATGCCGTCCAAAAAACGCTTTGTTTTGACGGAAGCAGCTTCAATAGTGATAACTCCGCTGCATTTATCGCAAAAGACTTGTGATTTTGCGGAAATTCTGCGACTTTTCATAAACACATTCTCCTCATATTTCGGGTGCATAGAATATATCAATGTGCGGAGGCTGGAGACTGTGCATTGCGATAGAGTCAATGCCTGCCGCAACAATATCTATCCTGCCTTTTGCTTTTTTCTTATTTGGCATCTGATTAAGGTTTGCATCAACGTACAGTACCACATTGCCAAAGCACATTCTGGCCAGAGGATTTTCTGCGTGAAATATAGTCCTGTCAAGCAGCATTCTTTCCCAATCCTTCATAGGGATTGTCAGATCCTGAAGCCTTTGTGGAATTTCTGCAACGTGCAAGCCTGCATCAGTAAGCTCTTGCTCTACATAGGAGGCGTGCCACGGGTCAACGCCGACCCAAGACAGCTTGTATATTTGGCTCAGCTCAATGATCTTGGCAACAATGACACTGTACTTTATTGTCCGCCCCGGAGTCGTCAGCAGATAGCCCTCCTCAACCCACAGCGAATAAGGCACTCCGTCTTTGACTTCGTGTTCTTTGACAAGCTCTTCGGGCTTCCAGGCAAATATGAGCTGAAACCAGAAGTCAAGCCACTCCTGCGGAGGAAAAGTAAGAACAAGAGCAGTAAGGTCAGTTGTACTTGACAAGTCAAGACCCGCCCAGCACTCAAGCCCTCTGAGATCAGGTACCTCATACAGCGGAAGCGTTGTTTCGTCCCATACAGTAAGAGGCAGCCAGCCTACGGTTTTAACAGATATCCACTGATTAAGGCGAAGCCAGCGGAACAGCCGCTCCGAAGCCTTGCTTGTCCTTGCATCAAGAGCTTCACTGCGGAGAACATCAATGTCAATGGTGATGCCAAGTGAGGGATTGCATTGATACCACACATTTTCGTCAAAGATGTCAATGTTCTTTATCTTCTCATAATCACCGCCAAGCCCCCAAATAAACGGAAGCCAAATGGGATTATCTGCATATTCCTTGTTTCCGTGACGATACTCATATATCTTACGGGCCTTTTCGTGAATTTCCCAGCCTATTGAATTTCGGTCGGGATCATCTCCTGCAGTCGTAAGCACTATGTACACAGGCTGCTTGCGGGCAGAGCCCGAGCCAAAAGTCATAATATCCCAAAGGTCTCGGTTAGGCTGAGCGTGAAGCTCATCGAAAATAACACAGGTCGGCTTGTAGCCGTGCTTGCTGTAAGCTTCTGCGGAAAGCACCTTAAATACCGTATGAGTGACCTTATCAACAATTACTCTCTGTGAAGCCTTGATTTTCGCCCGCTTTTTAAGGTACGGACACTGGTCAAGCATTGACAGAGCTGCATTGAATACGATAGAAGCATTATCCTTATCAGCGGCGCATACATAAACCTCACCGTCATATGCGCCGTCAGCAAAGGTATGATAAAGGCCAAGCCCCGCCGCAAGCTGAGATTTCCCGTTCTTCTTCGGTATCTCAAAGTATAG
>OHKS01000362.1_pt1 | contig 19729 bp, 19 predicted proteins | sample 1568881 | NCBI WGS metagenome assembly OHKS01 (sample SAMEA3879569, study PRJEB24766) | human gut metagenome | biome: human-associated habitat; feature: feces | place: USA | collected 1985/1987 | reverse complement strand
ACAGGTTTCCCGCCGTATCCGTTACAAACATGCCGAACTCGCTGACGGACATTTCCTGCCCGTCATCACCACGTGCCGTGCAGGAGCTGATGGACATGACGGCGTCCTGCTCCGGACTGTCGTTAGGGCCGGAGCAGCCGCTGAGGGCTGCAACCGGCATTACAAACGTCAGACAAATAATGAGATGATTGAATGGTTTATCCATATTTATAGTTTTTAGTTTATGTCCACCGATACCTTTCTGTCCTGGTATACAGTGATTGACAGTTTCCTTCCGCTTTCGTTTTGGGTCAGCGTAATCGTGCCGCTACGGTCGGAAGTTGTCGGGTTTTCACTGACGGTTGCCGAGTTTGTGCCGGCACTGATCCAGGACACGTTGGCGGAAGCCGACCAGCCGATATTGCTGCGGGAGGTTTCGCTGCCGTTGGTGTATGTGATCTTCTGTGAGGTGACACTGTAGGTGACGGTTCCCCCGGTGGAGACGACGTCATCACCGCTGACGGCTCCGAGCGTGAATATGTACCCGTAGGTGATTACATCGGCGGGCTTTCCATCCTGATGGATTGTCACATGGCCTGATTTTCCTCCGTAACTTGCCGTATAGGTACAATTGCGGGATGAAGTGCTGCCATTGGCCGCCACTGTGACAGTCGTGCCGCTCCGGCTGAAGCCCGACGCGCTTCCTGACCATGAGGCGGATGAGCTCACATCCACACTCCGGTATTCTGTGGTGGTGCCTGTTGTTATGCCGTTCCACTTCGTGTATTTCGGACGGCTTTGTGATGCTGTCGCACTCAGGCGGCTTGTGCCTCCGGATGAGCCGATACCGGACGGGCTGGCGGACACTGACAATGAGCCTGTGGTCCAGTTGCCGTACTCCGTTGTCTGACTGCCGGCGGACTGTCTGACCGTACAGGCGGCCGACCTGCCGTTTGAAGTGGCCGTGACTGTGCAGGACCTTTCAGACGCTGTTGTGTTGTTGCCTGCTGTCAGTGTTGTTCCGGACAGGCTGAATCCGCTGCCGGCTGCCGACAATGACGGTGTGGCCCTGTCTGTTTCCGTACCGCCGGAACCGCTGACACCGTTCCACGTCCATGTGCGGGTACGGGTTGCCGCCGCGCTGATGGAGGATGTGCCTCCGCTTGCGGCTATCGTGGCCGGATTGGCTGACACTGTCACGTTCCAGGCACTCCATGACGCATATTGCCTGTTTCCTGCAGACTGGGTGATCGTACAGCTGGCTGATTTACCGGCATGGGTTACCGTATATGTTATACTTCGCGTGCTTGTTGAGGTGTTGTTGCCGGCGCTGACTGTTTTTCCGGACAGGCTGAATCCGGCTGCACTGCCCGAGATGACAGGTGTGGCGGTTTCCGTACCGGTCTTTACCCCATTGGTATATACGTCACGCGCAGCCGAGCAGGTCAGCGTTGACGTTCCTCCGGCGGCCGCGATAGTGGTCGGACTGGCGGATATGTTTACTTTCCAATCTCCGTAACCGGTTGTTCCGGCCGGCTGCTTGACTGTACAGGTCGCTGATTTACCGGCATGTGTTGCCGTGACTGTACAGGATCTTTCAGATGTTGTTGTGTTGTTGCCTGCTGTCAGTGTTGTTCCGGACAGGCTGAATCCGCTGCCGGCTGCCGACAATGACGGTGTGGCCCTGTCTGTTTCCGTACCTCCTGAACCGCCGACACCGTTCCACGTCCACGCACGGGTACGGGCTGCATCGGCCGTGATGACGGATGTACCTCCCGTGTTTGCAACCGTTTCCGGATTGGCCGATACGGTTACACTCCAGTCGCTCCAGGATGCGTATTGTTTTGCACCGGCATCCTGTGTTATGGTCAGGCTGTTATCCGATGTTATGCCGTTGTAACTGCCTTTTACGGTAATACTTCTGGCATTTGTCGTAGTATTGTTGACAGCCAGGACCTGATTCCCGGACAGGCTGAATCCCGTCCCGGTTCCACTGAGGGAAACCGTTACATTTTCTTTTTTATCAGGATCCCGGTGGTCGTTATAATAAGTGCTGAGAACGGCTGTGACAGCCTTGTTTCCTCCGGCAGCGGGTATGTTTCCCGCAGTTGTGCTGATTTGCAAGGTCTGCCGCGTGGTAGCGGAGGACTGTTGTACCGGCAGGATGTAAGTCCTTCCGGATTCTGCTTGGGTAAACAGGACCTTGCCGTTTCGGGGAGCGGTATTCAGGTTTTCCGCCACCTTTATTGTTTTGCCCGCCTTGTCCGGGGTTATCCAGACGTCTGTCGTTGAAACCGTGTAATCCAATGGACTCTCAGTGCCGGGCAATGGCTTCCCGTTTATTGAATAATATTTGTTTGAAACCGTTTCGTAGTTATAGATGCCGCCGGAATAGCCGCTGCCGATGGTTTCCGGACTGACGGTAAAGGTATACTGCAGCTCTTTGCCCATGAACGGAATTACGGTAGTATGCCCCGCAAGGAATTCTTTCTTTGCCGTAAGGGTGTAGTCCTTTTTTGTGCCGTCGGCAAATAAAAGGGTAAGGAATGTACCGTCGGCATCCCGGTCCTGCGCCGGAATGACCGCAGTGAATGTGCCGCCGTCATTATACATCCGTATATCCGAGGTGGCTCCAAGGGTATTGGCGGTGCCGGTTCCCAGGTTGATATTGGCTGTAGCCTTGGCCCTTTGGATGGTCACGCCGGAAAGTGCCTCTCCCGCTTCCGGCGTATAAGTGACCTGCAGCCGGGACAGCCGGTGGGAGAAGGCGAGCGTTATGACCTTATCGGTTGTTCCGCTCCTGTTGGCCGCATACATGAAGTCGGAAAGCGTGATGCCTTCCCGCTGGTCCCCCTGTATGCTGAAATCATAATCCAACGGATTGCCCATGTCTTCCCTGTAGGGGTAATAGGCATAATAATCCGTTTCATAGCCGGCGGCTATTTCGTTGGCGTCCGCCACGAACTGCGAGCCGTTCCAGACGAACCGCTTGTTGTCCGCATAGTTTCCGGACGTTTTCAAGGTTGCAGGCGCTGATGACATGCGTACTGCCGCATAGACGCCGATGGCATCCCCGGTCTCAAACGTTGTCTCGGTTGCCCGTGCTCCCCCTGCGTCAATTTCAAAGGACACGGTATCACGGCTGTGGATTGCGGTGCCTTCCTCATTCTCACAGCCCTGCAGGGACAGGAGGGTTGTCATGGCCAGCCAGGGGAAAAGGCTGTTTAAAATATTCTTCATTTTCATCGTTTTGTCTGATTATGGGGGATTGGCAGCCCCGATATGGTTTGTAACAGGGCGGGAAGAAAGGCTTCCCGCCCCTTAAAGTCAGATTACAGGTACAAGCTGGATTTCACCTTTCACATCGTCTGTCCAGGGTTCGATGGTCACACCGCTGCCATCGGCACCGCCGATGACCAGACCGTTATTCCCCAGTACGATGTCGTAGATATTACGGTAAGAGCGTTCCCATTTCGTTCCGGCCGGGAAGGTGAATTGCAGCTGCTTTCCGTCAATGGTGAACACGGCCTGCATATCCTTGCCCGCTGTCGCATCAACCGGAACGACAATGGATGAAAAGGATACGGCCTTGTCTGTCAGAGTGGCGCCGGCGCTGAATTCCACATTGCCTGCCGTCGTTTTTGTCAGGGAACCTGTTGAAATATCCATAGTGGCACGGGTATACAACGGAGTGGCGGAACCGACATTCTTCAGTGTGATTCCGGTAAGGACGCCTTCCTGTCTGTATCCTTCCGTTTTCTTCATGCGGAATACGACCTGTGAAAGGGCATGTTTCATCGTGATGTTCACATTACGGTTCAGGATGCTCGCCTTGGTGTCGCCCTGTCCGTACAGATGGTCCGTCTGGGTGGTGATGTCCACCGGAAGGGCGGAGGGGGTGGTCAGCGTGGCATCATACGGATAATAAGCGAACACCGTCGCCTCGTTCTCATCCAGCAGGATCTCTTCCGAAGTCCATCCGGCAGCTGAATAGGTGAAAGGGGTGTTGGTATAGACGGCATTCTGGTTGTACGGAGTGCCCAGAGTACCGTTGCAGACATAAAGACCCAGCTTGTCACCGGCTTCCCAGGCGGTCTTTTCCGCGCGGGAAACAGCGGGAGCACCGATGTTGGCGTTGATTTTCAAGGAGGCACGGACATCCTTGACGGTTCCTTCTTCATTCTCGGAACAGCTGCATGCCAATACGGCAAGACACGCTGCGAACAAAAACATTTTCTTCATTTTGTAAAATTTTAAATTGATGATAAAAAAACAGTATTAATAAGTAATTATTCCCTGGCCCCATTCCACATTCTGCCAGTCCTCGATGGAAGCGGATGCGGTATGTAGGGACGGGGATACGCGGACGGTGATGTCCACACTGATACCGTCAGCGGTGAAGTCCTTGAACACATCACTCAGGTCAAGATCCGCATCCACGGGCATGTCCCCGTCCAGATGAAGACGGATGACATTGCTCACCCCGGTATTGATGCCGAACACCAGCACTTCCTTCCGGAAGAAATTCTCCTTTTTAGGGGAGACGGTGAAAGGCAGGGTGGCGAAACCGCTTCCCTTTTCCCTTGTACGTACATACCGGCTTGTGGTCACGCCGTCAAGTTCGGCGGTGATTCCGGTATATTCCAGGATTCCCGTATTCGTCACCGTGATGTTGAAGACAATCCGCTGCACCATCAGTTTGCTCTCGCAGGTGACGTGCAGGGTGTCGTCAGTCATGACCGTACCGGTCACGGAAGAGGAATACGCGTATCCCTGCTCCGCCGTGATCTTTCCCTGTTCCGTCGGAACACGCAGGCGGACGGTGGCGGCGGAGCCCGCATCCTCCAGGATGTTGACATCCTTGTTGCAGGCGAGAAACTCGTAACTCCCGATATGCAAGGTCCCATACGCATCACCGCTTCCATTAAAAGGAATGGAAAGATTGTCATATTCCGCCACGCCGTTACCGGTCAGCGGAAAAACCATCAGGTTCATCTCCGCCTGTTCCGGTGTGCCCATATCGGAAGGGTGATGGAACCCGTTACGGGCGTGCAGGTATCCTTTGTAAATACAATCCTCGGTGAACAGGCCGTCACAAGAGGAAAGTGACAGCAGGGACAGGAATATGCCGGGCAGAATTCTTACTATTTTATTCATATTGCGACAGGTTTAAATTATACGTTGTTATCAGCCGGTTGATTTCCGGATCAAGACGACCGCGATAGGCTTTGGAACCGTCCAGTTCCAGTGAGCGCATGAAGGAGGACACGGCTTTGCCGTCGTCTTTCAGACGGCTGTACAGGATGGACAGCAGGTAGCACACATTGGAACTTTCCGGCAGGGATTCCAATATTCCGGCAGCCCGTGCATCATAGCCCAGTGACATCAGGCAGATGGCCGTGTTGTAGTCGTTATAGTCCGACAGTATCACCAGCGCGTCCTTGTACTGCCTGTCCTCCATCAGGTCGAGACCGTGCATGTAGGCCGAGTCAAGGACGGTGGTGTATTTGAATTCCTCTATCATATCCCGGCGGTGCAGGTAGAATGCGAAGTTCACCGCACGTGCCAGAGGATAATAGTTCTCCCTGATATGCTTGTAGGCATCCGGAAAACGTTTCCGGATCCCGGCCTCCCTTGCGTCCGGATCCTTGACGGAGGACATGATATCCAGAACGGCTGACCTGTCATCCATTTCCGTATCCTGTTGTACCTTGCGGACAAGAAGCTGCCAGTCCTCGCCAATCCACCGGGGACGGATCAGGGTGTCGATGCCGGTCCTGTCATCCGTTCTTCCGGACAGGTACTCCTTCAAGGCAACGGCACGCTGCCTGGACAGGATACGGTTCGCGGCCGCGCTGCCTTCCGGGGATGCGGTGGCGGTCATGTCAATGCTGTCCATCACCAACTCACCGGTATAGGTCAGCTTGTTGATCGCTTCCAGGACTTTGTCTATTTCGGAACGGTTGTTCCCGTATTCCTCGTCAAACAGGTATCTGCCTGCCGGATAATTGATATAGGCGGTCGTATTGGCCGTGGCCTTGCGGTATATCTTCTCCTTCCTGTACCGGGGCGCATGGTCCAGGAACTGCACCATACTGCTTATATAATAGGTAATGGTATCCGAGGACGGTAAATTGGCGGAACTGCCATTGACGGCAAGTATCCTTCCGTCTACTGTCAGATCAATACGTTTCGTGTTATCGGTAACATCCATCTCCTGCCGGTAATAATAGCTGAAGGTATTGTTCCTGTTCCTGATGACCGTATCCAGACGGGCGGCCTGGTAAGGGAAACGAACCAGCTCCTCATATTTGCGTGACACCGCGTCACGTTTGCGTTCGTTCTCCGCAATGCGCTTGTAATCGAAGTATCTCTCCGCTATACGCGCCGAATCTTCCGGCGTCACCCTGCGTACCTTCAGAGGGGTGCCTTCCGAGAACATGCGGTAGCGGGACGGAATCAGCGTGGTGTCCAGATCACGGCGGAGCCAGTAAGCGGGAAGTACGGACAGGATGGTGTTGTGGCCGGCGATGGCCATGCGGTTCCGTTCCATCTTCGCGTTGAAGTGCTGGTAACGGCGGTTCCATCTCTCAGTCCAGTCAATCCATTCCTCGCGGGCGATATAGTCATGCTTCCATGCCTGGTAGAACTCCTCCTCCAGCTCGGCCATGGCACGGCGATAGCCTTTCATGTCGAACATCTCTTTCAGATAGGCGGAATCCGGGATGATGCTGTTTATGAAGGCCTGGTACTGCGCGTATCCTTTTTTCTGCCGCTTGACGAAGTCGGCGCCGGATAGGAAGATCCTCTCCAGTTCTATGCGTCTGCCACGCTTGTAGGCCACAGGGGTCAGCTGTACCTGCCATTTGTCATCTATCAGCCTGCCCGGAACGGTCACGACAAAATCCAGATTCACTTTTCCGGCACGCTCGGGGATGTTCCTGTTACGCGCGACAATGGTCACCTCGTCCAGCTGCAACACGGTCATCTCTTCACCCGTAACGCTGTCACGTTCGGCCATGGTGACAATATGTTCCACTCCCGAACTGTCCTTCCAGGTGATTTTTTCGGGAACGGAATAGCATGTCGTGTCCGGTGCAGGCCGCTTGCCGGCCTGTGAGAGACCGACCTTGCTGATGCTCCTTTCCATCTTGTGGGACAGGGAACAGGATAAGGACAGCAGTGGAAGTAAAAGGATTACAGGTATGTTTCTTTTTTTCATAGGACCGTACATTTAGAAAAGATATATCATGTTCAACGCCACACGTGAAGGTATCAGATACCATCCGTGTTTTCTGCCCAGGAAGGCGCCGCATTCCCGGCAACGGTATTCGTTGTACCTCGCCCAGACCGCGGCGCCGCCGAGTTCCCATTCTATGTTCCATGTTTTTGACAGGGGGTAGGCCTTGCCGATGGAGAGGCCGATGCCGTAGCCTTCTCCCTCATAACGTTTCTTGTTCCATATCCTGCCGATCGAATAGCCGCTTGCCAGGGTGTTCATCCCGACAAAAAAATTGGAGTAGGACTCCACGAACCAGTAGCGCACGCCCGGCATGACAGTCAGGTTGCGGAACTGGCGGTTATCCTTAAAGACGAAGGGATTGTACTGGACCGGTAGATGAAGCGACCATCGGCGGTTCAGCGTCATGGACCCCTCCAGGTTGATGTTGCCCGTTGCCAGCCCTATCAGGTTGGTACGTGCGGAATAGAACTGGGCCGGGGATGCCAGGCAGACGCCCAACAATATCCCCAGAAAAAAGAATTTCTTTCTCATCTGTTTTCTCCTTCCTGATTGGACGGCCGGGAATTCAGCACGGTGATGTCCCATGCCGTCAGCGTGTTGAAGTAACGGCCGTCCCATTCACGGGCGGAAATGTCAAATTTGACACTGACCTCCATACCCTCCTCCATGGGAAAACGGTCCATGTTGTCATTCATCACTTGCAGGCAGATCCTCTTCGGATACTGGTCTTGCGTTTCTATCACAAACTCACGGGACTTCCACGGAGTGCCCGATGTCTTTCCGACTCCTTCCTTAACCGGAAAGAGGGTAAGTACTTTTCCTTTTATCTCCATATTTTTTTCGTTTATGTGTTTCTAATCAAGTGAACGGGGATGAACCGCAACCATCCTTTTCACGATCTGCTAAAACCATTCGGCATCCGGATCGACCTCCACGGAAAGCCGGTCCATGATCCATGTGATCAGTCTGTTGACAAAGCCCATGTTTTTATCCTTTTAAAAGTATTATCCTTCAATTGCCTGCTCAGACTTATATGGCGGCCGTCATCAACTCCGGTCATATAAGCCTTGTGGTTCGTCTTATGCCTGTTCGCCACAGGCTTTCTTCTGACAAGCCTGAACCTGCCCATATAGTCGTCTATCAGTTTTTGGTGACAGATCATGAGGCCGGTTTCCTGCGGATTCTTTCCGTTATCTTTTCTGATACTTCTTTCATATTGTTTGCTGTATTACATCTCATTTCCTGCAGTCATTGCTTTTTTTTTACAGGCTTGCAGGAACTCGTTGAAATCGTTATGCCGGGGATACAGCCGGACGGACTCATTGACCAGTACCGTATCCTTCCCAAGATTCCCCTCCAGTTTGTCCAGGGCGTCCATGCCTGCCTTGTCGTTGTCCAGAAAGGCATGTACCAGCCGGTGCCGGGAAAGGAACTCTCCGGACCTGCCGGCCATGGCCGTGGAGTTCAGGATGCAGAAATTCATTGGCGGCAGTCCGGGATGTTCCCTAGCATACTGGAGATAGCTGAGAAAATCCATGAATCCCTCGAAAACGGCACAACGGTCGCCTCCATTGTCAAGACAGGTGACGGCTTTTATTCCGGCACATCCCTTGAATATCGGATTCCTGAGCTCCATGCCTCCCTTGTCATTGGGGAAAGCTACGGCGAAACAGCGCCTGTCCTTCCTTCCGCTGAAATGGTAGTATGCTTCCTTGCAATATGCCTTTGCAATGTCCGCATCAATTCCACGCCGGCCCATGTATTCCAGAAGCATCCTGTTGGTCAGGGGATTGATATTGTCAACAGTCAGTCTGGGGCTGGTTCCGGCATCCCCGGCGGAAGTCGGAACAAGGAGGGGGTCGGACGGGTCGGACAGGTCGCTTTTTTCAATCCGCCGCATGGCGGAGTGAAAATCGCACCGTTCCAGACGCATGACCAGGTCCGCCACACCTCCCGAGCTGTCCTCACCGAAATCCTTCCATTTGTTCGTGTGCAGGTTCACCATGAAGCTGGGGGTTTCCTCATTTCTGAAAGGGGAGCTGTACATGAGATAGCCGTAGTAGGACCTGACCGGTTCATGACCGTATTTTTCCAGTATCTCCCGCAAGGGGATCGCATTGGCTTCCTGTGATTTCATAATCTTTCGTTTTTTTAAGTTCCTGCCGCACCGGCTTCACAGCGGGACGGCAGGATGGAATGTTCTTTCACATACTAACTAATGTCAAAATATTATGCGGTCCGGACGGACATCAGCCTGCTCCTGAGAAAACATAGCGGGCTCCTGATGCGCCCGTTGCTGCGCTCGATTTCCTTCAGGGCGGCTTCCAGCACACGGGGGGAGTCTGCGGACAGATGCAGAATCTCATGCTGCTGTGCCGGAGAAATGCCTAGACGCTCAAGGGCGGCACGGAAACCGTCCTGCTTCTTTTCTCCTGAACATTCAGCGTTGTACTTGCGGATATAGTTCTCTATCAGCGGAGTGAGGCAGCCGCCCACACTGTAACGGTAGTCACCGTTACGGATGCTGTCCTTGACGGCGGCTATGGCGTACTCCAGAGGCATGGCCGGATAACGGGCTTTCAGAATGCACGCCCAGCGGATCTGGTCATCCTTCAGGTTCAGGTATTCCAGATCGGATTTTAAAGTCCGGATGGAATTGTCCTCCTCATCCGTCTTTTCCTGAACGGATGTAAAGGAGCTTGAGGATGATATGTTTTCTTTTCTTTCCTTTATATTGTAAGCTTCCGGAATAAATCCGGTTTTTTCCGGAAGAATTCCCTCTTTCAAAGGAACGGGCGCTTCTGAAGGTTCCGTGAAGGGAACAGAGGTGACTGCCACAGATCCACAGATCGGAACGGACGCCGCTTCCACAGGGAGCTGTGCCCGGGAAACCGGGAAGGAGGATTTTTCTTCGGAAAGAAGATTTATTTCTTCCGGAATGACTGTCTTGCGCTTGGCCGCGTGACACATGGACACATATCGGATCTGGATGGAGTGCCCTGTCAGAATGCCGTACTGTTTCCAGATTCCGGCATTGAACAGCCCCGTTTCCGTACAATAGTTGATGATCCGGAGAACCTCCTCTTCCCTCATGTTCCAGTATTCCGCACAATCGAACAGCTCGTCCTGTGTGAAACGGATATAACAGCCTTCCACACGGTAGATCTCATTCAGGACATACTGGTATATCGCATAACCGGCACAGCTGTGTTCCTTTCTCAGCTTGCGGATCTTGATGTCACGGAACCGGTCCGTTTCGGCCCTGTAGTACTCAAAGCCTTTTCTGGCAATTCTTCCCATAATTATACGTTTTAAGAATTTTTTTTCAGTGTGAAACAAACAGGATTCGAACCTGTATCACCAGCCTGCATACAATGCGGTGACTTGCCTGTTAGTCTATTGTTCCGTTACGATTCTGATAAATATCTCATTAAACTATCCTTATCTCTAAAAAGTCTTTTTCCCCATTGTGGATAATTGTTTCTGGGCACACTTACACCGTCAGATAGTTTGTAAACCATCAAAAAGCTATCATCCTCATAGGATATTTCAATAGTTATTTTGCTTATACTTGTATGGATAATGTTATCCCCGCTCAGATAGCATACGCTATCTCCTACGTTAAATTCAGTATCTATATTCATACCTGTTCCTTTTAAATTAAATGCAACTGATTCGATATGTGTATTCATCAATCATATCATTACCGATAATCTCAGGTAGCTCAAAAAATCTTGTAGCTGGGCAAACATAGGCTTCAATCTCTATGCAAAGACCGTCACCCGGCATATAGGCACAACCTACGCTATCGTTCCAATTTATATGCTTTTGGGCTGCTTTAGCTACTTTATCGCAAGCCAATAAGTATTCAGCATATTTACTGTTTGCTCTTTTTATTTTTTTGAATAGTATATCGTTCATTTCTTTCTTGTTTTAAAATTTCATCAATAGATGATAAAACACTCTCCAGTCTTTCCAACTGCTCAGAGTATTTCATAAGAAGATTTTCTTCTCTTTCCGTAGCCTCCCCTCCATTGTGAATATCATTATACTTTTCGTATTTTGATTTTACACTCTTATATGCTTTCTGAAAGAACGGAAGCAATATCTTACATTCCTCTTTGGTCATACAGACCGTTATCTCGTATGGAAATGAATACGATTTTCTTGTGCTATCTATGTGACTCATTTCTTATTTGTTATTAGTTATTGAGCAAAACTTCTTTTTTACTCTGTTTATAGTCATACCCAGTTATTTCTGTTAAAAATCAAAAATGGCTTTTTGCATCTCTTCACTATCTTTGGGTATATGTGTTTCATCAATATGGCAATAACAGTAGTTGCTTCCGTAAGCACATGTACAAAACATCTTATTCAGCTCCTCTCCAACTTCCCATCTGGCATTATCGTTAGGTATTCTTCCCTCCTGTAACCATTGCCACTGGGTTTTCATTTTCTCTCGGTATGCAGCATTTTTTATTCTTTTCTCTTTCCGTTTCTTGGCTACATCCCGGTACTCCTTCCTTTTGGCAAAAAGGATGGCTTTGGCAGTGTCCTTATCTTCATGGACCTCACTGTCTTTGAAATAGACAGCTTTGGCAGAGTAAAAGCTGTTAGTCCATTGTTTTGTACCTTTGGTCCCCTCATTGGGAATAAAACCCTTTTTAGCCCATTGCAGGGCCGTTAATATTTCCATATTGCTCCCTTTCTATTATATATTATTTAAGTTCGAAGATTCTGTTGATGGTGTCAGCTAATTTATCATTGATGATTTTCGAGTTCCAACTGTCAAATTCAAGAATAATACCAACTTGTCTGGAACCGCCGGAGTCTGTATAAGACCTGCCCATTGTGATATTTACAGGCAGGTTCTCCTCTTTGGCTACCTCTATAAAAGCGTTTGCCAGTTTTTTTAACATTTCACATCTTATCAACATAGTATTTTCGGATTAGTGATTATGAATTGACAGCCATGAAGAAACCGGCATTATTATACTGTTGCCTGATTTCTGCGGATGTAAGAATATGATACTTGGTATACAACTCAGCATTGAACAAGTCAACCTGAATACAATACTCCACGATTTTCTCCACTTCTTCCGGAGAGAGTGCCCAATAGTCCGCTACTCTGCAAAGCATATTCTTACACCAATACAATGAATGGTTTCCTGTACGGAATATCTCATTTTCTATATAATCATAAACCGCATATCCATTACATCCATATACAGTTTTCAGATCACTAACTTTGGTTTCATGCAACTGTGATGTCCTTTTATAACAAGGCAGGAATGGAATAATCTTATTGTCTGAAATAACGGATTTCATAATGTCTTTTATTTAAATTTCGGTAATAAGGATGCAGTTCAGATTCTTATTGAATTCTGAACAAAAGATTGTTGCTGCAAAAAATTATACTCTTGCAGGTATATCGTATCTTTTACGTATTTTTTTTACGTAATTGAAAACAGTCTTTTCACAGACTTTTGGAAAAGAGGGATTATTCTCCTTTAGATATTCATGAATCTGGGTGGAAGAATAATAAGGACAGGTTATCAGCAAATGCTTAACTGACTCCTCATAAGGATCGAGACGGCAGGAATAAGAAGGGCGCGGACGATTGCCATGTTGAAGAAGCTCATCAACATTTAATCGGGAAAGCCGCATGACTCTGCCGGGAGGAAGTTGCAGCTTCTTTGCTATTTGAGAACGGCTCAAGCCAAGAAGTCGAAGTTCGGCAATGTTATGCCAGTCGTGGTAGTCTTCTGTAATCTTTTTTGCATCCATTTTCTACATAAATATAGTTTTCGTAAAGTGAAATATTTAATGTTACGAAAAAGTGATGCGGCAAAGTTACGAGTTACACGGGTGGGCCTTTCTCGGCGGATGTAGTTGGCGAAATAAGCTTCGGCTTCGGACACGGAAGTGATTCCTCCTGTGTTTCCTTGTGCCACGACATGTTTCTTGAACAGATCACGAATAAAAGAAAGATTGTTCAAAAAGAGTTCTTTCAAACCTGACATCATCCCCACAGCCTCCAGCCAACTCTGAGTAATGAAAGCTTCATTGATGCATTGTTCCCATCGGGGCATCGTTTCGGACAATTCGGAAAATCGGGAAAGTTTATCAACAGCAGCAACAGCAATTATTTCTTTTTCTTTGTTATTGTTGTTTTTCTTCTCTCCTCTATTCTTTTCTTCTCTTATAAAGCTTTGCTTAAAGCTTGCTTGCAAGTTCTTTCCATAACACTCATTATCAACACTTTGAATCACATTTTTGACTGAATTTTCATTTGTATTTTTTGCAGTCGTATTTTTCATACTTTCCGCACTACTTTTCACGTTGCTTTCCGTGCTGTTTTCCTTGTAGATTTCCTTATTATAATCCGAATGGATTGGCTTGCTGCTCTCCATGCAGACAGTCTTGTTACTATCTACATTCCTGCTTTCCATATAAATTCTCTCTTGGCTATCCATACTGGGTGCACCACTGCTTTTTAGGTAGACTTCCTTGTTATTATCCATGCAAGGTGTATCACCGTTTTTCAGGTAGACTTCCCCGTTATTATTCACACAAGATATATCATCGCTTTTCAGGTAGATTTCCTCGTTATTATCCATGCAGGGTGTATTACCACTTTTCATGTAGATTTCCCCGTTATTATCCACGCAGGGTGTATCATCGCTTTTCATGTAGACTTCCCCGTTATTATCCGTGCAGGGTACATCACCACTTTTCATGTAGGCTTCCCCGTTATTATCCATGCAAGGTGTATCATCGCTTTTCGTATAGATTTCCTCGTTACGATCCATGCAGGACGTATCACCGTTTTTCCCTTCGTTGATTCTGCCCCTTCCTATTGTAGACGCAGTTGCTTTTGCAGATGCTTTCACCGTACTTTTCTTACTGCTTCTCCCTCCCTTACTGCCGGCAGCGGCACGTTGCTCGGAAAGTTTGCTCTGATATCCCATCACCTCGTCCAGATACAGACATCGGAAATACCCGTCCTCTGTAATGAGAAACAAATCGAAGTCCTTAATAAGATGTTGCAGATTTTCCACGGTAGCTCCCCACTGATCGGCCAGCAAATCCAGTTCGTTAAAATCATGTTTGTATTCCTGCTGTTTTCGCAGAAACAATATCGTTTCAAGATACAACCCCAGCCCCATGCATTTCATGTCGGCATTCAGCTTCATCATTTTGTAATCCGACATCAAGCTGCAATTCAGCCGGATAAACTGTTCGGTGTAATCCATTCCTTTTGTTTATTATATAGATGACAAAGTTACGAAAAAAAGTGAAACACAGAAAGATATAGTGATAGAATTGAGTTACAATAGTGTCGGTTGAACTGCCGATTATTCGTAAAGCCATTACAATCCCCGCCGAAACCAAATCCTGCCACCGCTACGTTACTTGTTCGTAACCATGCCCGAAAATAATAGTTACCCCATGGATTAAAAAAACGTCACTGATGAAAATCTTTATCCTCGACACCAAACGCTACAAAAAGGAATAAAATACAGAATCTTTAAAAACTTGTTATTCGCTATTCTCGATAAAAAGCAGTACTTTTGTCCTCATTAATTAATTCACAAATTGAATGATCGCAAAAAAAACAGTCATAAAAGATATTAAGCTCGCCGATTTCCCCGAGGAAATTGACGAGCAAAACAACATAAAAGTGTACGGAGAGACCAGTTGGGAAAATCAATTGGCTGTACTCAGCCATTATCTGCATAACAACGACTGCATCGAAAGCAAAGAAAGTAAGCGGGAAGTGATATACGCCATCCGTGAGTTTTTAGAGCAGAAAAAAGAGAGCAAGAAAGAAGAAATAACGGATGAATATGTGACCAAAGTCGCAGAAGATCCTACCGCATACGGTCTGTTCTCGGATTTCTTCAACGTACCATTTCCTGATCCTAAAAAACCAAAATTCACTTTCATCGACCTATTTGCCGGAATGGGAGGTTTCCGCCTAGCCATGCAGGCGCAAGGTGGCAAGTGTGTATTCTCGTCGGAATGGAACAAATATGCCCAAAAGACTTACTTGGCAAACTTTGGAGAAATGCCTTTTGGCGACATTACAAAAGAAATAACCAAAAGCTATATCCCTCGGAATTTTGATGTGCTATGTGCCGGCTTTCCGTGTCAACCATTTTCTATTGCCGGAGTATCGAAGAAAAAAAGTCTCGGACGGGAAACGGGCTTCAAGGATAAAACACAAGGTACGTTATTTTTTGATGTGGCAGACATTATCAGTCGTCACCGTCCCAAAGCATTCTTTTTGGAGAATGTGAAAAACCTGATGTCTCATGACAAAGGCAACACGTTCAAGGTAATCAAGGGCACATTAGAGGAATTGCGTTATTCACTCCACTACCTTGTCATGGACGGACAAACCTATGTGCCACAACATCGGGAACGTATCATGATAGTAGGTTTTAACCAAGATGTCTTTCATGGAAAAGAGCAATTCGCCTTTCCCGAGCAGAAACAATCAACCCAAAGCATCAAAGAAATACTAGACCCTGATATTGACGAAAAATACACGTTGAGTGATAAGCTTTGGAGCTATCTGCAAAACTATGCAGAAAAGCATCGCGCCAAGGGAAATGGATTTGGTTTCGGAATGGTGGATCTGAATGGCATTTCCCGTACTTTAAGTGCCCGTTACTATAAGGATGGTTCCGAAATCCTTATTCCACAAACAGGAGGAAAGAATCCTCGCAGATTGTCTCCTCGCGAATGTGCCCGACTAATGGGATATCCCGATGAATATCGCCTTAACCAAGTTTCTGATGTACAAGCTTACAGGCAATGCGGGAATTCAGTCGTAGTACCTCTTATTACAGCCGTTTCAGAACAATTAGTAAAAGCCATGTTAAATAATTGATTATTATGAGTGAAATTCTAAATAGTGCCATAGTCAAAGTACAAAATGCCAAATATGCATTTTGCCGTTTCATTACAGCCAATGATACTGGGAAGAACGGTTCACATCAAGCAGGCTTCTATATACCAAAATGCGCAGCGGCACTTTTGTTCGACACTCCGGGAGTGAAAGGTGAAAACAAAGACAAGATGGTAAAGGTCAAATGGCAAGATGATTTTACAACTGACAGCCGTTTTATCTATTATGGGCAAGGAACACGTAATGAATACCGAATAACCCGTTTTGGGAAAGGCTTTCCTTTTTTTGAGGAAGACAATGTAGGCGATTTGCTCATTATTGCCCAACAGAGCGAAGATTATTATTATGGTTTCGTCTTGCAGACAGATCAGGACATTGACGATTTCTTTGCCTATTTCAACCTTTCTCCGGAGAAAACAAATCAATTGATTGATGTTACACAAGCAAGTACACCGGAAAAGCAATTGGAAATCGGCATCCAAGAGCTTGTTGCCTTATACACCGATTTTCCGGAAACCCGGCAAATGGCTCAATTCGCCAGAGACATATATAACAAAGCTCATCATATCACGGACTTTCATATTTGCAAGTTTCCCGATGAACAATTATTAAAATGGATTGATACGGAGTACAGTCTATTCCGCTGTTTCGAGGAGAAAGTTTATGCACCTATTTAGTGTGCCTTTTTCTAACTGTCAAGAATTGGTCAAATTCTCAAACATCATTCTCAACCGTCGCAAATCCCGCGCAGGCAAATCCTTGGAGCATCACCTTGCAACGATATTCACGGCGGCACAATTGGAATACGAAGAACAAGCCGTGACAGAAGACAATAAAAAGCCCGATTTCCTGTTTCCCAACGGAGAAGCTTACCATAACATGCTGTTTCCTGCTAACAAATTGGTATTTCTTGGAGCAAAAACAACCTGCAAAGACCGTTGGCGACAAGTTCTGAACGAAGCAGACCGCATCGAAACCAAATACTTGTTTACCCTGCAACAAGGCATTTCCAAGAATCAGCTTCGGGAAATGAAGCACGAACACCTTAAACTTGTTGTCCCTGCCTCTTACCGGACATCATTTGACAAAGAGTTCCAACCTGAAATTGAGACATTGGCTTCATTCATCGAAATGGTTAAATTAAAACAAAACAGTAACCCCATCTATTCAGTATAAATCACCTCTTCCCATATTCCGCTTCGCCCTCGGTCACCACGCCGGGGGGATCTTTGTCCTCCGGTATTTCATAAAACATGGAAGGTCGCGACCTGAATCGTTCCAAATACGTATGGTTGATGTAATATTCTATCTCCAGCAACGTCTGCTGCCTCACCGCAGATTTCAACTGACACTCCCACACGGTTATTACCGACCAACCCATTTTACGTAACTTCTCCTTGTTACGCTTGTCCCTCAGCTTATTCCCTTCAATCTTATTTTTCCAAAACTCGCAGTTGGTCTTGGGCATGGTACCGTCCACCTCATGCCCGTGCCAAAAACATCCGTGAATAAAAATCACGATGCCGTATTTGCGCAATACGATATCCGGAGTTCCCGGCAGCCCCTTTACATTTTTGCGGTAACGGTAGCCACGGGAGAAGAGGTAACGGCGCACGATCCATTCCGGTTTCGTGTCCTTGCCCTTGATTTTCGCCATGACGGCGGAACGCTTCTTCTTACTCCAAATATCCATACACTTCGGTTCGATATGGCAAAATTAACCAATTTATGTCAATTCTTCGAATTTCTGAATATGAGAATACATGTAATAGTTCTTCGCAAAAAACGCATCTTCCTCTGCACGCCGTTCCAAGATACATCTGTATCGTTCTCTTGGAATGATCTGTTCCTTTCATATCGCTGTCGTTTTTAGATTGTCAGTTTCAGTATCTCTCTCCAATAGGTCGGATCCGCCTCGCTTAGAAAGAAATCTATGAAGTCCCTTCGTGTGTCCTTGTTCAACCGAGTGGCAACAATCATTCTTCCCGCTTCCGGCAAAAGGGGACAACGAAAAAAAGAAATATCATTTGGTAGCCCGTAAAAGCACCTTTTAGCATAAGTACAAAAGAAAGGGACATTGCGTCATCAGTCTAAACATCGTCTAGGCGCACGAGGCTGTACCTTTTTCTCCGGTTAGGCAGTAGTCGGCACACGCTTGCTCAAAAATCGTTTTGGCAATGGTGTCCAACGGACAAAACCGCTTTTACAAAAAATCTTATGAATAAGGGAATAAAAAACCGAGAGTTTATTTCAAAATCTCCGATTAAATTAAAACACACGCTATATCCGTCCAAAGGTAACAGAAGAAGATTTATGAATATTTATTTTGAAAATATACATAAAAGGATTATCTTTGCACCGCAAATGAATCAATGATATGAACCAATTACAGACTACATACAGCATACATCACCTTACATCGGGAAATACCCCCCTGTGTAATCACTTCATTGTGCATGTACATTGGTTCAGCGGATTTGTTTAGATTTCCACTCACACGTAATTTATTACCCAACTTTCATCCTACCCACACACGTGCCCGATGAAAGATATATTGCATGATGGTTCTCATTCGGTGAAACCGTCGGGTTGTATATGTTTTACTATAAAAATTGATTGCTATGTTTACTATTATATCTATTATGTTTGTTGGTATCGGTATAGGATATGTATTGCGCAACTTGCAGTTTTTACAGAAAATAGAAAAGAGTACATCACTCACTATCTTCCTGCTGCTGTTTGTTTTGGGAATCTCTATCGGCTCCAACAGCTTAATCATTAACAATTTAGGCAGATTCGGATGGCAGGCGGCTATATTGGCTACATTAAGCATTTTGGGCAGTATGCTAGCTTCTTTCCTGGTATTTCATCTGTTTTTTAAGAAAGGAGGCAAACAATGAAAGGCAGTTTGGTTGTTGTCGCATTTTTTTGTGCAGGATGTATGATTGGAGCTGTCAATAATTTCCAGTATGACATGCACTCTGTTTCCATGTATGTGCTTTATGCACTGATGCTCCAAGTAGGAATCAGCATAGGCAGCAATAAGAAATTGAAAGAACTGATTAAAAGCTTACGGCTGAAAATGCTCCTGGTACCGATGGCTACCATTGCGGGAACCTTGCTTTTCTCGGCACTGGCCAGTCTGCTATTAAGCCAATGGAGTGTATTCGACTGTATGGCGGTGGGCAGCGGCTTTGCCTATTATTCGCTTTCCTCCATCCTGATCACACAGTTCAAAGAACCGTCTATCGGATTACAACTGGCCACCGAATTGGGAACCATTGCGTTACTGGCCAATATTTTCCGGGAGATGATGGCATTGCTCGGTGCTCCGCTCATACGGAAATATTTCGGACAGCTGGCTCCTATCTCGGCTGCCGGAGTGAACTCGATGGATGTATTGCTGCCATCCATCACACGTTATTCGGGAAAAGACATGATTCCCCTGGCCATATTCCACGGAATACTGATTGATATGAGTGTTCCTGTTTTCGTATCCTTCTTCTGTAATTTATAAAAAAAGAGAAGCCCGCTGATTGGTTAAGCGGGCTTCTCTTTCATATATAATATAGGCGGGAATTATTTCGCAA
>OHKS01000350.1_pt1 | contig 20009 bp, 26 predicted proteins | sample 1568881 | NCBI WGS metagenome assembly OHKS01 (sample SAMEA3879569, study PRJEB24766) | human gut metagenome | biome: human-associated habitat; feature: feces | place: USA | collected 1985/1987 | reverse complement strand
CGACTACGAGGCCAACTATGCCCGCCTCTCGGCCCTCGCGGACGCCGTCCTCAGCGACGTCCTCTGCTATGACGGTGCGGCGGCAGGGACGAGCTATTTTGCCATCTCCAATGGCCGTACCGAGGCCAGCGAGAACGTCTGGGGCAGCGCCCTCCCCTACCTCGTCCCGGTGGACAGCAGCACCGACCTCTCCGCCGACAACTACGAAGTCACCCTCACCCTTTCTGCCCCGCAGGTACAGCAGCTTCTTTCCTCGGGACTGGGCATCGCCGCCGACTCTGCCGCGCCGGAACGCTGGTTCGGTGAGACGACCCTGACAGCTTCGGGCTATGCGGCCTCTCTGCCCGTCTGCGGCCAGACCGTCTCCGGCACAGCCCTCCGGCGGACTCTGGGGCTGCGGAGCGCCTGCTTCAACATCCGGTATCAGGACGGCAGCTTCCTCATCACGACGAAAGGCTACGGCCACGGCGTGGGCCTGAGCCAGTGGGGTGCCAAAGCGCTGGCCGAGCAGGGCTGGACCTACGAAGCCATCCTCGCCCACTATTTCCCGGGGACGCAGCTCTGCCGATGACACAAAAACAGGGTGGTCAGCATTGCCGACCACCCTGTGTCTTTTTATTTTGGGGAAGCTCAGCCCAGAAGCCAGCTCCACATTCCCTTCTTCGTCTCGGTCACAGCCTCAGCTTCACTCTCGACTGCCTCAGCCACCGCCTCTTCGGTCTCCTGAACGAGCTGACCCAGCTTCGTGCCGGAGGGGTCCTGCACCGTCCAGTAGGTCGCGGTGCTGCTGGCGCTGCCGGAAACGGTGAAGTCGCTCATGAAGCAGAGCGTCTGGCCGTTGGAGTCGGTCAGCACGACCATGTAAGTGTAGCTGCCTTCGGGCAGTTCACCGAAACGGAGCTGACTGTCGAAGTTCTTCAGAGACCAGCTGGACACATTGGGCGAGGCCTCAGCGCTCTGAACAGGCTGGTCGTTGGCATCAAGGATCGCCGCTTCCACGCTGCTCAGCACAGCGCCCGATGCGCTGGCGGCAGTGCCGCTCACGCTCATGCCCTTGCCGGTGCGGATGTTGACCGGGTAGCGCATTCCTTCCAGACGGAGGCTGTCCAGCGTTGCGACGGCGCTGTTATGGTCGGAAGATATGTACCAGTAGCAGGAGGCACCCGCGATGGAGATGCTGGCTGCCGAGATCGGCACCCGGCCCGAGGAGACGCTGCGGGCTGGGTGCGGTCGTAGAGGACGATGCCCTCGGGGTGCTCTGCCAGCAGCTGAATGAGCACTGCCTTCTTCTCCTCGTTGTTGGACGGCAGCGTGGAGTAGCCCACCTGCATTGCGTTATAGTTGAAGCTGTGGGAGAGGCCCCCTGCCCACGCACTGCCGCGGACGCTGTTCTCGGTCACGTCCGTCCAGTCGGTCAGGCCGTCCAGAAAGGCGCGGCGGCGGAGCATCATGGCGGCGGAGGCCAGCGTACAGGTGCCGCCCCGGCTCTGCTTGAAGTAAAATCCTGCGTCCACGTTGAGGTCTACCGCCAGCGCTCCCGGCAGCATCACTGCCATCAGCACGAGCGACAACACAAGGGCCATCAGTTTTTTCCAGATCCGGTGCGGCGCACATTCCACGTTTGACTCATCCTTTCAGCTTTCATTCACTGCTGTAAAGTATACCATTTTGTTACACTTTTGTAAACCGCATGGAGACTTTTTTCTCAGATTTCACACGCTTCGTACACAATTTCGGGGCAGAATGCACAAATATCGTCTAACTTTTTGGAACATATAACAAAAAAGCCCCCGCCGTCCCGAGGGACAGCAGGGGCAAAACTGGAACGAATTTTCGTTTAGAACAGGCCGGTGATCTTGCCGTCGGCGTCCACATCAATGCCCACGGCGGCGGGCTTCTTGGGCAGGCCGGGCATGGTCATGATGCTGCCGCAGATGACCACCACGAAGCCGGCACCGGCTGCCAGACGAACCTCGCGCACCTCCATCGTGAAGCCGGTGGGCGCACCGGTCAGCTTGGCGTTGTCGCTGAAGCTGTACTGGGTCTTGGCGATGCAGACGGGCAGGTTGCCGTAGCCCATCTCGGTCAGCTCGGCCAGCGTCTTGCTGGCGGCGGCGCTGTAGTTCACGCCGTCGGCGCGGTAGATCTTGGTGGCGATGGCGTTGATCTTGTCCTTGAGGGGCATTTCCAGCGGGTAGGTGTACTGGATGGGACGGTCCTCCATGATGTCCAGCACCTTCTCGGCCAGAGCCTTGCCGCCCTCGCCGCCCTTGGCGAACACCTCGCTCAGGACGCAGGGCACGCCCTGCTCGGCGCAGACCTGCTCCACATAGGCCTGCTCTTCCGGGGTATCGGTGGGGAAGGCGTTGATGGCCACCACCACCGGCAGACCGAAGCCGTTCTTCAGGTTGTCGATGTGGCGGATGAGGTTGGAGGCACCTGCCTTCACGGCTTCCAGATTGGGCTTGCTCAGGTCAGCCTTGGCCACGCCGCCGTGGCTCTTGAGGGCGCGCACGGTGGCCACCAGCACGCAGGCGCTGGGTGCGATGCCGGCATAGCGGCACTTGATATCCAGGAACTTCTCGGCACCCAGGTCTGCACCGAAGCCTGCCTCCGTGATGACGTAATCGGCCAGCGAGAGGCTGAGCTTGGTGGCCATGACGCTGTTGCAGCCGTGGGCAATGTTGGCAAAGGGGCCGCCGTGGATGATGGCGGGGTTGTTTTCCAGCGTCTGTACAAGGTTCGGGTCCAGTGCGTCCTTCAGCAGGGCGGTCATGGCACCGGCTGCGCCGATCTCACCGGCGGTCACCGGCTTGCCGTCGTAGGTATAGGCGCATACGATGCGGGACAGCCGCTCCTTCAAATCGGAGATGCTGGTGGCAAGGCAGAAGATGGCCATGACTTCGCTGGCCACGGTAATGTCAAAGCCGTCCTCGCGGGGGGTGCCGTTCACCTTGCCGCCCAGACCGTCCACGATGAACCGCAGCTGCCGGTCGTTCATGTCCATGCAGCGCTTCCATGTGATGCGGCGGGGGTCGATGTTCAGCGGGTTGCCCTGCTGGATCGAGTTGTCGATCATGGCGGCCAGCAGGTTGTTGGCGGTGCCGATGGCGTGGATGTCACCGGTGAAATGCAGGTTGATGTCCTCCATGGGCACGACCTGTGCATAGCCGCCGCCGGCCGCGCCGCCCTTAATGCCGAACACCGGTCCCAGAGAGGGCTCACGCAGGCAGAGCATCGTCTTTTTGCCAAGGGCATTCATGGCATCGGCCAGACCCACGCTGGTCGTGGTCTTGCCCTCACCGGCAGGCGTCGGGTTGATGGCGGTAACGAGGACCAGCTTGCCGTTTTCCTTGAGCTGGATGATACTGCCCACAGCTTTGTTGCCCAGGGTGGTTGTGGCCATAGATCAGATTTCCTCCTTTAGAATATTTTGCACACGGTCCCGCACCTGTTGGCGCAGGGCCCAAGTGTTACCATGTGCGGCGTGGGCATCCCACGCCTGCCAGGATTGCAGGATTTGCTCACGGGTCACCAGGCCCGCCGGTATTCCTTTTCCCAGTGGCGGAGCTTGGCACGCATCCGCTTGATGCTGCTGTGCCGCAGCTTGCGGATGACCTTGCCGCTCTCCGTCAGGTAGGTGTGAAAGCCCAAAAAGTCAATGCCGTTGCGGATGGGAAAGATTTGGGTTTTCTCATTCAGTTCCAGCCCCAGGCTATCCATGTAGGCCCGTATTTCCCGGAGGCAGAATTGCAGGTATTCCTTGTCCGGGTGGATGAGGAAAAAGTCATCCATGTAGCGGCCATAGTATTGGATGTGGAGCTGTTCCTTGACGAAGTGGTCAAAGTCATCCAGGAACAGGAGGGCAAAGAGCTGTGATGTCTGATACCCCAGCGGCAGGCCGTCAGAGCAGTCAATATAGATGCAAAGCAGGTCATAAACAACAGGCTCAAGGTCCAGCTTTTTGAGCTTTTCCTTGAGCTTGTCATGGTTGATGCTTGCAAAGAAATGGCGGACATCACACTTGAGCACCCAGCCCTCAGCGGTGTGGTGCTTATTCCAGTAGTCCGTGAAAAATCCTTTGAGCCGGTCCAGGCCGAAGTGCAGGCCCTTGTTCTTTTGGGATGCGTAGTTGTCCAGGATGAAACTGCGGGTGATGCGGTCATAGAGGAGATTGTCCACTATGGCGTGCTGGACCACCTTGTCCACAAAAGCGGGTGCCTGCACCAGCCTTTTCTTGGGCTCATAGACATAGAACACACGAAACACGCCGGGTCTGTAAATCTTGGTTTTTAGGATATAGACCAGGTTGACGATGTTCTCAAGCAGGCGCACCTCATAGTGTGCGGTAGCGGCTCTGGAGCGTTTGCCCCGCCGGGCGGCCATGTATGCCGCATAGATCACCGCAAAGGTGCATATTTCAGAAAATTTCATACAAACGGATGGCCCCCTATCAGTGTTCGGCTGGCCAGCCTCTCCTCATGCGCTGTGTAGGTGCCGCATGATAGGACCAGTAGCCCCGCCACTTTTCTGGGAAGCAGCGGGGCATCAGCGCAATGTGTTTGCCTTGGCCTCACCAAGGCTGGGTATGACCTCCTTTGATGTGATGGACGGCACGGTTTTGGGCTTTGGGCCTACTCAGTCAGGCCTTACCATCAGAGCGGGGCGGGACCCGTTGGTGTTGGTGCAGTTGTTGTTGTTGACATTGCCATTGGTGTTCAAGTAAACGGCGTTGTTGGTGTTGTTCGTGTTCGGGGAGCACAGTGGAAAAATAGGTCATACCCAAATATAACAGCTCTCGGCTGGTATATCCTTTCAGGGGTTGCGGGCCAGGGCCTCAGCAATTTGCTGGGCCATCTGGCCCATTTTGGCAAGCTCCTGGTTGGCCTTTGCCTCACGCAGAGCGGCGGCACGGTTGCTGTCATTGCGTTTCCAGTTGAAAGCCTTTTGACGGACCGGGCGCACCAGCTCTGCCCAGTAGTGGCACTGGTCGCCAGAGATGTACTTGCGCTTATAGCTCAGGTTGATGTACTGGTTGAGAGTGTCGCAGAGGACGATGACATCATCAAGGTCCTTGAGGCGTTCCTCATACTCAGTTTCAAAATAACGGCCATCAGCGGAGTTGCATTTCTGGAGGATGGCGCTGGCCATGCGCTGCATATCAGCGCACATGTGGAAAGTCTGGCTCTTGGGAAAGTGAGGCTTGCCGTCATCCTTGATTTTCTCAAAGAGCTCCTTTTCCACCATCTGGCCGTTTTCCATCACATAGGCCTTGACCTTGGTGTATTGGGGCTCTTTGACCTTGACCCGCTGGATGGTGTAGTCCAGCAGATCAGTGGCAAGCGGTATGATGTCATAGTTGGGCACTTAAAACTCAATCCTCCCTTGGCTTTCATTCCACACACCAGTGACCACCACGCCGGAGAGGCTGGTGAAAGCCACGCTCCAGGAGTTGCCGGTGACATTGGTGTCATATTTCAGCTCCAGCGTGCGGACACGGGTGGCCAGGCCGGAGAGGTCCGTGGTGTTGGTCTGGACCTGCCCCTCCAGTGTGGTCACTCTGGAGCTCAAAGGAGAAACCAGGGCCTTGACCTTTGCCCAGAGGCGTGCTGTCTGGAGGTCATCAAGGTAGGGCCTTTTTGCCATGTCATTGGCCTCCTTTACTTGCAGATATTATCCAGCTCTGTGTTGGAAATGGCCACAAGGTCCTCCGCAAGCATGTAGGCGGACAAGTCCATCGTACCGGCCAGCACATCCCATGTGGTGCCGTTCCAGGCCACATTGTCACCGGCGTTGACCCCGTGGGCCGCATCAGCATTGACAATGTTCCACACATCGCCTTTCTTGTTGCCGGTGGTGGGCAGGTCTGCATAGGTGTCCTTGGAGCCCTTATATTCAAGGGCGCTGGACATCTTGGCATCCACCTCATCCTTGGTGTAGGCATCTGCAATGCCGTAGCCTGCCAATGAGGTGGCCGGGCTCTGCTTGCCTGCCGCCAGGTCATAGGCAGCTTTGACGGCGCTGGGCGTGGCGGCCTTGGTGGTACTGGTGTCATCGGTGGCGCTGGAGAGCTGCACCACGCCTTTCTGGTTGGTGGTGCCGTTCTTGACGGAGATTTTGCCGCCGCTGACCTCCACATTGGTGCCAACAGTCACGCCTCCCTTGACGGAGGCGCTGGCATCCGGCAGGGTGTAGTTGTTGGCGTTGGCCTCCACGCCGCCCAGCTTGGCCTTTTCCTCGTTGGTGTAGTCATTGGCACTCAGGCCCTTGCCCTCCACCTTGTCCACCTTAGTGGTGTCAGAGGGGTGCACATGGTCACCACGGGCAAAAGCGGTTTCCGTACCAGCGGCAGCGGTGCCGTCCATCTTGGGCACGGTGCTGGATGCGGCAGCGCCCTCCGGCACATCCTTGGCAGTGATGAAACCGCTGTCATTGGTCAGATCAGAGGTCTTGCTGGGCAGCTTGATGTTGGCAATGGCCGTGGCCACATAGGTCTTGACCTTACCCCACAGGTAAAGTACACCATTTTCATCAAGCGCTTTCTTGCTGTTTGCCATTTTGGCTGTCCTCCTTATATGAGTAGTTTTTCAAGCTCCAGGTTTGTGATGGGCAGGATGTCTGCGTCACTGCCAGGAGCGCCCTGGGGGCCTTGTCGGCCCCTCAAATTGACAGGCTTGGGGTTTTCTTTGTTGCCGTCATTGGTCCAGCTCAGGGTGCACTCATCGCCCTCCACAGAGGGGTAAAAAGTGGTGCCGTCAATTCCTTGCTTGCCGGTGTTGACATACTGCACAGAGCCAAAGCTGGCGTGCATCATGCCGCCGGTGGAGAGCTTGACCGCAATGACCCTGGGCGTGGTTTCAAAGTTTACTGCATAGGTCACATTAGATCACCCCGTCCTTGAATATCTCCCCCACATTGACCCGCATGGGCTCACTGGCAATGGCGTTGTCCAGATTGTCCCGCAGGCGGAGTTGCACCCAGACAGGCTCAAGCTCCGAAAAGAGGAGCGTGTCCTCCTGGGAAAGCGGCAGCGTGATGATGCCGTTTTCTTTGTCATAGGTGACAGCAGTGAGGTCCTTTTCCAGCACAGTTTGCCTGTTCTGCTGAAAAGTGATATACAGGGCAGATATAGTGATTGCCTCCGGCAGCTCAAAGGTCAGCACAGGGTTTGTGCCTCTCCGCATCTTGTTCACCTCCGCATCTTAAAACTCAATTCGGCCAAGTTCCTCATTCCATACGCCGGTGACCACTACATCCGTCAGCGTAACAAAGGTGACCTCAAAGCTGCTGCCGGTGACATTGGTGCCATATTTCAGCTCCAGCGTCTTGAGGCGGCTATCCAGCCCCGTGAGGTCTACACGGATGCTGGCGTGCGCTGTGTCGGAGTTGTTATGCTCATTCACAGCGCCCCCCACCAAAGCGTTGACCTCCGGCTTGGTGTAGACATCGCCCTGCTGCACAGCATTGAGCGCCAGCGCCCGGATGTCGGAGTGGCTGGTGCCGTTGGTGTTGTGCTCTGCCAGGGCGCTCTCCATCTCCGCCCGGCTCACGGTGTCCAGGGCCGGGGTGATGGTGAAACTGACAACGGAGGCATCCGCTACCACGATGTGCATAATCATGGTGAGCTTGCCGGACACGCCGCCATCCGTGGACACCTTTTCTGTGTCGGGGGTGTTGCAGATGGCAATGAGCGTGCCGTCATCGTCAAAGAGGCCCATCTCACGGATAGTGAAACCACCCACGCTGTCATCAATGGTGATTTTCACATCAATCATGTTGGCGTTGGTGGTGCTGACTGCGGCGCTGGCCACATCGCCCTCCCACTTTTTGCCCCGGAGGGCGGTCTGGGCCACGGTGGGCTCATAATACTCACCGCCGCCGTCACCGGCAGCAGCAGTCTTGATGTTGACCTTGCCGCCGTTCAAGATGCACTTGGCGATTAGCGCAGCGCCCGCCGTGGTGATAACGGTGCCATAGTTTTTGGTTTCATTGGGCATAGTGCTTTTTCCTCCTATTCTTGTGGGTAAATCTCCACAGTGTTGTGATACTCCAGAGCACCCACAGCAATGGACTTGCCGGTGCTTTCTATCTCATGGACCATCATGGGCCAGATGTTGACCTCATCCTCATACTCGGTGTAAACGCCGCAGGTGATGGTGCCGTATGACTGCAAAAAAGATGTCATCAGCACCCGCATGTTGGCCGGGCGCACCATGAGGAGCATGTCCAGGATTTCCGCCGCCAGGGCATCCGCATCCGGCAGGACGGTGTAGTCAAGCTGGATGTTGATGGTGTAGTCCACAATGCTCTCCTCATGCCCCAGCTCACCGCAGAGGCCGGTGAGCCAGTTCTTGAGCCAGGGTAGAGTGTAGGGCAGCTCCAAGTTCCACAGGGCCTTGATGCGTGCCTTGCGGACCTCCAGCGTGTCCGTGTCTTTGGGGCGGATATTCAGCTCACGCTCCCACACGGCCACGCCGCTGGCCGTTGCCGTGTCCAGGAATTGGTTGGCAAGGACCAGGGCCAGAGCGTCCCACGCAATGGAGATTTCCGGCTCATTGGCGGCATTGATGGCTTGAAACTCAAGCACCTCACGGAGCACCGGGGGGAGGTAGTCAAGGAGCTTTCTATCCATTGATGTCCCCCCTCACCGGGATGCTGTCCGCACCCAGCACAAGGTTTTCCTCCTTGCCATTGATCTGCGTGTCAGCAATGTCCGTTATCATGTCGGAGCACTCGGAGAGGATGCGGCTTTCAATCTGAGAGATGCGGACGGTCAAGTGGTCCGAAGTGGCCCAGGTGCCTGCCAGCTCTGCAAAATAGTCATCAATGACGGCCTCCACATAGCTTTTGATGGCCTCCCAGTTCCAGCCGGAGGCATAGGTCAGATTGAGCGTGATACTCACCGGCACCGGCTCCACGCCGGTCACATGGACCACATGGCCGATGGGGGCAAGTCCCAGACCCTCCCCGGCGTTCTCGGTGGGGTCCACCGCCGTCTGCACCTCATCAATGAGGGTTTCAGAGGGGGCGGTGTTATTGGATGCCAGCAGCACCAGCTTGACGGTGCCGCCCACCGTCAGCTTTTTGTTGAGCGCCGCCGTGTAGACGGCGGTGAGCCAGGCTGCCACGGGCTCACTGAGCCCCGCAATGGCGCTGGTGTACCAGGCTGTGACAGCAGCATCCGGGATGAGCGTGGACGGTGCAATGTCCCCGTTCCAGACCGGGTGCACCTTGACGGCGGAGATGCCGGGCATGGCTTTCACCTTTTCGATGTAGTCAGCCTGGTTGCCGCCAAAGGCCTGGGACTTGAAGCTGTCAAGGACACGCTGGCGGAAAACCTCCGTGTCCTCCTCATCATCTCCGGGGATTAGCAGCTCCACCAGCTCTGCATGTGTCAGCCCGTCCACATACTCAATGGGGATGAGCTGGCCGGTGTAGCCGTTGGCTTGGGCCCCTGCTGTTTCGCAGGTGACCCGGTGGCTCAGGCCGGTGGCGGTGTCCTCGGAGGTGTCCATGCGGGCCGTCACCACAAAGTTTAGGTCCTCACAGGAGAAACGGGTGCCCACCGGCACCTCAATGTTAAACTCCGCCCGGAACACTGCGGCGCTGGGCGGGTAGGGGCTCATGTTACGGTCAGCGGCCCGCTTGATGAGATATTCACGGGGCGCTGTTGCCAGGTATGTGGCGGTGAAAACGAAGTCCAGCCCAATGTAGAGCTGGGCCAGCTCCGCCATGGACGGAGCCACACCGTTCATCACCATGGAGCCCTCCCGCTTGTCGATGCCGGAGGACACCCTGGCCAAGGCGCTGGCCAGCAGCGCCTCATAGGTCTTGGTTTCAAACATGGTTAAATCTCAACCTCCTTTGTGGCCTCCAGCTCTCCATAAATGGTGTAGACGGTAAAGCGGACCAGCACGGACTTTTTGCCGGTTTCAAAGGTCCAGTCATCCACGCCGGTGATGCGGTCATCCTGCATCAGGGCATCCGTGATGCGCCTTTTCATCTCACTCATGGCGTAGTCCATAGGTTGGCCGATCAGGTCAACCAGCTCGGAGCCATAATTGCGGGAATAGATGGGGTAGGCGTAGCGCTCCACATTGAGGATGAGATAGACCGCTTGGCGCAGGGCCTCCCGCTTGTCGGTCATGCCCGCCACCCGCTGCCCCTCAATGTCCAGCTTGTGAGTATAGCTGGGCTGCTCCTCCAGCTCAAAGCCGATGAGGTCAAGGTTTTCTCCAGTTGTCGGTAGCGTTCCCATCAAGGTGCCTCCCATCTGTCCAGGACAATGTATTTTTGCCCGCCATCACAGGAGATGAGGATGACCTTTTCCCCTGCCTTGAGGGCCAGGTGCACCTTAAAGGTTTTCCTGCCCTTGTAGGCGTGCTGGTGGGCGGCAAAAGCGGCCTCTCCGCTGCCGCCGCTTTGGCTTTCCGTCTGGTGGTCCACCGTCATGTCCACATTGAAGTCCCGGACATTGTTGGTGAGGATGAGCTGGGCCTCCGTCAAGGTCTTTTTCTGGTCCACCTGGATTTTCAGCGGGGAGGCGGATGTCACAGTGCCAAAGCTCACGGCCATGGGGCCGTCCGCCTTGACCGCCTCCACCGCCGCCTGTTTCACAGCACGGACCAGCTCATTGATGTCAAGCGACAAATGTACCACCTCGCATTTTGAGCTCCATGAGGTGCTGCCCATCGTTGAATGTGTGCTTGACCTGTTCGGCCATGAGGTAGTTGGACACATTGATGTCACCCAGGCCCAGCATGACCACCAGCAGCGTGCCCGCCCTCACACGGATGTCACCAAGGACATCCTGGAGCTTGAGGGTGCGGGTCTTGGTGTTGTAGAGGTCCAGGAGAGCGTCCGCCATCGCCTTGGCGTTGGCCTTGCTGTCCAGTTTCTCATAATATTGCAGGACACCCCATTGATTGATGTGGGAGCCGTCCTGGGCAATATAGATTTCCCGCTTGCCGGTTTCCTTGTTCTCATAGGAGAGCTTGATTTTGTCATAGGTCTGGGTGGCAATGGAGCTCTTATAGTCGTAGTCACCGGCGGTGTCCTCATCCACAAGCATGTTGAGTTTCATGTTGCCCAGGCTCTTGAGGGTCAACTTTCCAACATTGTCATAGAGCACATACATCTGCCCGGTGGCCTTTAGGGTTTCGTCCAGGGCGTTTTGGATGATGTCAAACAGGGTTTGATTGTCCTCCACACGGCTGGCGATCTTGTAGCCCGTGTCCTCAAGCTCTCCCACATTGAGCTGGAAGTCCTCCGCCACCATTTTGATGACCTCAGAGGCCGTCTTGTTGGTGTAGACATAGGTATCTTTATTCTTGAGGTAATAAAGCTGGTCATACACCACGCACTTGATGACATTGGGGTTGTTGCCCTTGCGGGATTTCTCAAAGACAAAGCCATAAAAGACGGGGGTGCCGTCCACGGAAAAACGGCAGGGGTCCCCCTCTTGAAAGCTCAGGCCAGGGGTCTTTACCACCTCAAAGGTGAGCTTGCCCGGCTGGCCTTTGCGTTCCCACTCAATGGTGACACCCTCCACCGTGGGTGGGTACATGATATTGCTACCATGTTGTATCAGCAGCTCATAGCTCATGGGATGGTGAGCACCTGCCCAGGATAGATGAGGTTGGGGTTGCTGATTTTGTCCGTGTTGGCCCCATAGATTTTGGTGTACTGGGCCCCAGCGCCATAATACTTGGCGGAGATGGCCCAGAGGGTGTCACCCTTTTTCACGGTGTAGGTCTTAGCGGAGGGGGCCGTGCTGGCATCCCGCTCCTTTTCCACGGTCACGGTCTGCTTGCCCGTGTCAGTTCTGGGCTGTTCGACCTTGGCCGTTTTCGTGCCGTAGGAGCGCCATTGCTTGAGGTTGATGTCCACGCTGACATCCAGGCCCTCCTTGGCATCCTCCGTGATGTTGTAGTCCTCCACGCTCACGGTCATGTTGGTGTCGAACAGCCGCCGTCCATCCGGGGAGCGCCGCACCAAAATAAACTGGGTGGTGCTCTTGGAGGTCTTGAGCCGTTCCAACACGCCCATGTAGTAGGACGGGGACCGGCTGCCGGTGAGCATTGAGAGCGTCACCGGCAGCACGATCTCACTCAGCCCAGGGGTGCGGAGGAAATTGATCTCACCCTCATTGAGCAGCGTGAGCGTCTTATTTTTGCCCTTGATTTTTACGGTCAGCTTGGCAGGAGTGGGCCACTCCACGCCGCCCAGATAGCAGGAATAACTCATGTGTGCACCCCCTCAGCAGCGGTGACCAGCGCCTCAGTAAAGCCCTCGGTGAGCTGGCTGATAACGCCGTCCAGATCAGCACTGCCGTCAATTCTGTTGGTCATGCCGGTCATGTCAATCTTGACCTCTGCGGTGGTGAAACGGTTGATTGCATCCCTTTCTGCGATGTCCCGCAGGTATTCAAGCTGTTCCTCTGTCACGGCCAGAGCATCAGCGGTCTTGCCGGTATTGTCGGCGGTCAGCCCGGTGTTGTCAGCAATGCTGCTCAGGTCAAAACTGCTGCCAAGGTCCGTGCCGCCGGTGCCGCCTCCGCCGAAGTCAAAGAAACTGCTCACCTTATCAGCCACACCGTCACCCCACGATGCACCGGCCTTGAAAGCATCAGAGGCCCAGCCATCCGTGAATGTGTCAAAGGTGTTGTAGCCTTTGGTGAAAGCGTCCCCAATGTTCTGGTACTCCTCAACACTGCCATAGGCCTCCGCCGATTTTGCAGCGTATTCATCCGCCTTTGCGGAAATGCCGGAGTAGTCAAACTCGACAAAGGGCAGCTTGTTCAAAGCCGCACAGATGCCCTCTACAACGGTGAGGGCGGTAGACAGCAGGCCGTAAAACCAGCCTTGCACATTGGAGATGACATTGTGGAAAGCGGTGCCGATGTTGGAGCAGCAGGCACCCAGAGCGTTCCAGATGCCAATGGCCACATTGGCCACCACAAGCATGGCGTTCCACACGGCTTGAATGGCCACATTGATGCCGCCGGTGATAACTCCAAAGCCCGTGGCCGCCACGCCGGTGGTCTTAGCAATCCAGTTGCACAGGGCGATGATGCCCGCCACAAGGGCGATGACCCCCACCACTATCCAGGTGATGGGGCAGGCCAGCAGGGCCGCATTGAGGCCGTACTGTGCCGCCGTAGCGGCAAAGGTTGCCCCAGTGCTCATCATCTCTGCCGCCGCTTTCACGCCAGCAGAGAGCGCCACAGCGCCATTGATGGCCTGAGTGATGAGCGCCACGGCGTTGTAGGCCACAAGTGCAGCCACAAGGCCCCAGGCAATAGGCTCAATTACAGACCAGTTATCAACCACGGCAGAGCCGATATTGACGAACACATCAAGGATGTCGGAGGCAAGGGCCGTGATGGTGGCCAAGGCGTTCAAGGCTCCGTCCACCACCGTGCTGAATTGCTCACTGTTGGCCAGCTTGTTGAGCTTGTTGAGAACGGGGTCCAATGTCTGGAGCGCCCGGTTTTGCATGTTGGTCCAGATTTGCGCCCAGGTCATGGGCATACTCTCAAACTTGGCGTTGGTTTCATCTGCCACAGAGAAAAGGGCGTTTTTGACCACCTCGGCGGTGACCTGGCCCTCCTGGGCATATTGCTTGATGGAGCCCTCTGCAATGCCCATGTACTGCTCAATGGCTCTGGCGATGCCGGGCGCATTTTCAAGGATGGAGTTTAGCTCCTCGCCTCTCAGAGCGCCTGCCGCCATTGCCTGGGTGAGCTGGAGCATGGCCGCCGCCTGCCCTTGGGCGGATGCGCCGCCAATGGTAAACTGGCGGTTGACCTGCTCCATAAAAGCAATGAGCTCATCATTGGAGCTGAAAGCGGCTCCAGCGTTTGCGCCCATGCTGGCAATAGCAGATGCCGTGTCAAGGTAGGCAGCTCTGGAGCGCTGGGCAGAGGCCATGATTTTGGCCTCCAGCTCATCCACGCTGCCGCCGTCATCCACAAGGAAAGACAGGCGGGCGGTGGTGCTGGTCATCTGGTCAGAGAGGCCGATGAGCTTATTGAGCCCGGCACCGGCGGCCAGTGTGGCCACCAGGGTCTTGACCTTGCCCAGCATACCATCTGCCAGGGAGCCGCCGGTGCGGAGGCCTCGGTTGAGGTTTTCCTCCTGCTCTGCGGCTCTGCGGTAGCCGTCCGCCATATCCTGGATTTCGGCATTTGCTCCCACAAGCTGGGAGCGTGCTTGTGCAATCTGGGCGGCATCAACAGCTCTGCCAGAGGCACGCTGGACCTGCTCAAAGGCGTTGAGCGTAGTGTCAAGTGCGGAGGTTATCCTCTTGAGCACGGCGCTCATCCCGTCATTGAGGACCATTTGCGATCTGATAGTTGCCATAGTTTCACCACCTTGGGAAAAGCTCCCGCCCTGTATCGCTCAGGGCGGGAGCCTTATTTGCGTTTTGCTTTGTTCTTGAGTTCCGCCTCTTTTTTCCGCTCCGCCGCACAGCGGGCATCAATAGAGGCGATGACAAAAGCACGCTCCTTGACGGGCAGGCTCAAAAACTTGGACGGCTCCCAGCCAAACTTTTGCAGACAGAAGTGTGCATAGCTGGCCTCTGGGTCACCGTCCTCTATTAGTTTTTTGCCTCATCAACCAGCTCATTCTCAGTCTTGAAACCGTTGAGCTGGAAAACTTCCGTCACATAGTCATCAAACTCACCGCCGATGAGCAGCTTGCCCAGTAGCTCCTCCGGCTTGGCAACACCCCAGTCATTCTGGAGCTCTGCGTTGCTCAGGTCCGGGAACACCGTGCAGCGGGCGCACACCTTGGCCTGGAAAGCGTAGCTATCAAGCTGCTGGGTGTACTGGCCCTTTTTGCCGGGCACCGGCACCTGCCGGACGCAAGAGTTGCGGATGCGGGCGTATTCATCAGCGGAGATACAGCAGATTTCCCACAACATGGGCTTGCCATCCTCCCCCTTGAAACGGGGGGAGGCGGCAAACTTGTAGTTTTCGATCTGCTCAACATTGGCGTGCATAAATGCGGACAGGTTACTCATGGATGATTTCCTCCTTTAGTTGGCCGCCCTTACATATAGGACGGGTTGGTGTGCTTTTCGGGGCGGGTGAAGCTGTCGCAGTAGCCCTCAAGGGTCTGCTCCACAAAGTCACCCTCTGCGTTGAACATGGACAGCAGCACATCACCGTCCAGCACGCAGTTGTTGTAAATCTTGGTGCTCCGGCCAACGGAGGTGGCGGGGTCATCGTTGGAGGTCTGGATGTCAAAGGTAGGCATCACACCCGTCTTGATGAAGTCCTCAACCACCTGGTCAAAGATTTCCGTGCACTTATAGACCGTCATGGAGAAAGCCAGGGCAATGGTTTGGGCCTTGTGGCCGATCACGGGATTGCCCAGACGGTAGACCTCCTTGGTGTTGATGGAGGCCTTGCCCTCAAACTCCTTGGCCATCAGCATGGAGTAGCGGGTGCCGTTCAGCGTCACGAAGCACTCAGCAAAGTTGGCGCTCACGGCATCCTGGGTGTTCATAGAGATTTTGTCAGCCATGTGTCACAATCCTCCTTTACTGAATGATAACGCTCATGTAGAGCTGGGCCATGGCGTTGATGATGTTGAGGCCGTTGATGGTCAGCAGCACTGCCTTTTTCTTGTCACCCTGCTCACAGGTCACCGTGTCAGGGTCAAAGTTCTCAACAGCACGGATTTTCTCAAGCTCCTGGATGAGCTTGACCACATCGCCCCACAGGGAGGCACGGCCAGAGGCATCATTGGGCACGGTGCCCACATAGCGGGTGTTGAACAGCACCGCCGTGTCATTGGCGATCTGGTCACACACACGGATGGTCTGGTTGGACTGGAAAACCTCTCCCTTGGTGTCGGAGAGGGTCAGCAGGGTGTTGATGTCCTCCAGCACACGGGTGACCCCGTTGACATTGTGGAACATAAACTTGCCCGCCTTGAGAGCCGCCTCAAGCGCTGCCTGGGTGTATTCGGTGTCCAGAATGAGCTCACCGTCATACTTGGCATTGGTGAGGGACTTGTTGACGGCCACGCCAGCATGTGCGCCGGTAGTCCAGTAGACCACCGCCTGGGTGTCCACATTGGCAATGGTGGCGTGGGTGGCGGTGTTCCACACGCCAATCACGCCCTCATAGTCAGCGCTGGGTTTCCAGGCCACAAGCTGGAATTTGGCACCCACCTCATCCCTCATGCGCTGGGTGTACTTGACATACAGGTTGACCACGGTGCTCTCCGTGGCCGGGCAGCACAGGGTGTTAAAAGCATAGGCCTCCAGCTTATCCAGGAAAGCCTGGTGGTCCTCGCCGGTGACTGCCGCATCATCAGCGCCGCCGGTCAGCTTGGTGCCCGCAGTGGCCACCAGCGTGGCGCTGGTCTTGAAAACCACATAGTCATTGGCCACCAGATCAGTGGCCGCCTTGACCGTCTGGGTGTCAACACACTGGCCGTCCAGGTAGGTGCTCACATCCCATGCGCTGGTGTCATCGACATTGGAGGCGATGACAATAGAGAGGTCATTGCCACGCACACCGGGGTACTTGGCATCCGCATAGGTGCAGCTTGCCTTTTCGCCGTTGCCCAGCCGCCAGCAGTAGACGGTGGTGGCGTGCTGGAAAATCTCACGCAGGGCCAGCAGCTTGGGGTGGTCATACCCATAACCGAAGATGGCCTTGCTGTTTTTCTGAAACTCACCAGAGGTGACGGGGAAAACCTCACCCTCCGGGCCCCAGCTCAGAACAAAGGGCGCTGCCGCATAGCCTCTGTCAGACAGAGTGGCGGATGCCTTTGCCACGCTGGAGAAATTGATGTAGCTGCCGGGCAGGACCTTGTTCTGGGTCAGCCAGTTACCTCCGCCAAGAGCCATTTATCTCACCTTGCCTTTCATAAACTTTTCAATCAGCGCATCCACCTCATTCAAGGTGTAGGTCTTGCCATCCTCCAGCAGTGCGCCGATCAGGTCCCGCCGGTGGACATATCTCTGAGAGGCCACCAACTGCGCCTTGGTAAAGGCGGCGGCATTGGCCTCCGTGGTCTGGGTTTTTGCCATTGGCTTATCCCTCCTCATTGATTTTGAGAGTTTCCATGTTCTCCTGCTCCAGCGGGACACGGACGAAGTGGTCATAGCTCAAAAGTACATGCAGGACATCCTCCGCCAGTGTCCACTCACAGCCGGTGGCGTGGATGATGTCCCCCTCCGGGTTTGTGATGCTCCCCAGGACAAAGGACAGCCGGTGTGCCATGCCATAGCACTCCGCATCCCCGGCCTTGGGGTAGTAAATCACATCCACCGTGGGTGTCCGCTTGTACCTCTGGCCCACCTCTTTGGCGTGACCGGCACCAGGCATGATGACATTAAAATCTCCGGGCTTGAGCCCTTGCTTGACATTCCCGCCATGCACCTGGGCGGCAGGAAAAGCGGCATGGAGCGCAAGGCTCACGCCGTCATAGATGCTGTTGAAATTGATTTCAGCCATTGAATACCTCCCGCAGCAGGGCCTCCAGTTTTCTCTCGATCACGCCCGGCGCAAGCCTCTCAAGGTCCTGCTCGGACAGAGTGAGGAAATACTGGCCCGGCACCCAGCCGTCACCGCCCCGTGTTCGGTGGCCAAACTCAACATAGCTGGCATATTCCACAGGGTTGATGACCTCAATGGTGTAGGCGTTGCCGGACTTTCTGACTGGCAGTGCCTCAGCGTAGACTTTCGCATCATTGCTGCCGCCTCTGCTGGCAGCATCCGCTTGGGTTTTGGATGTCCAGCCCCGGCGCAGGGTGCCGCCCTTTTTGCCACTGGATTTTGGGTACTGCCCCTCAGGTGTGCAGGGGATGACCAGCGCCAGCAGGCGGGCGGCCAACTCCTTTGACACCTCCGTGCAGAAACGGTCCATGCCCATGCTCTGGAGCGTGGCCAGACTGTCACGGAGGCGCTGGAGCTGCTTATAATCGCAGTTTCCCCAGTTCATCAGGCCCACTCCTTGAAAAGCTCCAGCGGCACCTCTTGGTGGCAGCTATACACTGCGCTCTTGCCGCTCCGTTCATAGTCACGGGTCATGCCGTTCTGGGTCACTGTGATTTTAGACCCCTCCGGGATGTCCACGGAGGGGTCAATGTAGAGCACCACGCTTTGGGCCACCTGGGCGGCCTCCTCGTTGGGCTCTGTACTCACCACAGACTTGTGGGAAATGCGGCAGCGGATGTCTGCCGCCAGGATGCGCTCCTGGGGCTCCGTGCGGCCATTGGCGGGGTTGAGCACCCCGTCCAGCACGGTGATGGTCGCTTTGCCCACCCAGAGGCTCTGCACGGCCTTTTTGTGGGCGGGGCTCCCCACTACCATCTCATCCTCCGAAAAGCCGCCAGCGTACTCTCAGGCGGGCGCATGAGCCCTGCAAGCAGGGCATCAAAGCGGGCCTCAGCGCTGCTGGCTCCATCACTGGCTCCAGCAAAGGTGATGGCCACATCACCCTCCGTGATGCTCTTGGCCGGGGCGGAGAAGTCAAAGCCCTCCAGCCCGTCCAGACCACCGGCGGCTTTCTTATCATAGAGGAATTGCCCGGCCACCATATCCACATGGACATAGAAAAGGCCATCCGGCAGCACCCTTTGATTGATGTCTGCCAGGATGTCCTTTTCACACTTGTCTATGAGGAAATTGAGGCCGGTTTCGTCATTGTCCGTGACGGTGTAGCCCAGCATGGCCAGCCGGGACACCACAGCCTCATACACGGTCATGGTTTAGCCTCTGGACTTGATGCGGGCGATGGGGATAACCTTGTGGTTGATGTAGGAGCGCTGGCTCTCAGTGGCCTCACCAGAGTGGACCAGAGCCCAGTTTGCACCATCGGACAGCTCCGCATCCGTGGGGGAGAGGGTGGTCTGGCTGGTCTTTTCGTAGGAGATGCCCTTGGGGGCAAACACCTTGCGCTGGCGGGTGTCCTGGCCGCCGTTCTTGGCGGGGTCACGGGACATCTCATAGGGCACCTTAGCACCCAGGTCCTCAAAGTTGATGGAGCCCTCACCCAGGACATAGCTGGTGTATTCCTCACCGGCAGGGACATCCACCTCATAATAGGTGGCAATGTTGTCCACGCTGGGGGATGCCACAGCGCTGTACTTGGTGCTGCTCTTGGTGTAGTAGGTCTTGCCGGTCACCAGGGCAGTGTCAGAGGTCAGCTTATAGGTGGCGGCAACAGCCTCAACAGGCATCCCGTCATCCACAATGACCAGCTTGCCGTTCCAGGTGTAGAGGGTCAGATCACGGGTCACACCGTCCTTGTCGGTGTACTTGAGAGCGGTGAGCAGGTTGAGGTTTTCCAGGTTGGTGGCCGGAACAGAGTGCATGAAAATCATGGCAAACTTTTTCTTGTGGTCACCGCAGGCCTGGGCAGTGGCGCTGTTGAGGGTGGAGGCCTCCAGGTTGCCGTTGACAGAGTAGGTGTGCTTGGTGACAAACTCACCGCTCTTGCCGCCGGTCATGGAGAAAACGCCCTTGAGGACCGCCAGGATGGTGTCCTGGTCAATGTCCTGCCAGTAGTCCGCCACCTGCTGGGCCACATTGTTCATAAAGTCCACGCCGCCGGTGATGTCAAAGGAGAAGTCCTTTTCCACCCACGCCTTGGCACGGCCAATGACCACCACACCCTGCTCAAAGGTCTTGGTGGAGGTGGCGGTGATGTCAGTCTGGCCGTCATAGTTCACGGCCTCACCGTCCAGCAGGCCACGCACGGCCACACGGGCATAGCCGGTGCCGTTCTGGGTGCCCAGCACCGCACGGATGTCCGGGTTGCCCACCAGAATGTAGTTCATGACCACCTTCACCACGCCGCCGGCGATGACGGTGAAAATAGGAAGCTTCTCCTTACCATAGGTCTGCAAAATGGCATTGGTCAAAATCATCAGGCAGATGAAGATCAGGGCAATGCCTAAAATCTGCAAATGGGGACCCGCCGCCAGCGCGTCCTCCGGCTGCATGGGCAGCATGAGCCGTTCAATGGGGGTGGACAGCACGG
>OHKS01000349.1_pt1 | contig 20027 bp, 18 predicted proteins | sample 1568881 | NCBI WGS metagenome assembly OHKS01 (sample SAMEA3879569, study PRJEB24766) | human gut metagenome | biome: human-associated habitat; feature: feces | place: USA | collected 1985/1987 | reverse complement strand
ACTTGCAACAATATGCTATAATTTGCCCAGAAACCGTACTTTTGGCTGAAAAGGCTTAAAATCAAGGCTTTTAGGGGATGTGGATGGGATTTGTCCCACCCCATTGTACTCCTATTTTGTAAAACAGTAGGATCATCAACCGGACTTCCCTCGATAAAAAAGAATATGATTTGTGGCGAAAGCCGGAATGAATCCGAAAACACTCCAGTACCTCATGGGGCATTCAGACATTGGAGTGACCATGAACACCTACACCCACCTTGTCTTGGAGGATGCTAAAGACGAGATGATTCGCATGGAAGAACTGAATGCTGCCAAAAGGGAACTGGAAAAGACTACAGGCGAGAAGCCTGTGACCCAGAAAATGTTCCGGGTGGTGTGATAATAAAGAATGAGAAAGGCGCTCTGCGATGCAGGGCGTTTTTTCTGTGGAGAATTGTTGACGGGTATGCTACAATGATAATTGGATTATTGTGCCTGTTACATAATTTTAATGGTAGATGTTGCCTTGTTTCAGAGATACATAGGAGAATCAATTATATGAGTAATTTGGGATGGTATCAAGTAATGACTACTGCCGCAAAAAAAGTAGGCGGACCTTTGAAACTTGCTGGATTGGTTTGGGGTAGTGGAATTGTTATAGGTGGTGGCACTGTTTTGGGTGGACAGGCTGTTGCAAAGAAAATTGGCAAGAAACTGGATGAAAAAAAGAAAGAAGCAGAGTCGGCGGTTATTTATAGAGTTCACACCGAAGGAAAGAGTAATGAAGGGCTTCTGTTTTCTGTAGATGATACATTCAAAGTACTTGAAATTGACGGAGATGCTGCGCTGATTGAAAAAATTGGCGATGAGAATAACCCGTATTTCGTATCAGGATGTTTTATAGAAAGTATCTCGGACTATAAGCATAAAGCTTAACGATAAACAAGGAGGAAAAAGAATGAGTGATATAAAGAATTCAGTTTTACCTGAAATTATTGAACCAATATCTAATGCTATTCAACAAAATATTCCAGAAACGGCAAAGCAAACAGATGGAGCTTTGTCTACTGTTGTCGGTTTTTTCAATAATGTGGTTTTATATCCTGTAAAAAAAGCCAATTTGACATTTAAATATAAATTAGAAGCATTTGAAGATGATTTGAAAGAGAAAATAAAGGATATTCCTGAAGAAAATCTTCAAGTTCCTCCTGTTAAAATTGCGGGACCTGTCTTAGAGGCGTTGAGATATGCGTATGATGAAGAAGAATTAAGAGAAATGTATGAAGAAATGTTGGCAAAGGCAATGGATAATCGAAAAGTTCATCAGGTCCATCGCTCTTATGTGGATGCGGTTAAGCAAATGGAACCGTTAGATGCACAGGTTTTGCGTAGAATATATGATTATAATGAAGTTACGACTTCTCATGTAAGGTTATATAAATCTGGAAGTCAGCAATATTATCTTAATGCAATGCCGTATCATTATAATGACATATTATGTGATCTTGGAGATCCATTTCAAATTTCAGCCTCAATCAGTAATTTAATTAGATTGGGTTTATTGATTTCTACCGTTGGTTTTTTAAAAGAAGGTGTAGCAGAGCGAATTGAAAAAGAACCATACATACAGGAAAGATTTGGAATTTATAATCAGCTACAAGGTGGTGTAACAATCTCGGTGCCCGTTGACTGTGAAATTATTTCACTTGATAGTTATGGAAGGTATTTTGTTGATGTATGTATGTCCAAGAAAAAGTTAGGGAGCAATACCGATTAAGTGTGTTTTGTTTGTACGAAGTTGGTAATGTAACGTTCCTTTATATGAGACAAAATGAAAATTTACGGTAGTAAAACACCGTGATTTTTACTACCATTTTACTACTACAGCCTGCCGTAACTTGCTCAATTTTGCACTGTTTTGGGAAATCTGTGACAGAGTAACGCTGTTACGCCCCGAAAACAGGCGGGATAAATCGGAGCAAATCGGGGCAGAATAGTTCATTTTAGGAGGATTTACATTTTGATAAAAGTATTATTTATCTGCCACGGCAACATCTGCCGCAGCACCATGGCCCAAAGCATCTTCACCCATCTGGTCCACAGACAGCACCTCGATGCTGTTTTCGAGATAGATTCAGCTGCGACCAGCCGTGAGGAAATAGGCAATCCGCCGCACTACGGCACCAAAAACAAACTATACGAGGAGCATATTCCTCTTATTCCACACCGCGCGAGACAGATGACACGCGATGATTATTTGTACTATGACCTTCTGATTGGAATGGACACTGCAAATATCAGGAATATGACAAGGATTGCAGGTGGCAGTGACAGTCAGCAGAAGATATTTAAGATGCTGTCATTTGCTGATTACGGGACAAATCATAAGCTTACAGCAGCGCGCGATGTTGCAGATCCATGGTATACAGGTGATTTTGATGCGACCTTTGATGATGTAATCAGTGGATGCCGGGGCTTGTTAGAATACATAAAAGAGGTGTATAATCTATAGCTATAGCAATTAAAAGACAATAATAGCAGCGGTTACGGTGCTGAACATAGCTACGATAACTAATTTCAGGAGGCACAAATGCAATTACAGAATGGAAGACCGACAGATACCACAGGCAGATTGGATAAAGAAATTCGTACATACGATTTTTTGGACAAACTGGGAATCGAATATCAGAGAATAGACCACGAAGCGGCATTTACGATGGAGGTTTGTGAGGAGATTGACAAGACACTCGGCGCAACAATCTGCAAGAATCTTTTTCTGTGCAACCGCCAGAAAACTGATTTTTACCTGCTCATGATACCGGGAGACAAGACCTTTAAGACAAAAGAGCTCTCGCATCAGATAGGCAGTGCGAGACTTTCGTTTGCAAGTCCGCAGGATATGGAAAAATATCTGGATATCACACCGGGCTCAGTCAGTGTGATGGGACTGATGAACGACCATGACAATGCAGTCAGACTTCTGGTGGATGAGGATGTGCTAAAAGGTGAGTGGGTTGGATGTCATCCATGCATAAATACATCCAGCATCAGGATAAAGACAAAGGACATGTTTGGCCCGGTGATAAAGGCCATGCATCATGATATGACAGTGGTAAAATTAACAGGTGAAGCATAGTAAAGCCTGGCAGAACGTAAGGAGAACCAATGGTAAAAGCAGTAATATTTGATATGGACGGAACACTCATAGATACGGAGAAATATTATCGTATTTTCTGGCCGATGGCACTTAAGCAATTCGGCTACGAGATGACAGATGAGCAGGCACTTTCAATGCGAAGCCTCGGGCAGCCGTATGCACCGCAGCATCTTAAGGATATGTTTCATGATCCGGATATGGATTATAATAAAATCAGGGCATATCGGAGAAAAATCATGGAGGAGCATCTGGAAAAGGTGGGTATTGAGCTTAAGCCCGGTGCGATTGAGATACTTACATATTTGAAGGAAAAAGGCATTCACAGAGCAATTTCCACAGCGAATGATATAGAAAGAGCTGAGAAATATCTTAAAAAGATAGGGCTCTACGGATATTTTGACAAGATCATCTGTGCACCAATGGTGGAGCATGGAAAGCCGGCACCTGATGTGTATGAGTTTGCATGCAGCGAGCTTAAGCTGGCGCCTGAGGAGTGCATGGCGGTAGAGGATTCGCCAAATGGTGTCAAAAGTGCATATTCTGCAGGCTGTAAGGTTGTCATGGTGCCGGATTTGACACAGCCTGATGAGGAGCTGAAAAAGATGCTTTTTGCCTGTGTTGACAGGATAGATGAGATTAAAAGTATAGTATAATCACAGCATATATAAGTCGTGGAGGCATGATGGGCACAGAAAATGATTTACCGGGAATTTCATTAAAAGACGAGCAGAGACAGCTTCAAAATATCATAGGGATTGCACAGGATAATCTGGACCGTGCAAAGGAATCGGTAAAAAAGCTGACAGATGATTTAGAGGATTTAAGAGATGTCTACGAGGCGCAGGACAAGGAGGGACTTGCCCTGTGGAACAATGCGACAGCGCAGCTTCATGAGAACGAGAGAAATATCGTAAGATGTGAAAAGGCGCGGAAAAAGCCGTATTTTGGCAGAATAGATTTTAAGGATCCGCGTCAGGAATCACAGGAGTCCTACTATATAGGCAGAGTCGGTATTGCAAAGAATGCATCAGAGCCTGTGGTCATTGACTGGAGAGCACCGATTGCATCCGTATATTATGAAAGCAGTCTTGGACCATGTAAGTACACGGTGAGCTCAGAGGGGACTTTTGAGATTGATTTAAACAGAAAGCGCACCTATGAGATTGCAGAGGATAAGCTCATCGACTTTTTTGATTCAGATGTCGTAGCAAATGATGAGCTTCTGACAAAGTATCTGGCTAAGAATAAAAAGGCAGTGCTTGGAGAGATTATCGCGACAATCCAAAAGGAGCAAAACCTTATTATCCGCCGTTCGCCAAAGACGAATATCATTGTGCAGGGAGTTGCAGGCTCAGGAAAGACAACGGTTGCAATGCACAGGATATCGTACATTTTATATAATTATGCTGATGATTTCAGACCGGAGGATTTCTACATTATAGGCAGTAACCACATTTTGTTGAACTATATTACAAGCGTGCTTCCGGAGCTTGATGTGTACGGCATAAAACAGATGACTATGGAGCAGCTTTTTACAAGGCTTTTGTACGAGGATTGGGATGACAAAAAGTACAGCATACATGAAGTCAGCAAAAATGACAGTAGAAACAGCATAAAGGGCAGTAAAGAATGGTTTGAAGCTCTTGAAAAATTCTGTTTAGATTACGAGGAAAAGTGTATTCCAAGAGATGAGGTCTACATGGAAAAAACAGGCAATCTGCTTGTGGGAAAGGTGCTGATAGACACTTATCTGCATGATAATCCGCTTCTTTCCATGCAGAGTAAAATCCTCATGTTAAATGAGATAATTTACTCGAAGTATGAAAATGAGGTTCTCGGTAAGGAAGTGAAGTTCCCTGCAAAGGAGCGCAGCAAGCTTGATAAAAAATACAAAACCTATTTCGGTAAGGATGACTGGAAAGGCTCTGTGTATGATTTTTACAGGGATTTTCTGCTTAGTCAGAAGGAGAAGGAATATGATATAGATATTCCAAAGGACTCATTTGATGTGTATGATCTGGCAGCGCTTGCGTATATTTATAAGCGCATCAAGGAGACAGATCCGGTTCGTGAGGCGAGTCATGTGGTTATTGATGAGGCACAGGATTTTGGCATGATGGCATACTGCTGTCTGCATTACTGCCTCAGAAACTGCACATACACTATCATGGGCGATACCTCGCAGAATATACATTTTGAGTATGGCTTAAATGACTGGGAGGACTTGAAAAAGCTGATTCTCACAGGCACATATGATGCATTCGGTCTGCTTCGAAAGAGCTACAGAAACACTGTTGAGATTTCAGAATTTGCAACAGAGATACTGCGCCATGGAGATTTTGCAATCTATCCGGTGGAGCCTATTATTAGGCATGGAAACGCAGTGCGCATAGAGGAGTATGCCAATGTGCGCTCACTGATTTCGGCATCGGTTGACACGATAAAAGGCTGGCAGAGTGAAGGCTATGAGACGATAGCTGTCGTGTGCCGTGATGAGGCGGAGGCTCTCAAGGTGTCTGCTGAGCTTAAAAAACATATAGAAATAGCAGATGATGATATTGAAACGGCACAGTTTGGTGCAGGAGTCATGGTACTTCCGGTCGCGTATACAAAGGGACTTGAGTTTGATGCTGTATTGCTGTTTGACCCATCAGAGAGAAAATATCCGGCTGATGATAGTCATGTGAAGCTTTTGTACGTTGCGGCTACCCGTGCACTTCATGAGCTGGCTGTATTCCACCGGGGCAGGCTGACACCGCTTATTGCAGACCCTGCTCCTTCCAACAGGCATCAGAAGGAGTTTTCTGCAGAGCCGCTTACTAAGGCAAAGGAATATGAAAAACAGCAACTGACAGAAAAAGAGATAGAAGAGCAAAAGCGTGTTGATGGCAGACGCGATATGGATGAAAGAGAGTATTTTGGTCCGTCGCGCATTGCATTAAAGCCTGAGCAGTTGACAAATAAGGCTGAAAATGAGAAGCTTGATTTATCTGCATTTGTAAAAAAAGACAGGGAAAATCAAACACAATGTACTGCTACAGATATGGCAAATAAAATTAAGATTAAGGAAGTAAGTAAGGCTGCAAAAAAGAGTAGCCTCCCTCTAAATCCCTCCCCATACGCATACGGCTCAATCCCGGACAACGATATACTTCATGTAAAGGGACATTCAAAGGGCAAGTTTGCGGTAAAATGGCTCAAAAAAGGTAAATCGCATGTTGAAATCGCCACAGCGGACGGCACACTTTATGTGATACCAATAACACCGGAGATAGTACGCGTAATCTTTGTAAAAGGAATCGGAGTGAAGCCGCACAAAACCTATTGGAAGCAAAAGGCCGATACAGCCTTCAAATGGGTGGCAAAGGAATCCAAATCGCTTATTGAAATTCAAACGGAGAAGCTGATACTAAGGATAGAAAAGAAAAACGGAGCCATACAGTATTTTGATGCCGACAGAAATCTCCTTGTAAGTGAAAATGCCACAGAGCCAAGGCTTTTAAATAATGGCGAGTGCTACACATTTTTTGACTGGGATAAATCGGAAAAGCTCAAATCCAAGGGAATACTTGCGACAGACCTTACTGATTTGACAAACAAAGCCAGATATATTTCGTTCGGAGGCAGACAGCAGAGGCTGCCGCTTGTCGTGTCAAACAAGGGATATGGAATCGCTACTGCATCAAGCCGCACAGCACTCTTTTGCAATATAAAGATGTACGGACAGTATATCTTTGTAGACGGTGACACTCAAAGCGACTATTATTTTATAGGTGCAGGCAGTGTAGGCCATACACTTGAGCTGTACGGCACATTATAAAATGCAAGTTGCCCAAAGCAAAATTATCTGATAAAATATCGGCATGAGTATATACGGAGGATAACAGATGAAATTCAGGACAGAAAACGAGTTTACACATTTCAAATTTTCGGATGTGCATGTGAGCGATATCATGATGAGCTTTGGCACCTTCAAAATATGCCTTGACAACGTAATCATAAAGGCAGATAATTCTAAAAACAGAGATATCCGTGATATGAGGACAAACGGCCTTATATTAAAGCTTTCAGATGCAAATATTATTTCATTCATACGCGAGGGCTTTAAGACATATGATGCCGATGGCAACCTAAAGAGCACCACGGCTGACGAGGAGATAGAGGAGACAGATTATCTCGACACCTTCAACAATTTTCTTGACGGATACGCATATTTAATCGAGAAGGAGAATGAAAATTATACCTTCGTATTCGATGGAACAGATGAGCGCTCGTACACCTTGATTGTATCGGCATCAAAGGACGAGTGCGAGTGGGACAGATTTATGAATATTGAGGCATAGAGTATGCCATGGTGCATTTTTAGACAAGTCCAAGATGCACCATGGCATTTTTAAGCCCATCTTCTTTGATATCGTCTGTCACTATATCGGCTACAGCCTTGACTTCATCGCTGGAATTGCCCATGGCAACACCGACATCACAGTAGCGCAGCATATCAAAATCATTCTGACCATCGCCAAAGCCTATTGTCAGCCTGACTCATGTGAAGAAACTCTACCACATCACGTATGCCGGTTGCCTTGTTGACACCGCGCAATGTAATCTCACCGCTGTAAGGTTCAGGCTCTTTAAAGCTGCTCAGGGTTACTACAAATTCATCGCCGAGGAGCTTTCTTAAATCATCAATGTGGTAGTTGCAATTGCAGTAGATGGTGCTTTCAACATCGGCGTATCGATTAGAAAAGCTTGATAATTCATCATCAATCACGATATCCTTAAATGTCGGGTTGTCCTGTATCACATGCATGTCAAACTGCTTTGAGAATGCTGATATGAATTTGTCGGCCCACTTGTGGTTGGTGATGCTTTTATCCTTTGTCTGGAAGATAAGTCCTGTGTCGTTGTCACCAACAGTGTCAAGAACCTTCTGTAACAGATTCTGCCCATAGACATGATGTGCAATTACCTTATCACCCACAGTGACATAGCCGCCGGCAGCAGCCACCACGCCGTCAAAATCAAAGGCTTTTAATGATGGATAAATCTGATTGTAACTACGTCCTGTGCAAAGAAAAATCATGTGACCGTTTTGTTTTGCGTTTATTAGAGCATCAGCGGTTGATGGGCTCATGGTGCTCTTGCCGAAATCAACGAGAGTGCCGTCTATATCAAAAAATAATAGTTTTTTCATAAGTGTTACCTGCCTTATTATTATTAATTCATATACCAGATATACTCTACAATACGAATTCAATAAAGGCAATAGGGAATAGCCTAAATTTATTTAATAATTGTTGCAAAAGAAGGCTCTGTTATAACCACAATTAAGAAAAACCATAATATATTCCTATACTTTATTTTCTTAAGTTTTGGCTATGATGGGTTGAAATAATAAGTTTATTGTGTTATAACGTTAAACAACAAAAAACAATAAATGCGTTGAAGGAGACTTGAATCACCAGACACCGACAGGAATACAGCGTCACCGACTGAGAGCGCTGTTTGGAAGAGCTGATTGCAGGAACACTACCGGAGCAGATCTGTTGAACGATTGATATGGTTTATTGCATAGATAGGTTTATCGTATGTGAATTAAGCTTTTTATATATCAAAAGTAGGCAGATACGATTCATCCACGTTACGGATAAGAGTGGAGAAACAGGAACAGTCCTTTTTCTCAAAGCGGGTGGTACCGCGGAATATTTTTAGAATTTTCGCCCCGGAGCATTTCATTAATTTGATATGCTCCGGGGCTTTTTGGCGTATATAGCCCAGTTTCGACAGAGGCACATAACGTAAGTTTACTTACAGTTATGTGTATCTGTCTGAAACGCTAACGTAAATGAGCAAGTAGCACGATAGTGCGAATTGCGAATTTGCGTAGAATTGCGGGAGTGCGCAGCACGTAGCAATTCGTGGGCTATATACAATACTACATAAATTTATATTCCGTCCCGCTTAAAAAATCAAAGGAGCACAAAAATATGGAATTCTTAACAGGAGCAGTTCAAAAGGAAGACCTCGGTATCGCAGAAATTCTTGCAGGCGACTACGAGGGCAAAAACATCAAAGTAAAGGGTGCGATCCACACCATAAGAGATATGGGTGAGGTTGCATTCATCGTCTTAAGACGCAGGGACGGACTTATACAGTGTGTATACGAGCCGGGCAAATCCCAGTTTAGCGTCGATGATCTAAAGGAAGCAGATACCGTGGAGGTATGCGGCACATACAAGAGTGATGACCGTTCTCCAAACGGCTTCGAGCTTCGTCTTGACACTATCACAATTTTATCTGAGCCGGCGGAGCCTATGCCGCTTCAGATCAACAAATGGAAACTGAATACTTCGCTTGAGGCAAAGCTCAATAACAGGGCAGTGGCACTCAGAAATCCAAGAGAGCGTGCTACGTTCCGTATACAGGAGGGTATCACAAGGGGCTTTAGGGATTTCCTTTATAATAATGGATTTACAGAGATTCATACGCCAAAGCTTGGTGCAAAGTCAGCCGAGGGAGGCGCCAACCTCTTTAAGCTTGAATATTTCCACAGACCGGCTATATTACAGCAGAGCCCGCAGTTTTACAAGCAGATGATGGTAGGTGTCTTTGACAGGGTCTTTGAGACTGCACCTGTTTTCAGAGCAGAAAAGCACAATACAAAGAGACATCTGAATGAGTATACATCACTCGATTTTGAGATGGGCTACATTGACGGCTTCGAGGATATCATGGAGATGGAGACCGGTTTTTTGCAGTACACCATGGAGCTTTTAAAGACCTCATACGCCAAGGAGCTTGAGCTTTTAAAGATTAAGCTGCCTGATGTGACAAGCATACCAAGAGTCAGATTTGACGAGGCAAAGCAGCGTGTCGCAGAAAAATATAACAGACAGTTCAGAAACCCATTCGACTTAGAGCCGGAGGAGGAGGTACTTATCGGACAGTACTTCAAGGAAGAGTATGGCAGTGATTTTGTATTTGTCACACATTATCCTTCAAAGAAGAGACCGTTTTATGCCATGGATGATCCGGCAGACGAGACATACACCTTAAGCTTTGACCTGCTTTTCAGAGGTCTTGAAATCACAACAGGCGGCCAGCGAATCCACGACTACAACAAGCTTATGGAAAAAATCGCAAAGCGTGGCATGGAGACAGAGGGTATGGAGAGCTATCTTTCAGCATTTAAGTACGGCATGCCGCCACATGGAGGTCTTGGAATAGGACTTGAGAGACTTACAATGCAGCTTATCGGAGAGGACAATGTGCGTGAGGCAACACTGTTTCCTCGTGATCTCAGCAGATTGGAGCCATAGAATTTAGCTTCTGGGGTTGTGGCGGGTGCGCATGCAGGCTGAGAGATTGCATGTGTGAATATATTTTGTTCAGAAAATTTTTAAGCTTGTTCCGACATTTTCTGCGGATAGGTTATTAGCAGGATGTGTGCTGTGAGGTATTACAGGCTGTGAGCGTCGGAACTGTTAAAAATTTGTCTTCACAATATATATGCACCCATGCGCTGCAGGGTGTTGATGCGCACCCGGATGCAAGTTTTGGCAGTCCCCGATATGCAGGATTCAATTATGGCGGGTGCGCTTTAAGGCTGAGAAGTGGCATGTGTGTATAATCCCAAGTAGAAATTAAAATATCAGGAAATAGAGAAAGGATATCGTATGAATCATATAGGAACAAGAGAAATCGCCACAGAGCGGCTTACTCTTCGAAGATTTGAAATAGAAGATGCCGAGAACATGTTTTACAACTGGGCGAATGACCCGGAAGTGACAAAATATCTTACATGGCCGGCGCATGAGAGTGTTGATACTACAGAGACTATTTTAAAAGAATGGATATCTAAGTATGACGAAAAAGATTTTTATCAGTGGGCTATTGAGCTTAATGATCTCGAGCAGCCTATCGGAACTATAAGTGCAATTAAAACTGATGAGAGAGTTGAGTCGGTTGAAATCGGTTATTGTATCGGAAAGCGTTTTTGGAATAACGGTTATATGACAGAGGCACTCACAGCTATCATCAGATTTTTCATCAATGAGGTCGGTGCAGGACGTGTATGGGCCAGACATGATACTGAAAATCCAAATTCAGGCAAGGTGATGGCTGCCGCAGGCATGGATTATGAGGGTACTTTACGCCATGCAGGCTTCAACAATCAGGGTATATGCGATGAAGCGGTATATGCAAAGGTCAGAAGTGCAGCACTTGACGAGGAGCCTGAGGAGGAGACTCCTGAGCAGCAGGCTGTTACCACAAAGGTGATGGGCGAGGACGGAGTCATGAGAAACGTAATCTCTGACGAGACTATGGAGTATGTCGGAATCCTTGCAAAGCTTGAGCTTTCACCGGAGGAGGCAGAGGCTGCCAAGAAGGATATGGCAGATATGCTTGATTATATCGATAAGCTTGAGGAGCTTGATACTGCGGGAATTGAGCCAATGAGCCATGTATTCCCTGTAAACAATGTATTCAGAGATGATGTTGTCACAAACGGTGACGGAAGTGAAGCTACACTTGCCAATGCACCGGTCAAGAAGGACGGCGGATTCAAGGTACCAAAGACAATCGGCGAATAACGGCAAGGAGGAGAAAAATGGATTTAATGTCTTTAACTGCCGTGGAACTCGGCAAGAAAATACAGGCAAAGGAAGTTACAGTGGAAGAGGCTGTAAAGGCTGCCATTGCTTCTATAAAAGCAAAAGAAGAAAAGATAAACAGCTTTGTCACAATAGACGAAGAGGGTGCACTTAAAAAAGCAGCAGAGGTTCAGGCAAAAATTGATGCGGGAGAGCTAAAAGGAGCGCTTGCGGGTGTGCCTGTAGCCATAAAGGATAACATGTGTACAGAAGGGCTTCTCACCACATGTTCATCAAAGATACTCTACAATTTCATCCCGACCTACACAGCGGAGGCTGTTAAGCGCCTTGAGGATGCAGGCTGTGTCATCGTTGGAAAAACCAACATGGATGAGTTTGCCATGGGAAGCACAACAGAGACATCTGCCTTTGGAGCAACCAAAAACCCATGGAACACAGGGCACGTACCGGGCGGTTCATCAGGAGGAAGCTGTGCAGCAGTTTGCACTCGGTTCAGATACAGGCGGATCAATCAGACAGCCAAGCTCCTTCTGTGGTGTGACAGGAATCAAGCCAACCTACGGCACAGTTTCACGATATGGACTCATTGCCTATGGCTCATCGCTTGACCAGATTGGACCTATCGCAAAGGATGTCACAGACTGTGCTACTATACTTGAGGCAATCGCTTCATATGATACGAAGGATTCGACATCAGTAAACAGAGACGATTTGAAGTTTACAGAGGCGCTTGTCGATGACGTAAAGGGTATGAAGATTGGTATTCCAAAGGATTATCTCGGAGATGGACTTGACCCGGAGGTAAAATCGGCAATCCTTGCAGCGGCAGATGAATTAAAGAAAAAAGGTGCTGTTGTGGAAGAATTTGACCTCGGACTTGTAGAGTATGCCATCCCGGCTTACTATGTAATAGCCTGCGCGGAGGCAAGCTCAAACCTTGCCAGATTCGACGGTGTCAAATACGGATACCGTACAAAGGAGTACACAGACCTTCACAATATGTACAAGAAATCGCGTTCTGAGGGCTTTGGACCTGAGGTGAAGAGAAGAATCATGCTCGGCTCCTTCGTGCTTTCATCAGGATATTATGATGCATATTACTTAAAGGCCTTAAGAGTAAAAGCACTTATCAAAAAAGCCTTTGATGATGCCTTTGCCAAATATGATGTAATACTCGGACCGGCAGCACCAACCACAGCTCCAAAGCTTGGAGAGAGCTTAAGTGATCCAATCCAGATGTACCTCGGTGATATTTACACGATTTCTGTAAACCTTGCAGGTCTTCCGGGAATATCGCTTCCGTGCGGCATTGACAAAAACGGACTTCCAATCGGATTACAGCTCATCGGAGACTGCTTTAAGGAGAAGAATATCATCCGTGCAGCCTACAGCTTTGAAAAAACAAGAGAGCTTAAGCGCAGTGCTATTGCGGAGGAATACAGTAACAAAAATACAGCAGATACCAATAAATCTGCCGGTGCACAGTAGGAAGGAGGCAAAAAGGATATGAAAAACTATGAGACAGTCATCGGACTTGAGGTCCATGTAGAGTTAGCTACAAAAACAAAGATCTTTTGCGCCTGCTCCACAGCTTTCGGAGGCGCACCAAATACACATACATGTCCTGTCTGCACAGGACAGCCCGGCTCACTTCCGGTTTTAAACAAGCAGGTTGTAGAGTACGCAGTGGCAGTAGGACTTGCCACCAACTGTACCATCACACAGTACAGCAAATTTGACAGAAAGAACTATTTTTATCCAGATAACCCACAGAACTATCAGATATCACAGCTTTATCTGCCAATCTGCCGCAACGGTTCAGTAGAAATTGAGACAGCAAACGGAAAGAAAAACGTCAGAATCCATGAAATCCACATGGAGGAGGATGCCGGAAAGCTCGTACATGACGAGTGGGAGGACGTATCTATCGTAGATTACAATCGTTCCGGAGTACCTCTTATAGAGATAGTATCAGAGCCTGATATGCGCTCCGCTGAGGAGGTTATCGCATACCTTGAGACTCTGCGTCAGACCATCCAGTATCTCGGAGCATCTGACTGTAAATTGAATGAGGGCTCAATGCGTGCCGATGTCAACATCTCAGTCAGAGAGGTGGGCGCAAAGAAGTTTGGTACACGTACGGAGATGAAAAACCTTAACTCCTTCAAGGCTATCGCACATGCCATCGAGGGCGAGCGTGAGCGCCAGATAGAGCTTCTTGAGATGGGCAGAAAGGTAGTACAGGAGACCCGTAGATGGGATGACAATAAGGAATCATCACATGCCATGCGTTCAAAAGAGGATGCACAGGACTACAGATATTTCCCTGAGCCTGACCTCGTGCCAATCGTTGTATCCGATGAATGGATTGCACAGATAAAGGCAAAGCAGCCTGAGCTTCGTCCACAGAAGCTTGCACGCTACAAGAAGGAATACGACATCCCTGAGTATGATGCAAAGATTCTCACAGAGTCAAAGCATATGGCAGACATATTTGAGGCTGCCACAAAGCTCTGCGGCAAGCCGAAGAAGGTTTCAAACTGGCTGATGGTTGAGACAATGCGACTGTTAAAGGATAATGAGATGGATGCAGATGAGATAAAATTCTCACCTGTAAACCTTGCAAAGCTTGTAGATCTGGTAGATGCAGGCACGATCAACTCATCTGTTGCCAAGGAAGTATTTGAGAAAATATTCTCGGATGATATCGATCCTGAGCAGTATGTCGAGGAGAACGGTCTTAAGAGCATGAATGATGAGGGTGAGCTTAAAGCCACAATCCAGGCTGTCATCGATGCAAATCCACAGGCTGTGGAGGATTATCACAATGGCAAGAAGAAAGCCATCGGAGCACTCGTAGGTCAGACTATGAAGGCTACAAAGGGCAAGGCAAATCCTGCTGTTGTCAATAAGCTTCTTATGGAGCTGTTATAATTGGATAGATATTAAGAAAATGGATCCGGCAGGTCTTTTGATCTGTCGGTCCTTTTTTTCAAAAGCGCCTCAGCTTGCTTGCACGCATTTATTCAGTAGTGTATAATAGTTAAATGGCTGATAAGGCAGCCAAATGATACAAAGGCGGTAATTTACCTATGAATAATGATGATTTCAAGGAAGTACCTGACAATATTCAGGATAATAAGGAAGAAACTACAAATAACATAGATAATACAAACGATAACAAGTCAAACGACTACGAGGATGTCTGCTATATCTGCCGCAGACCGGAGAGCGTGGCAGGAAAGATGATACATATCCAGCCGAACCTGTGCATCTGCAACGATTGTATGCAAAAGACATTTGACTCCATGAGCAACGGTAATTTTGGTAACTTCGGAAATCTGGGAAATATAAGCAATATGGATTTTGGCAATATGCCCAATATCAGCATGATAAATTTGTCAGATCTGACAGGAGGCATACCAAACAGCCAGAAGCTTAAGAAGAAAAAACCAAAGGAAGAGAAAAAGGTCGAGCCGATTCTTGACATTCACTCAATTCCTGCACCGCATAGGATCAAGGCGAGTCTTGATGATTATGTGGTAGGTCAGGAGCATGCAAAGAAGGTCATGTCGGTTGCAGTGTACAACCACTACAAGCGTGTCATGGCTGACAATAAGCATAAGGCGCAGGAAGAGAATACCACTGCAAAGCAGGCTTCAAATAAATATGACGGTGTGGAGATTGAGAAATCAAATATGCTCATGATCGGACCTACAGGTTCAGGAAAGACATATCTCGTAAAGACTCTTGCAAAGCTTTTAGATGTGCCACTTGCCATAACAGATGCCACATCACTTACTGAGGCCGGATATATCGGTGACGATATCGAAAGTGTGGTAAGTAAGCTTCTTGCGGCTGCAGATAATGACGTGGAGAGAGCTGAGCACGGTATCATTTTTATAGATGAGATAGACAAGCTTGCAAAGAAGAGAAATGCCAACCAGCGTGATGTGAGCGGAGAGTCAGTGCAGCAGGGGATGCTTAAGCTTTTAGAGGGCTCAGAGGTTGAGGTGCCGGTTGGTGCCAGCAGCAAGAATGCCATGGTTCCGATGACCACAGTTGACACGAGAAATATTCTCTTTATCTGCGGAGGTGCTTTCCCGGGACTTGAGGATATCATAAAGGAGCGCCTGAACAAGGAGGCTTCTATAGGCTTCAAGGCTGATTTAAAGGACAAGTATGATGGGGATGAAAACCTGCTCATGCAGGCAACTGTTGATGATATCCGCAAATTTGGAATGATTCCTGAGTTTATCGGACGACTTCCTATCATGTTCTCACTTGAGGCGCTCACCGAGGATATGCTTGTAAAGATATTGAAGGAGCCAAAGAATGCCATTATCAAGCAGTATCAGAAGCTCCTTGAGATGGATGAGGTAAGGCTTGAGTTCGACGATGATGCGCTTTATGCCATTGCCAAGATGGCAAAGGAGAAGAAGGTCGGAGCCAGAGCCCTTCGTGCGATTATAGAGGATTTCATGCTCGATATCATGTATGAGATACCAAAGGATGACAATATCGGCACGGTTACAATCACTAAGGACTATGTGGAGAAGAAGGGTGGCCCGCTCATTCAGATGAGAGGTACACCTGAGCTTGCAGACAGTCAGCACGTTTAATAGTTAAATGATTATGAAATTGTGAATTGGCTGTAAATGATGCAACAAGGCTATGCGTAATGAATCTATGTGTAGTCTGTAATGATTTATAAACGTTCATATATCAAGAGGAATTGGAAAAATGAAAATTATCCACTGTGCAGACCTGCATCTGGATTCGAAGATGACCTCGAATCTGTCAAAGGAGCAGGCAAAAGAGAGAAAAATGGAAATACTGCGTACATATTCAAGGATGATAGAGTACGCCAGAAATAACGATGTAAAGGCGATTATCATAGCAGGCGATTTATTTGACACGAGAAATGTGTCAGCGACTGCCAGAAATCTGGTAAAGGATTCGATTACGTCAAATCCGGATATCGATTTCTATTATCTTAAGGGTAATCACGACTCGGACAATTTCATATCGAAGCTCGATGAAATACCTGACAACCTTAAGCTTTTTTCTAATCAGTGGACCTCATACAGCTATGGGAATATCACAATAACAGGTCTTGAGATAGACAAGTCTAACCAGGCTGTTATGTACAATTCTCTTGTGCTCGACAATGACAATTACAACGTTGTCACTCTCCACGGACAGCTCGGTGATGAGATTTCCACAGGCGACCTTAAGAATAAGGGTATTGATTATCTCGCACTCGGTCATGTGCATGAGTATCAGAGCGGACAGCTTGACAACCGTGGCATGTACTGCTACAGCGGCTGCTTAGAGGGAAGAGGCTTTGATGAGTGTGGACAAAAGGGCTTTGTGGTGCTTGATATAGATGATGAGAAGCTCACGGCAGGCTTTAGCTTTGTACCGTTTGCGTACAGGAGCCTCTACACGCTGTATGTGGATGTGACAGGAGCCATGACCACACAGGATGTGGCTGTGAAGATGGAAAAGGCCATTTCGGACAGTGAATATTCATCGAGAAGCATGGTAAAGTTCGTGCTTGTAGGTGAGGTGGACGTGGATTGTGAGATAAACACAGATTTCCTCAAGGATATGTTCGAGGAATATTTCTACTATGAAAAGGTGTATGATGAGACAAGACTTCTCATCAATTACAGTGAATACGAAAAGGATGCATCACTTAAGGGTGAGTTTATACGGATGGTGCTTGGCTCAGATATGACCGAGGAGCAGAAGTCTGAGGTCATCAGGTGTGGTATATCGGCGCTTAGCGGGGAGGAAATTTAGAAATTGAAATTAATAGCTTGTCACATAAACAACTTCGGAAAGCTTTCCGATCTTAATATCAATTTCAATGATGGAGTCAATGTCATAAACCAGCCAAACGGCTGGGGAAAGAGTACACTTGCGGCTTTTTTGAAGGCTATGCTGTACGGCTTTGATACGAAAAAGGAGCCGGGCGCCTTTGAGAGGGAAAGAAAGCTCTATAAGCCATGGCAGGGCGGCACTTATGGTGGAGAGCTTGATTTTGAGGCCGATGGAGTGGAGTACAGACTTGTAAGGACATTTGGACTTACAGAAAAGCAGGATGATTTTCACTTATACAGGCTTGCAACCATGGTGGAGTGTGATGATTTTTCACCACTGCTTGGAGAGGAGCTTTTTGACCTCGACCGCAGCTCGTTCAAGAGAACGATATACATAGCACAGGCAGACTGCATGTTTTCGTCTTCAGACAGCATCAGCGCAAAGCTTGGCAATATGGCGGAAAATACAAATGACATCAACAACTTCGAGTCGGCGACAGCGGACATTAAGGACATGATGAACAAGATGTCACCAAACCGTATCACAGGCTCCATCAAAAAGCGTGTAAATACACTCACAGCCTTGGAACAGGAGCTTAAGAAGTATCAGGCAGCGGATGAGGCGGCAGCACAGCTTTCACAGAAAATAGATGAGAAAACTGCCCAGAAGAAGGAGCTTACCGGTATAAGAGCCGAGTACGGCAGGGCGCTTCAGGTGGCATCTGAGGACAGCAGAAAGCAGGCACTTCGTGAAAACTACGAGCAGCTTTGTGCTGTTGCAAAGGAGAAAGAGAGCATTTACAATGCTGCATCGGCAGTTTTTGGAGACAAAGCTCCGGATGAGGCAGAGCTTTTGGAAAAGACAAAGCAGGCCGGAGAGCTTGAAAGCTTAAAGGCTGTAGAAGATAATCTGAGCTTTACGCCTGAGGAGGAGCAGTATTTAGATACACTTTCAGGTATGTTTAAGGATGGTGTGCCATCTGATGATGGTCTTGATGAGATGCAAAAGAAGATTGCAAACATTCAGAGCGTCAAGAATGAGTACAGCCACATGGAGCTCAAGCTCTCGCAGATGACCTCACTTGCAAAGATGGCAGATGATGAGGAGGAACCGGAGACACCTGAGAAGACTAGGCTTGTACCTGCAGGTATTGTGCTTATGGTTATCGGCCTTTTGGCAGCGGCTGTTGCCACGGTATTCAGTCTGAATGAGAAGTACAATGTGAAGGAAATCATGTTTCTTGTGGTAGGCATAGCTGGAGTCGCTATGGCGCTTTGCGGTGTTGTCATGATGGTCTATGGAATCCGTCTGAACAACAAAAAGCAGAGAGCATACATCAGGCTTATGGCTGAGCGTGAGGAAAATATAAAGCAGAAGGAGATACCGATTCAGGAATTAAAGGAGCAGCTTGAGCAGATTCAAAGCGGCATTACATCAATGGAGCATGAGGTATCGCAGTTTTTTGACAGCTTTTCGATTGAAGCAGATGAATCGCAGTATCAGGAGAAGCTTTATGAGCTTCGAACAAAGGCTCATGACTACAGTCGTTTCAACGAGCAGATAGGAAAGCGCGCCAAGACAAAGGCTGACTATGAGAAGGCAAAGGCTTCGCTTGATGAGTATTTAAGTTTCTATGGATATGACAGTGCTGCAGAATATACACAGACACTTTCACTGATGAAAAAGCAGCTCGCAGAGGCCGGCTTTGCAAAGGAAAATATGGACAGTGCTCTTCAGAAGAAAGCGCAGTTTGAGAATGACAACGATATGGACAAGCTTCTTGCACCAAATGAGTGTCCGTATACACTTGATGAGCTCAATGAGATGATTTCAAAGGTGGAAGGCAGCCTCGATGAAATCAGGGCATCCTTAGTGCAGTACGGCAGACAGATGGATGATCTGCAGGAGCAGCTTGATATGAGGGATGAAAAGGAGCAGGAGTACCGCAACTGCAAGCAGATACAGGCTGAGGAAAAGCATAAGTACGAGATACTTGGGCTTACATCAGACTATCTGACCAGGGCAAGGGAGCAGTTTACTGCCAGATACATGGCGCCTATTTCCAATGGCTTCCAGAAGTACTTCGGTATCCTGACAGAAAATACAGACAGAGACTGGCAGGTGGATGCCAATATTTCAATAAGGATGAAGGAGCAGGGGCAGCTTCGCGATGTGAGAACCATGTCGGCAGGCTACAAGGACCTGATAGGCATATGTATGCGTTTTGCGCTTGTGGATGCGATGTATCCGGGCGAGAAGCCGTTCCTCATACTTGACGATCCGTTTGTGAATCTGGATGATGAGAAGCTTGCTCGAGGCAGAAGGCTGCTTGCGGTGCTTTCGCAGGATTACCAGGTGATTTATTTTACATGTCATGGAAGCCGCGAGTAAATTTTGGTCGAAGCTTTGTTTATATTAATTGATAAATATGGTAGCATATTTTT
>OHKS01000330.1_pt1 | contig 20568 bp, 15 predicted proteins | sample 1568881 | NCBI WGS metagenome assembly OHKS01 (sample SAMEA3879569, study PRJEB24766) | human gut metagenome | biome: human-associated habitat; feature: feces | place: USA | collected 1985/1987 | reverse complement strand
CGCCCAGCCAGCTGGTGAACATCTTGTCGGAGCGCTCAAGGAGCACTGCTGCTGCGCCGTCGCCGAAAAGAATGCAGGAGGAGCGGTCGCTGTAGTTTGTGATATAGGAAAGCTTCTCGTTTGATACTACCAGCACATATTTCAGGCTGTCGTCTGTAGCGAGGAACCTGTGCGCTGTGTCAACGGCATATACGAAGCCTGAGCAGGCAGCGTTAAGGTCAAATGCGGCAGCATTCACTGCGCCAATTTCTCTCTGGACCAGGCACGCCATGGAGGGTGTCACGAAATCGCCTGTGATTGTGCTGTCGATGATAAGACCGATATCCTTGGGGTCGATGCCTGCTCTTTCAACAGCCTGCTTTGCTGCCATGGAGCCCATATACCATGTAGGCTCGCCGTTGGCGATGCGCCGGTGGCTTATTCCTGTGCGTGTTCTGATCCATTCGTCGTTTGTCTCGACGATCTTGGACATATCGTCGTTTGTGATGTCAAGCAGCGGAGTGTAGGCTCCTGTTGAAAGAATATTGATACCGCTCATTATATTGCTCATCCTTTCGGGAATTTGTTCTGCGGAAGCATACTTCCTCGGGAAAATTGTTAAAGATAGCCTTTTGCGTATTGTAATTTCGGAACAAATATGTTATTATAGATTTATGGCATTATTCCCGTGCAATACGATACACTATATATTGTAATATATTTTTACAGTGCTTGTCAACAGATATTTTGTCATTTTTGAAATTTTATAATCTTGGACTGTAAGGTGTGCCTAAGTTTGCCTGTGATTTTTTGTGTGTTACGGCGAAAGTTTGTACGATTGGGAATAATCAAGTCAAATATACGCTTTGTATAAAATATCGGAGGTTATTTTTATGTCACCTGAAAAAACAGCTTTCCTGTTCTCCGGACAGGGTTCACAGTACGCAGGCATGGGCGTTTCTCTTGTTGAGGCATATCCCGAGCTTAAAAAGATATTTGACGAGGCAAGCGAGATACTCGGCTTCGACCTTTACGACAAGTGCGCAAACGCTCCTGCTGAGGAGCTGGCTCAGACTGCAATTTCACAGCCTGCTATCATGGCAGTTTCCCTCTGCTCTGCGGAGGCTCTCAGAATAAACGGCATCACAGCTACAGCTGCGGCAGGTCATTCTTTGGGCGAATATGCGGCTATGGTATATACGGGAATGGTATCACGCACCGATGGCTTCAAGCTCATCAAGGCAAGGAGCCTTGCAATGCAGAAGGCTGCGGAAAACAGCAGCGGAGCTATGTTTGCCATCATCGGCAGCACTCCCGCAGATATTGAAAAGGTATGCGCTGAGACCGAGGGCTATGTTGTTCCCGTAAACTACAACTCCTCCGTTCAGACAGTTATTGCAGGCGAAGAGGCTGCCGATACACTTGCTGCGGCAGGCGCAAGGGCCATCAGACTGAATGTTGCGGCTGCTTTCCACTCAAAGCTCATGCAGGGCGCAGCTGACGAGTTCAAGCCCGCAGCGGAGCAGATCTCCTTCAAAACTCCCGAGATAACTATGCTTTCCAACATTTCGGGCACAGTTCTTGACAGCATCGACAATATGCCCGAAAGACTGGCGCTGCATATCGTATCTCCCGTAAAATTCACCTCGGAGCTTGCATATCTCAGCGAGAACGGCTATGATACTTTCATCGAGTGCGGTCCCGGAAAGGTGCTTACAGGTCTTGTAAAGAAGACCCTCAAGGGCGTTAACGCAATGAACGTTCAGGACGCTGACACACTGGCAAAGGTCATAGGTTGATAATTGACTGTCAGAATATACTATATATAGTATATTCTGACAGTTTTGAGTGAAAATGGCATATACTATTATAATAGTGCGGAAAAACGAAAGGAAGATTTTCAGATGAAGTGCTACGGTCTTTTGGGATATCCCCTGAAGCACACCATGTCCCCGCCCATTCACAAAAGGCTTTTTGAACTGGATGGGCTTGACGGAACGAATTATGAGCTGAAAGAATATTCATCGGAAGAGCTGCCTTGCAGGATAGATGACCTTATGGCGTTGGACGGCTTCAACGTGACCATTCCCCACAAGGTGGAGATAATAAAGTATCTGGACGAATTGGGAGATTCGGCAAAACGCTATGATTCCGTCAACTGCGTTGTGAAAAAAGATGGTAAGCACATTGGCTACAACACCGACTGCGACGGTTTCCTGCGCTCCCTTGAAGCGGCAGGCTCAGGGCTTCACGGCAGGGTATTGCAGATAGGCTGCGGCGGCGTTGGCAGAATGATAGCCATTGAAGCTGTGAGACATGGGGCAGAGCTGACGGTTGCCGTGCGAAACGGCTCCGAAAGCAAGGTTCAGCCTGTGTTTGACTACGCAAAGGAAAACAATATTGACGCAAAAATAACGGTAGTCCACCCCGAGGACATCACAGGCAGCTATGATGTGTTGGTGAATGCTTCTCCCGTTGGAATGTTTCCTCACAACGATGACTGCCCTGTAAGTGAAGATGTTATCGCAAACTGCGGCTTTGTTTTTGACGTTATCTACAATCCCGAGCGCACAAAGATCATGCAGATCGCCGAAAAGTACGGCATAAAGACCTGCGGCGGCATGGCTATGCTGGTATGGCAGGCAGCTGTGGCACACGAGATATGGAACGGCGCTTCCTACAAAGATGATGATATAGCTGCGCTTATTGCCGATATGCACAGGCTCATGGAGGGAAAGTGATATGGGCAGGCAGTATTTCAAGGGCGGTACTCTTATGGCGCCCCTTCCTGCGGCTCTGGTGACCTGCGGCAGCGGCGACGGCAGAAATGTCCTTACGGCGGCGTGGACAGGTATCGTAAACACACGTCCCCCTATGGCGTATGTTTCCATACGTCCCGAGCGCCATTCCTATGCTATTATAAAGGAGACGGGGGAGTTTGTCATCAACCTCACTACCAGGGATATGGCTTTTGCTACCGATTGGTGCGGTGTGCCCTCGAAAATGGCAAGAGAAACTGACCTGTGCGGCATGAAAAGCGGCGCAAAGCTTGATAAATTCACCAAATGTCACTTTGAGACCGAAAAGGCACAGACCGTTGACTGCCCCGTGATACTTCAGTGTCCCGTTTCGCTGGAATGCAAGGTGAGAATTGCCAATGACCTTGGCAGCCACACCATGTTTATTGCGGCTATCACGGGAATGAGCGTGGACGAGCGGTATGTTGACAGCAAGGGCAAGATAAATCTCCAGCAGGCGGGGCTTATGGCATATTCTCACGGCGAATATTTTGCTCTGGGACGAAAGCTGGGCGACTTCGGCTTCTCGGTGCGCAAAAAGGGGGCGGGGAAATGAGGATAATAGATTCTCATTATGACGATGACGCTTTTGAAAGCGACCGCTATGAGCTGCTTGACAGGCTTTTTGCGGGCGATATCGACAAGATAGTGAACATCGGCTGTTCGGTGAAAAGCTCATACACCTCTGTGGCGCTGGCTGAAAAATATTCCAAGATATTTGCGGCTGTGGGACTTCACCCTGACAGTGCCGATGAAACGGACAGGCTTGACGAAATAAAAAAGCTTTGCGGCAATAAAAAAGTAGTGGCTGTGGGCGAGATAGGGCTTGACTACCACTATGAAAATCATGACCGTGAAGTTCAGAGATCCGCATTTGAAGAGCAGCTGAAGCTGGCGGCGGAGGTGGGTCTCCCTGTGGTGATTCACACCCGTGACGCCTGGGAGGATACCATGGCGCTGCTGAGGAAATACCGTCCCAAGGGCGTTGTGCACTGCTTTTCCGGCTCAGCCGAGACTGCCCGAGAGATAATCTCGCTGGGTATGTACATCGGCTTTACGGGCGTTGTTACCTTTAAAAATTCCAAAAAGGCAAAAAATGCCCTTTCATCTATTCCCCATGACAGGCTCCTTGTTGAGACGGACTGCCCTTACATGGCTCCCGAGCCCAACAGGGGAAAACGCAATGACAGCAGAAATATCGTTTATACGCTGGGTGCATTTGCGGAGCTTATGGGCGTCACCCGTGACGAAGCGGCTGAGATCACGGCGCAGAATGCGGAAAGATTATTTGGAATATGACCGAAAGGAATGATATAATGGCAGGTTTCCACGTGGCTGAGGCCACAAGCACAGTCAGCCTGAATATTGCTTTGGCTGACGCACTTTCACAGTATCCCGAGCTTTTCAGGGAAAATGTGAAAATAGCTTCATTTTTCGGCAGTATGCCCCTTATCTGGAACGGCGGAAGAATGATACTTGGCAGGTTTTATCCCGACAGGGCAAAGGCTGTCATCGACGCATATAACCAGAGGGGGATACCTTACAGATTTACCTTTACAAACCCTTTCATCACCGAGGAATATCTGGACGATCCCGACTGCAACACCGCTCTTGAAATTGCGGACAACGGCATGAACGAGGTCATAGTTTTCTCGCCTGTGCTGGAAAAATACATCAGGCAGACCCACCCCAATATGAAGGTCACAAGCTCTACCTGCAAGTGCATCAGGGATATGAATGATGTAAAGGCGGAGCTGGCAAAGGACTACAGCCTTGTAGTGCTGGACTACAACTTTAACAATAATTTTGAGGAGCTGGAGAAGCTCACACCCGAGGAAAGAAAACGCTGCGAGATACTTTCAAACCCTGTCTGTGTGGCAGGCTGTCCACGCAGAAAGGCACATTACGAATACATCGGAAAGATGCAGCTGGAAAAGCTCGGCATATCAAAGCAGTACCCTGCCCTTACTCCCGACATCTGCCGGAGATACGGCATAAAGGAGTGGGAGTGCGAGTGGAGAAAGTTTGACCCATACGGCGGAAAGGAATATCCCCTGAGAGTTACGCCCGACCTGCTTTACGGAAAATATGTTCCCATGGGCTTCGAAAATTTCAAGCTTGAGGGCAGAAGCGCCAACATGATGCTTCTGTGCGAGCAGATAGTCGATTATATGGCAAAGCCCGAATGCAAGGACAAGCTTAGATACGAGATAATGGTGGCAGCGCTTAACAACAGCGGACTGAACTATTGATCCAAAATGAAAAATATGGGCAGCTTTTAAATATTTTTTATAAAAGAGCTTTAAAAACAAATTTTAAATTTGTGCATTAAGGATATTGAAATTGCTTGTGAAATGATGTATAGTATTATACAGACCACGGAAGGGTCGGGTGAAAAGCCGGTGGGTTTCGGATGATAAACCCGGAAACATTCGCAAAATCCGCTCTTTTTGGGCAAAAAGTGTGCATTAAAGATAAAAAGGCTTTGGCAATTTTGTTGTATATGTACATTGACATGAACGCCCGCAAGTGGTACAATAATAGCGTGATACAACGTGAGCAGAAGCACAGTATCACCATATATTTGATTTCCATACATATTTGGAAATAAATAAAGAAAACCAAAACAAAACAAGGAGGAATTTTTCATGAACATGAAAAAGTCAATTGCTGGCGTAATGGCTGGCGCAATGGCCGTATCTGCAATGGCTGCAACTGTATCCGCTGATCAGGATACTATTTCCCTTACTTATGACCTTAAGAAGTACGTACAGGACACTTCCGTTACCTCTAAGGTAACTGTTGTTGCTAACTACGCTGCTTCCAACACCAACGCTTACTATTCCGTATCTAAGGCTGTTAACGATGAGCTTAACTCTGCTGATGCTAAGTCCTACATCACTTTCGGCCTTGACAACGCAATCGTTTGCGCTCAGGTAGCTCAGTGCTACAAGGCATATCCTAACGACACTTCCGTAATCGGTGGTATGTCTGATTTCCAGGTAACTGCTACACCTATCAAGAACGTTGCTACCGGCGACCAGGGTGCTCCTGTTACCATTTCTTGGACTGCTGATGCTGCTAAGACCGATGGTTCTCACGTAACCAGCGATCTCGGTGATGGCAAGAAGTCCTTCAACATGCCTGTATCTCTCGGCAACGTTGCTGGTTCTCTCCCCATGGCTAACTACGAGCTCGGCTCTCTTGGCTACACTGCAAACGCTGGTGAGTATGGCTTCCAGGCTCTCACTGCTAAGATGACTTACAAGGTTCCTGCACAGGTTATCGTTAACGGTTCCAATGCTTGGAGCTGGGATGCAGCAGCTGTAATCGGTGCTCTCGGCGGCGATGCATACGTTGAGAAGACCCTCACTGCTGAGATCTTCATCAACAACGGCAAGAGCCTCATCACTTCCGATCACCAGATCATGCAGGCTCCTACTTCCGTAGCTGTTTCCGCTTTCACACAGGGCGATCTTTCTGATAAGATCTACCCCATGAAGTCCACTCTTAACGCTCCCGCTAACGTAGTAAACGCTCTCTCTGCTCGTAAGGCAGGCGGCAACTACTACACCAAGCCTGTAGCAGTTATCAACGACGCTATCGCTAACCACGAGAACGTAACCTTCACATTCACTTCTTACGATGGATATGTTACCACCGCTAAGTCTCACCTCTTCCAGCAGTGGGTTGAAGCTGACAGAGCTTATGGCTACCAGACTTCTTCTTATGACTGGTACAATCCTACCTTCGGTCAGCACCTCTACACCAACCTCGGTGATTCCTACAGCTCCTTCGGTACTGACGATTACGATATGTACGGTTCTTACTCCTCTGCTTGGGGCACCAACCTCTTCACCGGCGCTATCGTTGTAAACAGCGGCATCACAATGCAGCTCAACGACACCGATAAGTTCAACTGGGGCAACAACACTCTTACCTTTGACTGGGCAACAATCACCGACGAAGGCAAGATCACTGATGCTAAGACCTTCCTTACTTCTATGCTCCTCTACACTCCTGCTGACTGGTACTGGGATAACCTTACTGTAGTAGTAGGCGACGACGAGAACGTTGACGCTGGCGAGGGTATCGACGGCGAAGGCGACGAGATCTCTGACGACGAGGAAACTGTTGACGAGGAAGTTGTTGAGGACGAAGTAGTAGCTGATGATACTGCTGAGGACGAGGCTCCTGCTGAGGAAGTTCCCGCTCCTGCTCCTTCTCCTGCAACCGGTAACGCTTCTGTAGCTCTCGCAGTTATCCCTGTAGCTCTTGCTGCAGCTGCTGTAGTAGCTAAGAAGAGAGGCTAATCTCCATACGGAGTTTACTTCTTGAAGTTACTTAATAAGTAATCAGATTCCGCTCACAAGAAATTGTGAGCGGAATTTTTTTGTTGACCGGCAAATTTTTCATTGCTGCTTATGTTGTTTGTACATATTATCTGGTTTTTGGCGATATAATATGTGCAGAAAATTATACAAATCGTAAAATGCACCAATTACTTAATCGTTTAATTGGAGCATTTAACCAAAAAAAGTCGGTCAAAATATACACAAAAAACAACAACATTACTTGACAACCATTAGTCAACTTGATATAATTATTATACGGGTCCATAGTTTTTCATTGTTCTCACTGAATTTTTTTGTCAAATTGCCATAAAGCTAACGCAATTTTCGCACAAGTATCACGAAAAGGGGAAGTTGCGCCTCAAAAGCTTGATAACAGCATTTGCTTCTCTCGGTGATAATATTGATAAAATAATATCAAAGCGTCCCTATTCTTATACGAAAGGTGGTCTATCTTTTGTCAAGGAAAACAAGTCTAAAAAGGCTCCTGTCGGGTGTAATGGCTGTGATGATCTGCATGACTTCTTTTTCGTTTACAGCATTTGCCGATTCAGAGTCAGCTGCTGACGAAATTCTGCAAACTGAGGCGGAAAAGTACGAACTCCCTGAGATCACATACGTCAAGCAAAAAACGTACAGCGATTATTACTCCGAAATTTCTGACAAAGTACGTCCGAGAGACGAAGTCTTTCTGCAGTATTCTTCATGTTCTGACGACGCTCAGGTTGAAGTCGGAAGATACGAGGGCAAAGACGATGTCGTTATCTGGTCAAACGAAGACGGCACACTTGACTTCACTGTTGACGTAACTACAGCAGGCGCATACAACATGGAGGTTTGCTATTATCCCATCACAGGCGGCAATACCACTTCCGAAATGTCTGTGCTCATCGACGGCGAAACTCCGTTCGATACTGCAATGCGTGTAAGCTTCCCAAGAACCTGGAAGTCTGCTTACGAGATCGCTCCCAACGAGCGTGGAAACGAAACCCGTCCTCCTCAGATCGAGGAACCTATGTGGGTAACAACCTCCTTCAAGGATTCTGACGGACTTTACAACGAGCCTCTTTATTTCTACTTTGACGAGGGTCAGCATACCGTAAGCCTTAATTCCGAAAAGGCTTCCGTTGCTATCGCTTACATCAAGCTTTATCAGTATGAGCCTGCTGAGGCTTATACCGCTCCTTCCGATGAAGAACTGAGAGCAAACGCAGGTGCTGAGACTGTTAAGGTACAGGGTGAAAATTACATTTACACCAATTCTCAGACAATTTTCCCCACATATGACAGAGGTACATACCTTACCGAAGACCATAACGGCGATCCTTCCGACCCCGTTAAGGAGCGCTATAATACCGTGGGCGACGGTACCTGGGATACATCAGGTCAGATCGTTACATGGGAAATGGAAATTCCTGAGGACGGATACTATAAAATAGGTATCAAGGGCCGTCAGGACGTTATGAGAGGCCTTTACTCCAACCGCCGTGTTTATATTGACGGCGAAATTCCCTCCGAGCCTTTCGAGCAGGTAAAGTTCGATTACTCCAACGACTGGGTAATGTCCTATCCTACAGATGATGCAACAGGCGAGCCTGCTTATGTTTATCTTACAAAGGGTACTCATACAATAGCTCTTGAGGCTATCCCCGGTGAGATAGGCGAGTCCATGCAGCGTCTGGACGAGATCGTTTACGAGGCTAACCAGTATTATATGCAGATCCTTATGATCACCGGTCCCAGCCCCGATAAGTACACTGATTACTACGTTCACAAGGAGATCCCCGATCTGCTTGAAGCGTGCGCAAGACTTTCTGTAGAACTGAGAACCGAGCAGGCTAAGATCGAGGACCTTTCCCAGCAGTCCGGTTCGGAAGCTACCGCTCTTGCAAGACTTGCCGATGTTCTTGACAGATGCGTTGACAAGCCTAACAAGATCCCTACATACATCTCCAACTCTTCTCTGAAGGATAACATCACTTCCGTATCCTCCTGGATGCGTGAGTACAGAGATCAGCCTCTGGAAGTCGATTACATTGAAGTCGCACCCGCTTATGATGCAAGCGGCAAGACTGCCGAGTTCAGCAACGTTAAGGAAAACTTCTTCAAGGCTGCTGCTTTCGGAATCCGGGGCTTCGTCGGCTCCTTCTTTGAGGATTATACCGTTCTTTCGGATACAACTGCTGAGTCCGTTGTTGTTTGGGTTGGTCTCGGACGTGACCAGACAACCGTTGTAAAGCAGCTTACAGAATCTGAATTTACTCCCAACTATGGAATTGATGTTTCCATCAACCTGGTTCAGGGTACTATCATGGAAGCAGTTCTGGCAGGCAAGGGCCCTGACGTAGCAATGTTCGTCGGCGGTGAATTCCCTGTAAACCTTGCTATCAGAAATCTCCTTGTTCCTCTGGACGATTTGGACGGCTTTGATGAGGTAAAGGGCAGATTCCAGGATACCGCAATGGTTCATTATACATATGATAACCAGACCTACGGCATTCCCATTACCCGTACCTTCCCCATGATGTTCTACAGAAAGGACGTGCTTTCTGAAATAGGCATCACTGAGCCTCCCGAGACCTGGGACGACCTTATTGATATGCTTCCCGCTATCCAGAGAAAGTATATGCAGCCCGGCCTTATCCTTCCTGCAAACGTTAACGGTAACGCCGTTGCTCCTTCTACCGAAGTTGGTCACACATTTGCAATGCTCATGCTCCAGTCCGGTCTCAACTATTATAATGATGAGCAGACCGAAACTACCTTCGACTCCGTTGAGGCAGTTAACGCATTCGATACATGGACCAAGTTCTATACTACTTATAAGTTCGACCAGACCTACGATGCGTTCTCCCGTTTTAGAACAGGTGAGGCTCCCATCGTGATCCAGAACTACTGCACATTCTACAATCAGCTGAATGTTGCTGCTCCCGAGATCAAGGGTGCGTGGGATTTCTGCCCCGTTCCCGGTACACGCAGAGAGGACGGAACAATTTCTCATGCGGCTAACTCCTCAGGTTCAGGCTTCATTATCCTCAAGGACTGCAAGAATGTAGAGGGTGCATGGGAGTACATCAAGTGGTTCACTTCCACAGACACAATGATCACTTACGGTCAGAATGTTGAGGGCGTAATGGGTCCTCTCGGAAGATTTGAGTCCGCAAACGTTGAGGCTCTCCAGAAGCTCAACTGGTCCAAGTCTGATCTTACTAAGATCAACGCTCAGCTCAATGAGCTTGATGAAATTCCTATCATACCATCTTCCTATGTTGTTACCCGAAGCATTATGAACGCATTCCGTTCCGTTGTTAACGATAACGAAAATGCCCGTGAGACGCTCCGCTGGTATAACAAGGATATCAACGCCGAGATTACACGTAAGCGTAAGAACCTCGGTCTTGATGAATAAAAGAAGGAGGGCTTGACTTTGGCTGACAGTACCGTTAAAAAAGAAATCCTGCTCCCTTCGGAGAGAAAAATGAGCCGCAAGGAAAGACTCGATTACACATGGCACGATATGAAGCGCAACTATATGTGCTATCTGATGCTTCTTCCCTTTATGCTCCTGTTCCTTGTCTTTACCGTTATCCCAGTAATAATGTCGCTCCCTATGGGCTTTACCGATTTCGATATGGCAAGTGCGCCTAAGTTCGTAGGCTTGCAGAATTTCTACACCCTGTTCCTGGCGGACGATGTTTTCATTCAGTCCATCAGAACTACCCTCATTTTCGCCATCTTTACAGGACCTCTCAGCTATGCGATGAGCTTCCTGCTTGCATGGCTCATAAATGAGCTGCACCCCACCCTTAAAACACTTTTCACCCTGATATTCTATGCGCCTTCAATGGCAGGTAACATCTACTTCGTATGGCAGCTCATCTTCTCGGGCGACCAGTACGGTTACCTCAACGCATTCCTTATGGAGCTGGGCTTCACCTCCTCCGCTATCCAGTGGCTTACCGATGGTAACTACGTTCTGGGCTGCGTAATCGTAGTTCAGCTGTGGGTATCCATGGGCGCAGGCTTCCTTGCAATGCGTGCAGGTTTCCAGGGCATCGACAAATCCATGTATGAGGCCGGCGCTATCGAGGGCATCAAGAGCCGCTGGCAGGAACTTATCTACATAACTATCCCTTCAATGGGTCCTTCCCTTATGTTCGCAGCAGTTATGCAGATCGTATCCTCTTTCACTGTTGATATCGTTGGACGTACCCTCGCAGGCTTCCCTTCAACAGACTACAAGGTACATACTATCATGACCCACGCTTACGATTACGGCTGGGTAAGATACGAGATGGGCTATTCCGCCGCAATATGTTTTGTGCTGTTTATTGCAATGCTTGTCTGCAACAATCTCATAAGCAAGCTTCTCAGCAAGTATATGGACTGATAAAGGGGTGAGCTGTTAAATGAAGAAAAGAAGAAAAGATTTGAAACCTTCCGAGCTTGCCGCTTTGCAGGCGGAGGAAAATGCAGCCGCTCTTGAAGCTCTGAGAAAGCGCAGAGAAAAAGAGCACAAGAAAATGATGAGATCCAAGGGTTCCAACAAGCGTGTCGGAAAATCCTGGAAAAACGATGTTGGAATTTTCCTGCTCCTTACCATCACGGGTCTGTTTATGATCTTCCCCATTTATCTGGCAGTCGTAAACTCCATCAAGCCCGTACAGGAAGTATTCCTTATGCCTCCTAAGCTTTATGCTATGGATCCTACCTTTGATAACTTCAAGGATCTGTTCAAGATCGCAAACAATTCGTGGGTTCCTTTCTCCAGAAACATATTCAATAGTATATATGTTACTGTTGTTGCAACCATCTTCCACGTTCTGTTCGCATCGACCGCCGCTTTTGTACTTTCAAAGTGCAAATTCCCCGGAAATGCTCTTCTGAACCAGATCGTAGTTATCGCACTTCTCTTTAACTCTACCGTTCTGTACATCATGCAGTACATCGTAATGGCAACACTGGGCATGATCAACACCTACTCCGCACTTATCCTGCCTATCATTGCAACGTCTATGGGTCTTTACCTTATGAGACAGAGCATGACCTCCATCCCCGACGCTATGATCGAGGCTGCAAAGGTTGACGGCGCAGGTCTTATGCATATCTGCTGGGGAATCGTAATGCCCAACTGTAAGCCTGCTCTTATGACTATTATCATCTTTGAATTCCAGACTGCATGGAACACAGTGGGCGGCGGTCTTGTATATGACGAAGCGCTCAAGACCATTCCCGTTGTTGTTCAGCAGATTGCCGCTGCCGGTATTGCCCGTCAGGGTGCGATTGCGGCTTCCGCCGTTGTTCTGATGATTCCGCCTCTGCTGGTATTCGTTCTGGCTCAGAGAAACGTTATGGAAACAATGGCTCACGCAGGTATGAAGGATTAAGCTTTCATGAGACGTGATAATACTAAAGAAAAGGGTGATGATATGTCAGGCTTGAAAAAGCTGATTGCTGCCGCAGGAGCGGGAGCTATTCTCGTAAGCGGGCTTGCAGCTAACGTAAGCGCCGTTGAAAGCTATGACCCTTACAGCTACGACAGATGGGGCGATGCCGTCGCATCACAGGTCGGATATACTGCGGAATATTTTGTTGACGGACAGTCTATCAACGGGCTTGCCGAGGTCATCGAAGCAATGGACGGCTTTAATGCCGAAAAGGCTTCATGGCAGGAACTGCTTGGCCTCAAGGAACCTGCTGATATGTACGTATCCGCTGACGACCTTATGTATATTGCCGATAAGGGCAACAACAGAATACTGGTGACAGACCTTGATTTCAATCTCGTAAATTACATGGATACCTTCCATTACAATGGTGAGGAGCTTACCCTTAAAAAGCCCGAGGGCGTTTTCGTTGACCAGTACACAGGCTACATTTATGTGTGTGATACCGAAAACAGCCGTGTGCTCAAGTCCGATAAGGACGGAAACGTTGACAGGATATTTGAAAAGCCTGTTTCCGAGATCTATTCTCAGGACCTTACCTTCAACCCCAAAAAGGTTGCGGTCGATAAGGCAGGAAATGTTTACATTGTAGTAAAGTCTGTAACAAAGGGCTCTGTAATGTATGACATCAACGGCGAGTTCCTCGGCTTCTTCGGTGCGAACCGAGTTGAGGCTACCTCCGAGATCATTGCGAACGCTTTCTGGAACACCATTTCCACAGAATCCCAGAGAGCACGTTCCACAAAAACAACACCTGTAGGCTTCTCAAATTTTGATATCGACGACGACGGCTTCATCTACACCGTTACCGAGTCCTCCGATGTCAAGACCGATACTGTAAAGAAGCTCAACCCCAAGGGTCAGAACATTCTTTCCGCTATCACAGCAGATGATGTTACCTTCGGTGATATCTCTCCCGCTTACTACTCCATCTACACCAAGGAGTCCGCTCTTACCGATATCGACATCGGACCCAACGGTGAGATGAACATTCTGGATTTTGCTCACGGCAGAATTTTCCAGTATGACAAGCTTGCTAACCTGATGTTCGTTATGGGCGGCACAGGCGAGCAGCTAGGCACATTCAGAAGCGCAACTGCTATCGAAAGCCACGACAATATGCTTTATGTTCTCGATTCCCGTAAGAACAGCATCACCGTTTTCAAGCGCACTGCTTTCGGCGAGATCGTAACAAAGGCAACAAACCTCTACAACGATGGCTACTACGAGGAATCCTATGAGCCTTGGCTCACAGTTATCAAGTACGACGGCAACTACAGACGTGCATATATCGGTATCGGTAATGCTCTTCTGAATGCCGAGCAGTACAAGGACGCTATGAAGTACTTCAAGATCTCCATCAGCCGTGTAAGATACAACAGAGCTTACGAAGGCTACAGAGGTCAGGTCCTTGAAAAGTACTTTACTCCCGCTATCCTGATAATCATTATCGTTTGCGTTGCTGTAAAGGTTCTCAAAACACTTAGCAGAAAGGGAATAATCACATTCCCGTGGCAGAGAAGGAGAGGTGCATAAGTTATGTTGGATCTTACACAGGGTCAGTTCGTCAAGCACGTTGTTATGCACCCCTTTGAGGGATTTGAAGACCTGAGATGGAAAAAGGCAGGATCTATGAAGATCGCCATCGGCATCGTTTGCCTGCTGTTCATTCAGGCTCTTGCGTACAGCAGAATGTACGGATTCCAGTATTACTCAAGCTACGACAAAATTTTCAACATAGTTCCTTTTATCTTCCAGAGCTTCGGCATATTCCTGCTGTACGTTGTGTGCAACTGGGCAATGTGTACGCTGTTTGACGGCGAAGGCTCAATGAAAAACATCTTCATCGTAACGGCGTATTCGCTGATACCGTACATATGCGGCAGACTCATCGGAACCCTTCTTTCCCATATCCTGATCCGTGACGAGTACATCTTCATTCAGGCGTTTGAAATAGTGGGTACGGCATGGACAGTTGTTCTGTTCATCTCGGCGATGAAAGCAGTTCATCAGTTCTCATTCGGCAAGACACTGGCGCTGATACTGCTCACACTGGTCGCAATGATATTGGTACTGTTCCTGCTCGTACTTCTTCTTACATTGTTCCAGCAGGTACTCATCTTCATATTCACGATCTATACGGAGCTTTCCTACAGATTAAGAGTATAGTTCTAAAAAGGAAAAGTGGTGAAAATAATGAATTCAAAGGTTAAAAAGACCCTTGCATATATGCTGTGCTTTTCAATGATCGTTTCAGCAGGCATGACAGGCGTTCACTCTGAGGAAGCTCCCGCTGAGGAGGATACATCAGCTGCCGACAGCGCTGATGAGGCCGAGGAGGAAGAGGACGATGCGGAAGAGGAGGAAACTCCCCGTACCGAGGAAGAAGCTATGGCTCTCATGACCGAGGTCGCTTCCAACTCCAACCTCAAGCTTTACAAGAATGAGGACGAGGGAACCATCGCTCTCGAGGACCTTAAAACAGGCAAGATCTGGTGGTCAAACCCCGTAGATCTGGAGACCTCCAACGCTAAGAAGAGCCAGAAGGACGAGCTTGCTTCCGGTATGACTCTTATCTATGGCGAGCCTGCCAGCCGTGCTACCACAGTCCAGACCAGCAAGGCAAAGGGCAAATTCAAGATGAAGGATATTCCCAACGGAATTGAGATCACATACACCTATGCAGGACCCGGTATCACTATACCCGTTCAGCTCACACTTGAGGAGGATTGCCTCAAGCTGTATGTGGATACCTCCGCTATCGAGGAGAAGAATCCTTCCACTGTTGACGGTCAGCTGGTAACAGATCTGGCTTTCATGACCACCTTCGGTGCCGCAGGACTTGATGAAGAAGGATATTTCGTTGTACCTGACGGTTCGGGTGCGGTCATCAACTTCAACAACGGCAAGACAGGTCTTAAAACATACACAGGCAAGGTTTACGGCAGAGATATCACCGCCGTAAAGACCACCAAGCAGGCAGTTATCCAGAACGTAAATCTCCCCATGTACGGCATCGTCAAGGGAGACAGCGCAATGATGGTAGTTGCTTCAAAGGGCGATACCTGTGCTTCCATCAACAGCTACGTATCAAACCAGAACAACACCGACTACAACTCCACATATTTTGATTTCGAGCTGAGAACCTCAGACGAATATCTCATGGGCGGTGAATCCAACCCCCTGAAGGTATTTGAGAAGAGAGGAATCCTCATTCCCGAGATCGAAGTAAGATATTATCCCGTTTCCGACAACGGCGAGGAAGTTGATTACACCGATATCGCCGCTAAGTACAGAGATTACCTTATCAAGGAAAAGGGCGTTGAGGACAAGGATCTTACCGATTCCTCCTCACTGTATGTTGACCTTTACGGCGGAACCCTCAAGAAGGAATCCATCGCAGGTCTCCCCGTTACCGTTAAGGAATCTGTTACAAAGTTTGAAACTGCTCAGTACATTCTCGAAACTCTCAACTCCAACGGCGTTGACGATATGGTCGTTACTTACAACAAGTATTCAAGCACCAATATCGGCGAGAAGATCACAGACTCCTTTGACCCCTGCTCCAAGCTGGGCGGAAAGAGCAAGTTCAAGGATCTTATGAGCTATGCTGAGTCCAACAACATCAAGCTTTATCCCTCTGTTGATAACCAACAGTTCAAGACAGGCAACGGCTACTGGAATATGACAAATACCTCCATCAGAGTATCGAACGCATATTCCCAGATCTCCGTTTACGACCTGGCTCACGGTATCGCAAACGAGTACTACAGCCCGCTTTCACTGTTTACTCCCGCTTCCTACAACAAGGCGTTCACAAAGCTCATCAGCAGCTACAATAAGAACGGAGTTTCAAACTTCGCATTCGGAAGTCTTGCAAACACCATTTACGGTGACTACGGCAAGAAGGCTGTTTCCCGTGAGATGGCTAAGGGTATCGTTACCGATATCTACAGCAGCGCAAAGTCAAGCGGAAGCGTTCTTGCGGAAAATCCTGCGGAGTACGTTCTCCCTTATGCTGATTACCTTACAAACGTTCCCGTATCCTCCAGTAAGTTCGACCTGTTCGATTACGATATTCCCTTCTATCAGATGGTGCTCCACGGCGTAACTCCTTACGCTTCCACAGCAGTAAACAGCGAGGCGAATATCTCCAAGCAGATCCTTACTTCCCTTGCCGCAGGCAGCAACCTGAGCTTCGACTTCGTAGGAATCGAGGCAAGTGACCTGAAGGATACCAAGCTTGACTGCTACTACTACGCTTACTACGCAAACTGGGTAAATGAAGCTTCCGAGCTTTATCAGCTTGCTGACAAGGTGCTCACACCTGCGTCCGATGCAGCTATCGTTTCCTACAACATCTCCGAGGACGGAGACGAGATCGAGACTGTATATGACAATGGCTACACCACCGTGGTAAACTTCGCTGAAAACACAGTCAAGGCAGGCAATGAGACCTACAGCCTTGCTGATTACATTGGAGAGGAGGTCATCGGATTATGAGAGGACTGAACCTTTCCTATGAAAAGAAAAAAGGACTTTACGGCTATGGCTTCATCGCCCTCTGGTTCGTGGGAGCGCTCATATTCTTCATTATCCCCGTTGTCAAGTCCTTCATCTATTCCTTTTATGATGTAAAGCCCGACGTCGGACAGCTCATTGTGAGCCCTCTTGGACTTGATAACTACAAGAGAGCGTTCATGACAGACCCTGATTTCAGAAAAAATCTGGTATCAGTGCTGGGTCAGACCCTCTGGCAGACACCTATCATCATTATCTTCTCACTGTTCGTTGCTATCATCATTAACCAGAAGTTCAAGGGCCGTACCTTTGCCAGAGCGGTTTTCTTCCTGCCCGTAATCATTGCGACAGGTCCCGTTTACGCTATCATCACCGGTAACCTTGACACCAGCGGAACAGCAGACGCAGACCAGTTCTCCACAATGTTCTCCGCTGACATGGTAGATGAGCTGCTGGAGTTCGTGGGAATCTACGGCTTCAACGACAAGCTCACGGAAATGCTTTCGACAATGACTTCGGACATCCTGAACCTGGTATGGAAGTGCGGTATCCAGATCATCATCTTCCTGTCAGCCCTCCAGGGTATCCCCACATCTGCTAAGGAAGCAGCTGCCATCGAGGGTGCTACCTCATGGGAGTTCTTCTGGAAGATCACTCTTCCCTATGTATCGCCTATGATCCTTGTAAACCTGGTTTACACCATCATTGATACATTCACCGACCCCACCAACGTCGTCATGGAGCAGGTGCTCACAGTTCAGGACGACTGGAAGTACGGTTTCTCGGCGGCGATGGCATGGAGCTATTTCGCAATAGTTCTTATTGCAGTCGGCATTATCTTTGCGATCATGAACAAGATCGTTTACTACGATGATTGATTAAGGAGTTGGAAAAAATGGCAGAAAAAACACTTAAGTCTAATCCCATTTCCGACTACCTTAAAAAGCGTCAGTCGGAAAAGCCTCCCAAGGAGGAGAAAAGATCCCGCAAGGAGGAGCGTGAGCGCTTTAAGAAGCGTCTCGCTTCCCTTACCCCCGCAGAGCAGAAGTACCTTAAGCGCAAAAGAGCATTCGATACCGTTTGGCCCGTGTGCCGTGCGCTGCTGGTAATCGGTCTTTGCTTCGTAATCATCTACCCCCTGCTGTATATGATCACAGCAGCGTTCCGTCCCAGATCCGAGATGAACGACCCCACGATCATCTGGATATCCAAGAGCTTTACTACCAGCAACATCAAGGACGTAGTAAGAGTTATGAACTTCTGGCATACTCTGGGCAACACACTGTTCATCAACATCGGCTGCTCCATCGTTCAGGTAATCACCTGTGCGATAACAGGCTACGGCTTCGGACGATTCAACTTCAAGGGTAAAAACATTCTCTTCGGCGTTGTAATCATGATGATCCTGGTTCCATCACAGATCATACTTATTCCCCAGTATATGTTCTTCCGTTACTTCAATCCTCTGGGAATATGGCACATGATCGCAGGCGACTACATCAACCTCATCAACAGCCCTCTTACAATGTATATGCCCGCTATCACAGCAAACGGACTTCGTGCAGGCCTGTTCATCTTCCTTTTCAGACAGTCCTTCAGAAGCCTTCCCAAGGAGCTCGAGGACGCAGCTTATCTGGACGGATGCTCTCCTTTCAGAACCTTTATCAAGGTAATGGTCCCCAACGCAGGCTCCACATTCCTTACCGTTTTCCTGCTTTCAGTAGTATGGTACTGGAATGACTACTATGTAAGTACTTCGTTCTTCACAGATAACAGCACGATCGCCCTTCAGCTTAAGAATCTGGACGCTTCCCTTACACGTATCCTGTTCAACAACGGTACCGTTAAGGTAAATGCCCGTGAGCTTATCGTTTGGATGGAAGCAGGCTGCCTTATCTCCATCACACCCATCCTTGTAATGTACATCTTCCTCCAGAAGAACTTTACAGAGGGTATCGCAAGATCCGGTCTTACAGGTATGTAATTTAGCGACATTAAATATGAAGTGCTGCGGAACGGTCTTTCCGTTCCGCAGAGCTTTTATACTGCAAAAAGCAAGTGCTGATTTAACCGTTTTACAATTATATATTACGGTTGGATCAGCAGTTGTTTTTTATAAACAAAATAACCGAAAGGAACTAAAGATATGAACCCTTCAACCGAACTTTATTATAACAGTCCCGCAGCTGACTGGAATGACGCCCTTCCCGTGGGAAACGGCAGAATGGGAGGCATGGTTTTCGGAAAGCCTGCCGATGAGCTCATCCAGCTCAACGAGGATTCCCTCTGGTCAGGCGGCTTCAGAAACAGGAACAATCCCAAGGCGTATGATAATCTTGAAAAAATACGCACCCTTATAAGGGAGGAAAAGACCACCGAGGCGGAAGAGCTGTGCGCAGATGCGTTCTACGGCACCAATGAAAATCAGCGCCATTATCAGCCTCTGGGCGACCTGCACATCTGGCAGAGTGTAGGGGAGTATGAGGGATATGTCCGTTCCCTGAGCCTTGACACAGCTGTATGCGTGACAACGTTTACATCAGGCGGAGTAAAATACACCCGCACCGTTATCGCTTCCCACCCCGATGAGGTCATCATCGTCCATTTCTCTGCGGATAAAAAGGGCTGCATTTCCTTTGTCTCCGCCATTGACGGCAGGGACGACAACTATGACAAGAATGAAGCTTATGACGATAAGACAGTTCTTTTCACCGTTTCCGACGGTATTCCCTATGCCTGCGCCATAACGGTAAGGGCAAAGGGCGGCCAGTGCGGCACCGATGCCAACAGGCTTTTCTGCAAGGACGCTGACGAGGCGGATATCATTATCGCCGCCCAGTCTGCATGGAGAACAGGGGATTATGAGAAAAAGGCAGTTAATCAGGCAAAGACTGCCGCAAGAAAGCCCTATGAAAAGCTCCTTGACCGCCATATCTCCGACTACCGCTCACTTTTTGACAGATGCAGCCTTACCCTCTCTCCTGTGGGCGAAAGCATTACCAAGCCCACAGATGAGCGCCTTGCGGACGTAAAGAACGGCGTGTATGACAATGAGCTGGTTGCTATGTACTTCAACTTCTCCCGCTACCTTATGATAGCAGGCTCCCGTGAGGGAACTCTCCCCCTTAATCTCCAGGGCATCTGGAACAAGGATTTCATGGCGCCGTGGGACAGCAAATATACGATCAACATCAATACGGAAATGAACTACTGGCCGGCAGAGGTCTGCGCACTGCCGGAATGCCACACGGCACTCTTTGATCTGATCGGGCGGATGAGGGAGCACGGGCGGAGTATTGCGCGCAGGATGTACGGCTGCCGTGGCCTTATGGCGCATCACAATACCGATCTTTACGGAGACTGCGCGCCACAGGACAACTGGATTCCGGCGACGATCTGGACAATGGGAGCTGCCTGGCTCTGCACGCATCTGTGGATGCATTATTCCTATACGCAGGATCTGGAATTTTT
>OHKS01000301.1_pt1 | contig 21655 bp, 18 predicted proteins | sample 1568881 | NCBI WGS metagenome assembly OHKS01 (sample SAMEA3879569, study PRJEB24766) | human gut metagenome | biome: human-associated habitat; feature: feces | place: USA | collected 1985/1987 | reverse complement strand
CACGTCCTTTGACTGCTCCGGCTTCGTCAGCTACGTTCTCACGAACAGCGGTCTTGTGAATACCGGGCGGCTGGGCGCACAGGGGCTTTACAACGTCTGTACGCCGGTTTCAAAGGCGAATGCACAGCCCGGTGATCTTATCTTTTTCGTCGGAACGTATGACACCCCCGGCGTGTCTCACGTCGGCATCTACGTTGGTGATGGGGTCATGATCCACTGCGGCGACCCCATTCAGTACACATCCATCAACTCTTCCTATTGGCAGCAGCATTTCTACGCCTTCGGAAGACCCGCCTATTAAAAGAAAGGAGTTTTGCATGAATCCCAAGTATCAGAAAGTCCTCTCCGACATTGAGAAGGCTGAAAAGAAGAAGTCCGAAATCGAAGGACAGCTCAAGGAGCTGTACGACAAGAAGACAGAGCTGGAAAACCTTGAAATCATCAATACCGTGCGCTCTATGGTGATGGACAAGGATCAGATCATGGCGTTCCTGTCTTCCATGAAGGGCGGCACCAAGCCCGCTGAAAATACGGAGGTAATCGACAATGCGTAAGAAGTTTCGTTTTCTGACCGTCCTTGCGGTCTGCGTCATGGTTCTGTCCTGCTTCTCGGTGACGGCGTTTGCCTACGCCGATGATACCGAGCAGAACCTTCCCGTCACGGAGGCAACCCAGCCGGAACAGCAGCCTGAAACCACTCCCACGCCGGAAAAGCCGAAGGGTGAGCCGATTGACGATGAGGGCAACGCCTACACCCGCGACTTGCTCTATGACAAGGCAACCAACAAGCAGTTCATCACTGTCCAGACGAAGAACGGCAACACCTTCTTCATTGTCATCGACTACGATGCGCCCATCAACGAGGATGAGGAACAGTATCAGACCTACTTCCTCAACATGGTCGATGAAAGCGATCTGCTTGCACTGCTGGATGAAGATACTGCGGCTGCGCTGACCACTTGTAACTGCAAAGAGAAATGCGCTGCCGGTCAGGTCAACACCGACTGCCCGGTCTGCAAGACCAACATGAGCGAATGCACCGGCACAGCCCCCGCTACACCTGAGCCGGATAAGGATGCGGAAACCGATGCTCCCGCCCCTAAACCCGAAAAGAAATCCAACATTGGCGTGATCCTCGTCATCTTTGCCCTTGCCGGTGCTGCGGGTGCAGCTTATTACTACATCAAGTTCGTCAAGGGCAGAAAGCCCAAGGATGAGGATATGGACTTCTTTGATGATGAAGGCTACGAGGAAGAGCCGTACATCAACGAGGATGATGAGCCGCAGATTGCGGAGGATGCTGAAACGGATGGTGATGAAGATTGATCTTAGTCATTGCTGAAAAGCCCAGCGTTGCCCAGTCCATCGCAAAGGTTCTGGGCGCAACGTCCCGAAAGGACGGCTATATGGAGGGCGGCAATTACATCGTTTCGTGGTGCTTCGGTCATCTGGTGGAGCTGGCAGACGCCAGCTCCTACGATGAGCGGTATGCCAAGTGGCGGTATGACGATCTGCCCATTGTCCCGGAAAGCTGGATGTTTGAGGTCACGAAGGACAAAGCACAGCAGTTCAAGGTGCTGTCCTCTCTCATGAAGGACAAGCGCGTCACCGAGCTTGTCTGCGCAACCGATGCAGGGCGCGAAGGTGAGCTGATCTTCCGGCTGGTCTACAACAAAGCCGGATGCACCAAGCCCTTCAAGCGTCTGTGGATCAGCTCGTTGGAGGACTCCGCCATCCGCGAAGGCTTCAATCATCTCCGGGACGGCAAGGAATATGACCGTCTCTATGAAGCGGCACTCAGCCGCTCGAAGGCGGACTGGATTGTCGGCATCAACGGCACCCGCCTTTTCACCACGCTCTATCACAAGAAGCTGGTGGTCGGGCGCGTCCAGACGCCAACCCTTGCAATGCTGGTGGAGCGCGACGGGAAAATCTCCACGTTCCAGAAGGAGAAGTATTTCAACGTCCACGTCGGCAAGGGCGATCTGACCGCCGATCTGGAAAAGGTCAAAACCGAAGAGGAAGCAAAAAGAATTGCGGCGGCTTGCGAGAAAAAGCAAGCCGTCGTTTCTTCTCTCAGGCAGGAAGCGAAGACGGTCAACCCTCCGAAGCTCTATGATCTGACCACCTTGCAGCGCGAGGCGAACCGCTACTACGGCTTCACTGCCCAGCAGACGCTCGATCTCGTACAAACACTCTACGAAAAGAAGCTCCTGACCTATCCGCGCACGGACAGCCAGTTTATCACGGACGATATGGAGGACACCGCCCGTCAGGTCATTTCCATCGTCTGCCGCCAGCTTCCGCTTTTCTCCGGCGTTTCGATTACGCCGGACATTGCCCGCGTAACCGACAACAGCAAGGTCACAGATCACCACGCTATTCTCCCAACCGTCCAGCTTGAAAAGCAGGATGTTTTCGCGCTCCCTCAGTCGGAGCAGAAAATCCTCAATCTTGTCGGGATGCGCCTTCTGTGTGCGACCGGCGAGAAGCACACCTACGCAGAAACGCAGATCTCGCTCTCCTGCGAGGGCTACGAGTTCAAGACCAAGGGGAAGACCGTCGTTCAAAACGGATGGAAAGCCATCGAAGAGCTGTTCAAGGCATCCCTCAAGACGAAGGAAAAGGATGATCCCATGAAGTCCCTGCCCGAAGTCCATGAGGGCGATGTTCTGGATGGTGTGTCTGCCAGCGTCACCGAACACTTCACGACGCCCCCGAAGCAGTACACGGAAGACACGCTCCTGTCTGCGATGGAGACTGCCGGAAACGATCAGTTCGACGATGACACCGAGAAGAAAGGTCTTGGAACACCCGCGACCCGCGCCGGTATCATTGAAAAGCTGGTGAAATCCGGCTTTGCAGAGCGCAAAGGCAAATCCCTCATTCCCACAAAGGACGGCTGCAACCTTGTCTGCGTCCTGCCGGAACAGATCACTTCTCCCGCAATGACGGCGGAATGGGAAAACACGCTCATGGAGATTGAGCGCGGCAATGCGGATGCAGACGCCTTCCTCAGCGGCATTGTCCGGATGACCGGCGACCTCGTGAAAGCCTACCCGTTTCTCTCCGATGCCGAAGCCCAGCGTTTCGGCACGGGCAAGGAGGAAATCGGCAAATGCCCCCGCTGCGGCTCTCCGGTCTACGTCGGTAAGGGCAATTTCTACTGCTCGAACAAGGAATGCTCCTTCTGCCTGTGGGAAGACAACAAGTTCTTTTCCAGCAAGAAAAAGAAGCTGACCAAGAAGATTGCAAAAGAGCTACTGGACAAGGGCTGGTGCCGAGTGACCGGGCTTTACACGCCGAAGAAGCCTCAGCTCTACGATGCTGTCATTCGTCTGGATGACAGCGGCGGCAAATACGTCAGCTTCAAGATGGAGTTTGACCGATGATCCACCCGAAGTATGTTGCCTCTTGCAGCGGAGGCAAGGACAGTGTAGCGACGCTCCTGCTGGCGGCACAGCACAATGAGCCGCTGGACGAGGCGGTTTTCAGCGAGGTCATGTTCGACAAAGACACAAGCGGCGAAGTCCCGGAACACCGGGACTTCATTTATGACCGGCTCAAGCCCTTCTGCGAAAAGGAGCTGGGCATCAAGTTCACCATTCTCCATGCGGACAAGACCTACGATGAGGTGTTCCATCATGTCATCACCCGCGGACCGCATAAGGGCGAGGTTCGCGGCTTCGCATGGGCTGGTATGTGTGCAGTCAATCGGGACTGCAAAATCCCGCCAGTCCGCAAGTACAATGCCACACTCTCGCCGGACACCGTGAGCTATGTCGGCATAGCAGAAGACGAACCCAAACGCCTTGCGCGTCTGGACGGAGTGAAGAAGGTCAGTCTGCTTGCCAAATACGGCATGACCGAAGCGGATGCCTACAAGCTCTGTCAGGAACACGGTTTGCTTTCCCCAATCTACGCTCACTGCCGAAGAAACGGCTGCTGGTTCTGTCCCAACGCCAGTGACTCGGAGCTGCTGCACATGGTCACAAAGCACCCGGATATGTTTGACAGACTGATTGAATGGGAGAACGAGGATAACATCTTCCATCGTCGGATGACGCGCAGAGAAACCCCGTCTGAGGTAAAGGCTCGTTTATTGAGCAAATCCCAGACGGGGTTTTCTTCGCCCAAAAGCAAATAAGAAATGGAGGTTTGAGATGGCTGAAAACAAAAATGCACAGCAAGTCCGCGAAATCACGGACAAGCTGGAACAGGGCATCAAGGAGCTTTTTGAATCCGAGCGGTTCAAGGAATATCTCCGCACGATGTCCAAGTTCTACAACTATTCCTTCAACAACACGCTGCTCATTGCGATGCAGAAGCCGGAGGCAACCTATGTTGCCGGTTATACCTCGTGGCAGCGCAACTTTGACCGTCAGGTCATGAAGGGCGAAAAGGGCATCAAGATTCTTGCACCCGCGCCGTACAAGGCGCAGGAAGAGCGTGAGAAGATTGATCCTTTGACGCAGAAGCCGGTGATCGGCGCAGATGGGAAGGCTGTCACGGAAACGGTTGAGGTCCTGCGTCCTGCCTTCAAGGTGGTAAGTGTCTTTGATGTTTCCCAGACGGACGGCAAGGAGCTTCCGGACATCATCGTCGATGAGCTGAAAGGCACCGTCGAAAACTACGAGGCGTTCTTCGACGCGCTCAGGCAGGAATCTCCCGTCCCTATTTCCTTTGAGGACATTCCGGGCGGTGCAAAGGGATTCTTCTCGCCGGTTGAAAGCCGCATTGCCATTCAGGAGGGCATGAGCGAAATCCAGACGGTCAAAACCGCCATTCACGAGATCGCCCACGCAAAGCTCCACGCCGTCAAGCCGGATGAGAAAGCCGCGCCAGAAGATAAGAAGGATCGGCACACCAAGGAGGTTGAAGCGGAAAGCGTTGCCTACACCGTCTGCCAGCGTTACGGCATTGAAACCTCGGACTACTCCTTTGGCTACATCGCCGGTTGGTCATCCGGCAAGGAAACCAAAGAGCTGAAAAGCTCTCTGGACACTATCCGCAAGACGGCGGCTGAGATGATCGAGGGCATTGACGCCAAGCTCAAGGTACTGCTGGCAGAGAAAGCGCAGTCCGCAGAGAAAGATACCGAAGCGCCCGCAGAGCCGATGCCGGAAGCACCCATTTACCGTGAGACGGCAAATTACGCCTATGAAGCCGGTGAGATGGAAGCATATCGCGCCTCCCTTGCGGCAAACGAGGAATGCCGCAGGGCGATTGAAGCGGCGATCAGCTCTAACTACGGTGATAACCGTCTGGATGCGGATGCTGCCGTGAAAAGCGTCCTTGAGCAGTTCTCTCCGGAGCGCGTCCGGTATGTCCTCGCAAACACCATTCAGCAGAAAGACTTTGACGGGCGCATTCCGCAGCCTCTCAAGGAGTGGGCGAAGAGCGTTGATGTCTGCCCGGAGAATGCCTCCCGCTTCCTTGTGGATAAACCCAATCCCGGACTGACGGCACTTTTCGTGGATGCGTTCCGTCAGCAGACCGAACCCCAGAAGGAAGTCACTTCTGAGAAAACAGAGGAAAGAGACCCGGAGGTCGTTGCGTGGGAGAACGATGAGATTACCTCTATTGAGGTAAAAACCGTGGAGGTCAAGTCTCCCTTTGCCCCCTTGCCGGAGGAAGCAGCGAAAGCGCCGAAGGCACACCGCCTGACTGCCGAAGAGAAGGAGATCAAAGCCGCCGTCATGGACACGCTCAAGGGGCAGATCGCCTATAACAACGACGGTATGCGGGCGTCCTATCGCGCCTCTAACCATTCCTTCAATCTGCTGGCACGGAACGGCGTCAGGATCGAGGGCAACACGGTCACGCAGAACGGTGAGCCGCTGTTCAAAATCCATCGCCGTCATGCGGCGCGGAAAACACAGGGCTGCTATCGTGAGCTGATGCCGACGCTGGAATACGTCAAGCAGGAGCAGAAGCAGGAAAAGCCCTCTATCCGCGATCAGCTCAAAGCTGCCGCGAAAACACAGCCGGAGAAGAAGTCCCCGGTCAAATCCAAAACGCACGACATGGAGTTGTGAGAAAGGAGACGCATGAAGAAATACACAGACGTTGACATCGTTGCGGAGCTGCAGAAGCTCGTGGACAGTCATGTAGACAGCTACAAGGAAGACTTCGACATCGACAAGCGTATCATCCGCCGCGCTGCCGAAAGCCGGAATCCCGAAGACAAAACGCTGATGTGGTTCTGCCGTCCGCATGGAACGCACTGCCTCAATGAAAATCAGGTCTTTATTCAGGGAACGCGGGATCACAACACCTTCCGTTTCTATGCGGAACAGACCTACGACGAGTGCATTGCCCGCGTCATCATCCCGAAAGCCGTTAAGCGCGGCAAGGTCTTCGGAGATGTATTTGAGATCAACTACCGGGAACAGGCGGCAAATGTGGCGCAGAACTCGGTTGCGCCGGATCATGACCGGCTGACCTTTGCAGACGGCTATGTGCTGGACGCACCCTGCCGCAGCAGCTTCGATGCAGCAATGGCTCTGGTCGGTGAGCATGGCGGCGTCAAAACCCGCCAGACGCTCCCAAAGGATGCGGAGGCTCTGGCGGAAGTGCTGTCCAAGCAAAAAACCCGCCGTGACAGACTGCCGGATGCAGGAAGGACAGAGACGCTTTCGTCTCTGCCCGTTGCAGAACTTCGGAAGTACGAGGCGGTCAAAAAGGCTCACCCTGACGCGCTGGTCTGCTTTGCCCAGAATGGCTATTTTGAGCTGTACGGCAAGGACGCGGAAAAAGCCGCGCCCCTGCTCGGCACAAAGCTCATTGAGAAGAAGGTACGCGGCAAGCCCTCCATGCCAGTGACCGGCTTCCGTGAAAGCGCATGGGTAGCCGGTTCTCACAAGCTCTGGAAGTCCGGCGCAGATGTCTTTCTCAGCAAGGACGGCGAGACCTTCAAGGAACTCAAAGCCGCAGATTACATTCCTGTCGGCGCGACGCTGAATGTGGACGGGATCAAGTGCAGAATCGACGCGGTTGATTTTGCCGCTGATGAAGTCCGGCTGACGAATATCGAGGACAAGAACCGCCCCATCCGCTTTTCTGAGAGCATCCAGTATGTCCGCTCCTATGTGGAGGATGCCGGGACTGCCATCTACGACACCATCCCGAAGAAGCCCGCTGCCCGTGAATCCATCCGCGACAAGCTGAAATCCGCGCAGAAAGCCCAGCCGCCCCACACGCCGAAACCGCAGAAATCAAAAGGAAAGGATATGGAACTCTGATATGAAAAACTTTACCGTGGAAGAAACCAACCTGATGTGCTGCTTCAATACGTCCAGCCGGAAGCGGCTGATCGACGATATGAAGAGCGTCACCCTGAACGACATGGACGGCGAGATCGCAGAGCTGATGTACAAAACCGTCCGGAAGCTCGAATCCATGAGCGACGCGGAGTTTGAGGAACTGTATATCATGCCGGACGGCATGGTGGATGACTGAAAGGAGGATGCCTATGCCCGTATTAGACGGTGATTTTGAAGCCTTCGTCACGAACCTTGGCAAGTACAACGAGGGTATGCTGGTCGGTGAGTGGGTGAAGCTGCCCACCACCGAGGAAGAGATGCAGAAGGTCTTTGAGCGCATCGGGATCGGCAAGCAGGATGAGTTCGGTCAGCCCTACGAAGAGTGGTTTATCACCGACTACGAATGCCCGATCTACGGCGTTCAGAAGATGCTTGGCGAGTACGAGAGCCTTGATAAGCTCAACTACCTTGCCGCTTTGATTGACGAGCTTTCCCTGAGCGATCAGGAAAAGCTCGTTGCCATTATGGAGGCTGGCTGCGATGAGGTCAGCGACATCGACGATCTCATCAACCTGACGTTCAATCTGGACTGCTACGACATCATGCCCGGTATCAACGACGAATCCGATCTCGGCTATTATTACGCACACGAAGCTGGTATTTACTCCGAAAAGGATCTCGGTCCTCTGGCAAATTACATCGACTATGAACGCTATGGGCGCGACATTGCGATGGATGAGCAGGGACGTTTCACCGATGAAGGCTATGTCCGCGTCGCAAGCGAGAGGTGGGACAGACAGTTCAACGGCGATCTTGATGATATTCCCGACGAATACCGGATTACCGGCTCAGGGGAAGCCGCCGAGCGTGACAGCACCATCGCCGTTCTCGTCGTTGAGCCGGGAAAGGAGCCTTATGTGAAGGAGATTGACTCCGGTCTGGAGTCCTTGCAGCATGAGGTCGGCGGCTACATCGAGGCAATTTATCCCTACGAAGACCCGGTTGCCTTAGTCTGCAATGAGGAAGGCAAGCTGGAAGGTCTGCCCCTGAACCGCGCTCTGCGTGATGAGGACGGTGACATCTACGACGTTGTTGCCGGAACATTCATGGTAGTCGGCTTGACGGATGACAGCTTCGGCTCTCTGACCGTAGAGCAGATGCAGAAGTTCTCTGACCACTTCAAAGTGCCGGAGCAGTTTGTTAAGTTGGGCGATAAGATTGTAGCGATTCCCATGATCTCGAAGGAACAGCAGAAGCAGGAGAGCATTGAGCAGAAGGACTTTGAGATGAATGCCGACACCTCCGGTCTGACGGTTGCCGGTCACATCGGGACGTGGCACACCATTGACCAGCACGAAGTCGGCGGTCACAGTTTTTATTTGATGGAGCATGACACCTACGGCGATGAAGCTGCCTGTATCATTGTCGATGAGCGCGGCAAGCTCGTCCTTGATGATGTCTACAACGGCTTTGACGATGACACGCTCCGCCTTCTCGACCTTGAGGTCAAGGAAGTGCCGGAAATGCCCGATCCCGCGCTCACTGTTCAGGATATGAAGGACTATGGCTACGCATGGGCTGGCGTTCTTCCCGCTGGGCAGGAGGCGGCAGAGAAGGCTTTGGAGAAGGGCTGCGAGGTTTACCGCCTCTATTCCGATAACACCGAGGGCTTGTGCGTGGATGCCAAGGAGATTGCCGATCATGCGGCAAAGGGCGGAATGCTCGGTATCAGCAAGGAAAGCTGGATGGTGGCTCTTGAGAAGGAAAACTACCTCAAGGCGGCGGAGATGTCGATGGAGGATGACTACGGCATGATTGATGGGATCATCAACAACGGTCCGAAGGAGGACAAGACCGCAGAGGTCAAAGCCCCCGAAAGGGGCGAAAAGTCCTCCATCATGGACAGGCTCAAGTCTGCAAAGGCTGAAAAGCAGAAGGAATGCTGCCCTCCCCAAAAGCACAAAGGAGAGATTGAGCTGTGAGCAGAAGTCAGAAATGGAGACAGGAGTGGTCGTTCTTCATCGGGGACAGCGGACGCCGGAAGTATAACCGCTTCTGCGTCCGCTGCGTCCATAGCTGCAAGCAGAGCTTCCGTGCGGATCTCATCGCCTGTCCGCACTTCTCCCGCAAGGCATCGCGGTGTAGACAGTTAGGGGTCGAAAAAGCCTGTGATTGCAAGCCTCAGAGCGACGAAAACTGACTGCCCTATGTGATTATATTCCCCGCACACTTCCAGCAATAGAGCGAGAATAAGTGTCAATTCCGGCACTTATTCAAATGCCCATAAAATGAACGAAGAGCCTCTGTCGATGCCCGGTTTGGGCGTCGGCAGAGGCTCTTTTTTTATGACATATTCAAAATAGCGGACAGCAGCTCTTGAACCTGTTGCCGGTATTCCGGCTTTATATCCGAAATACGTCTGGCAAGCGCAAGGGCTTCCGCTTCTGGCTCATCGGTCCCAAAGATAATTCGGTCCGCACTGACGCCCAGCAAACGGCAAAGACGCTGCAAGGCTTCAAGAGAAATACCGGAAGCACCACGCTCAATAGCGCTCAGGTGATTCGGCGTCATGCCAAGCATTTCTGAGAGCGTGTCCTGCGTATAGCCCGCCTGTTCTCTTGCCACTTGAATATTGCCGCCGATTTCAATATTGATGTCCTTCTTCTCTCGCATAGCCTCACCACCTTTGCATTTAGTGTACCTAACGGCGGTGTCATTATCCACGGTACGCCGTCGTTGATTTTACTAACGACAATGCGTTGACTGTCCGTGATGAGGGTGATAGAATGGAGTTACCTACCAAAAGAGTGAAAGAAGGGGTGTCATGTCGCGCATTATTGAGTTTAGAAAGTCTGCTCAAAAAGCTGCAAAGCAATCCGTTCAAGGCAAGACTTGTGCGTTTACCGGTCATAGACCGCAGAGTCTTCCGTTCGGCTTTGATGAATCCGATAAGCGTTGTACTTCTTTGAAATCTGTTATGCGGGATCAGATTGTAGCACTCATCGAGAACGAGGGCGTCACGCATTTTATTACCGGCATGGCTCTTGGCGTCGATATGTACGCTGCGGAAATTGTACTCGATTTGAAATCAAAATACCCTCACATTACTCTGGAAAGTGCAATCCCTTGTGAGACACAAGCGATCAAATGGTCTGTGGCTTCACGGGAACGGTATTATAATATCGCGGCAAAGTGTGACAAGGAGACCATGCTGCAACGGGAGTACACGCCGGACTGCATGGACAAGAGAAATCGGTACATGGTAGATCACGCCGATTATATTCTCGCAGTATGGAATGGATGCCCCAGCGGTACCGGGAACACCGTGAGATATGCCCACAAAAAGGGCAAATCTATCATCGTTATCAATCCGGTTTCCCTTGATGTCACGCGGGAATAAGGCAAAAATCCCACTCCTGAATCAAGCGTTGCGAAAACCGTGAAGTATTTCCCGATAGTGAATACACATTGCACTACTCGGTGATTATTGGAAACGTGTACGGCGTATGCTGCCCAGTGAACATCTCCACGGAACACATCGAATTTTCACGGCTTCGTAAAACGGAAAGTGTCACCTTATGAACAGTCCCTTGCCGAGAGAAAAATAAATCGCTGGAAACGGGAACGCCCCCGGCACTGTGCGTCTGGCACAGTGTCGGGGGCGTTTTTCCGTGTCTTAGTTATGAGCCAGTTCATTTAGGAGCAGCTTTCGATAGTCCACATCCAAGACGCAGCGATGGAAGTCCATCAGACGGTGTTCGTCGAACAGCTTTTCACAGAGCTTGGTCAGCGGATGATTCATCAGCTTTGCAGAAATGCCAGTCTCGTTGAAAAACCTTGCCCATGTGAAGACCTCTTCTAAATCCTCCTGCCCAAGCGTGGCAGGAATGATGGCGTTGCAGAGACGGACAATGGGGCTGTCCGCAAATCGCTCTGCGACTTCCTCCGGTGTGCATTCATAGCGGTCACAGTCAAAGGAAAGCGCATCCTCAATTTTAAGATAATTTTCGGTTTCATCCCGCGTCAAGGTTATGGTGTAGTCTCCCATACCGGACGGCACATCAATATTCTCCATGACATCAAGCTCGTAACGGGATCCGCCGATGATCGCTTCAAAGGAGAAGGACTGACAGATTACTGCTGGGTTCTTGTCTATCTTGTCCTCATTCAGAAAGGACAGCGGATTATACTCCGTCAGTTCCCATTCGATTTTTCCTCTCTCTGTTTGCTCGGCAATCTGCTGGATCAGATGTTGTTCTTCTTCGTGCAGATTTTCATTGTACATCATGATACACCTCCGTTTTCTGATTGTCGTTTTTTTGGGGGCTGTTCTATGTTTCCGAAGAGAATGCCGTTTCTATCATCATTCCTTGGCTGAGGGCAGACCTTCGTAAAACTTCCTCAGTTCCTCCAAACTGCTTGTCCGATTTTTGATAGGCAGGGAGTCCCATGTAATGTCATGATAGCGTTCCGGCGGCTCGTCCCGCAGTCTTCGGTCGATAATGCAGACAATGCCGGTGTCTGTGAAATTGCGGATCAATCGCCCGATACCTTGCTTGAGCTTGATAATCATTTCGGGGACGCGGACATCCATCAGAGCGTCCTTTGCGACGGAACACTTATACTCGATAATTGGATCGGGGACAGGGAACGGAAGCCGGAAAATGATCACATTGGAAAGGCTTTTTCCTTCAATGCTGATACCTTCCCAATATGCGCCCGTCCCCAGAAGCACGGAGTTCGTATCTTCCTTAAACTCATTCAGCACCTTGTCCTGCGACGATCCCGGCTGCTGCATCAGGATTTTGTACGGAAGATTTTTCTCACTGAGAATGGAGTAGACCTCTTCCATGTCGGTCTTTGCCGTAAACAGCACGAGTGCCTTTCCATTGGAAATGCTCAGGATCTCAAGCAGCCGCTCCACACCCTTTTCAATGAAGGCTTCATGTTCTCTGGTCGGGTGCGGGAGATCGTCGCAATAGTAGATCATGGCGTGTTCATCGTATGGATATGGGGAAGGCTTCGGTTCGGATAAGCAGCCGCGTTCACCAACCGGAAAGCCGGTATTGCTGATAAAGTAGGAATACTGTTCTTCCAGAGACCCGCTCGTGGCGTTCGTCAGCGTGGCAGAGGTCAAGATGGTTCTTTCATCACCATTGAAGTATAGGCGGCTCACAATTTCTTTTGTGTTTTTAGGGCAATAGACGAGTTCCGTGTTGCTGCCGCGCTGCTCGATCCAGATCAGCATATCATCTATCCGGTCAAGAAGCTCTGAAAGGGACTCGCTGACGGCATCCAGATCATCAGAGGCAGCAAAGGAACGGTTGTTTCTGAAATCCATGCTGGAATAAATCTGAATGCTGGACGAAAGGTTATGTATGGCGGCGTTCATCTCGGTAAGCAGCTCAACCGCACTGCCGTTTTGGTCGAAGAAAAAGCGGTCAGCATAGCGCATATCCTGTTCTGCCTCGTTGATCTGCTTTTGGACTTGCGCTTTCAGGCAGTTATAGAAGGCGATGATCGCGCTCTCTGCCTCTCGCTTTTCACCGGACACACTGCTCTGGTCAGAGGACCGCAGCTCATAGAATGCACTCTTGATCATCCCAAAGAGCATACCCTGTCCGAAACGTTCCGTTGTAGCACTACGCACCTTATCATCTAAGTTGTGCGCTTCATCCACGACAAGCAGATCAGCGGCGGCGTTAATCAGCCCGTCCTGACCGCGCCGGAGTTTCATGAGATGCTGGGTTAGAAAATCCTGATTGCACAGTACCACTCCATCCGTAAACTTTAATGCTGCGCGGACTTTGTAATACTTGCACTTCTTTTCACAGGAGCCGCAATTCTTCATGCTGAACCGCTGCACGTTTACCTTATCCCAGACGCCTTGCGGCAAAACCTCCGGGAAAACCTTGCGTTCCTCATATCCTTGCTTGATCCCTTCTTTGAGCGCGTCCGGTGGGTCTGCTTTCGGGTCACACATATATTCATCTGCGCGTTTGTTGCAGAGATAATGGGTCTGTCCTTTTGCGAGGATGACATCTCTGTTCAGCCCAAGAAGGGGCATTACCGCGTGGACATCGCGCCAGAGCTGTTCTTGAAGCGCAATGGTCGAGGTTGCGATGATAACCGGCTTGTTCATGCGTTTGCTGTACAGCAGCACCGGCACAAGATAGCCAAAGGATTTTCCAATGCCCACGCCAGCTTCAATCGCAAAGTGCTGATCGTTTATGAGGGCGTCCACAATCTCAAAAGACATATCCTGCTGCCCCTCACGCATTTCCAATCCATGCTGCGGGGCTTCATCCCAAAAGAAGGTGCTGACTTGCTCACTCATGGAGTACAGCTCTGCTTTTCTGCGCTTTTTCCGTTCCTCCGATGTATTGAATCCAAAATAGAATCTGTTGTCCATCCACATTCCTCCCGGAATAGAAACCAAGGCTATCCGCGTTTCAGTTCAATGCTGACGTTTCCGTTCTCGTCGATGGTCAGCGTCATGTGCCTGATGTGCTTCTCATAGAACTGCCGCCGCTCTGCGGGAGACATTTCGATCCTCGTGTTTCGCAGAGCTGCATCAAACATATCGTTGACGTTCAGGTGAACGGAGTTGTCAATCCAGCGGTACATCTCCTTGAACAGTGCGTTTTTCTTGATGTCCTCGCTGTTGCCGGAGTAGAAGTCATCCAGATAGCAGTAGAATATCCCGGATTCTGCAAGTGCTGCCTTCATATCCGGTCCGCATTTTTCCCGCTCAATCATGACAAGAAATCTGGCGTCCGGCAAGGAAGAAATCAGCCCCCAGTAGTCGGAATCGCTTGAGACGATGACGAAGGAATCCACTTGCTTCTGGTAGTGTTCCTGACAGGCTCTTGCGGTGAGCTTGATGTCTACCAGTGATTTGTTCTGCTTAATCCGCTCAATCATGATATGTTCAACGGGGATGCGGGTGTAGTTTTCAAGAATCCGCCATGCCGTAGCGGTATGTACGTCATCAAAGAGAATGATCGCCGTAATCTTCTGTATGACCTCATAATCAAGGTTTTTGAGCGTGGCGCACAGCTTGTACGGGTCAGAGTTTTCGCAGTCCACTACCAATACGGTCTTCTCACTGTCATCTATGAAGTCGTAGATATTGTTTTTTACAAAAGCCCCTGCATCGGAGACTTTACTGTATTCCGTGAAGGCGTCGCAATGCCATTGATAAAGCAGGGTAGCAAACTTCTTGTCATTATAGAGGACATTACCCTCGTCCATCGGTACCCAGTTGATATACATTTGATAGGGGTAGTAGGAGAGACTTGCGTAATAGATGTCCGCAGCATCTTTCGTTCCGTCCTCTGTCAAACCGTTTGGCATGATGAACAGCTCTTTTATGTACGCCCAGTTAATCCAGATTGGAAAGAGGCTTTTGCAGTTGTTAATGCGGTCTGAAATCAGCCGGTTAATCTCGATAATGTGGTGGCAGAGCTTTGTACTCGACTTTTTGATAAAGCTGATTCCGTCGTTTGAAAGCTGCTGCATACTGGAAGCCGGGATGATCTCTGGCATTGAAAGCAGCCCTCGATACTCCATCCGCATGATGTCATTTATTTTCCGGTAGTTGCGCTCAATGGCGGTGCGGATGATACATAGATTACGAATGATACGGGCATTTTTATCCTGTTCAAGCCGGTCGTATATCTCTATCTTCGGCGGCTCGTGTTCATTTTGAAAAATACGGAGCGGGACGCCGATCAGATATGCTACCTTTGACACAAGTTCATAGGTGCTGTCTTTGTAGGCAATCTGTTCTCCGGCATATTCGACGCCATTCAACATGACTGAATTGCCCATGATCTACTCCTTTCGATGGAACGCGGGTTATTGAGCGTACTTTTTGAAGTTTTCAGCTTGTTCCAGAACCTCCTTGTAGACATCATCAATGGTTACGGGGGGATAGTCAAATTCATCCAGTAGCAGTATGAGGTCAACTTGCAGATTTGCCTTAATGTCATCACGGGTAGACCAGTCGGTGTATTTAGCTTTGTCATCGACAATGATCTTAATCCGCTTTGACAATTCAATCATCTTATCGTCCGGGTACTCGAACTCGTACTTCCTGGCAACCGCTTTGAGGATGTCATAGAAGGCTTTTTCCTCGTAGTCAATTCCCATGCCCTTGAAGGAGTCTTTTTCCTTTTTGAGTTCTTCAAGGAGCTTCGCAAGCTGCTCCGCCACATCGTCAAGAACTTCATTAGCAAAAGCCTCATCACGACGGCGATTGTTGTACTCATCAACAACCCGCTTGAGGCGGTCTGAGAACTCCATGCCCATAATGCGGTTGACTTTTTTATACTCATCAATCGCTTGAGAAAGAAGCCTCTGCAACACCTTTATCTTTGTGTTTGGAAGTTGGATTGCATTGATCTTATCCAGATACTCGTCACTGAAAATATCAACAGTGATGTGCTTTCCCGTCTCAAACAGTTCCTCTATACCATCAGATTGAATTGCACCTTCAAGAAGTTCACGGACACGGGCATTCATTTGTGAAATGTCAGGGGCATCACCCTTTGTGAGTTTGAAAAGAATAGAGCGCACAGCACAGTAGAAGTGCAGATAGTCCTTTTCTTTATCAGAGATAGCCTCACTTGAACTGCATAGGTTGAACGCTTGTTTCATGCGTTTGACTGCCGCCATAAAGCGAGTTTCCAAATCTTCCGTGAGCTGTACATACTCAACAGCCCGATTGAGGCAAGCAAGCTGCTCTTTCGGTGAGCCGTTGAAGTAATCCGTGCTATTGAAGTTGTGGAACATCTGAGCCAAGACATCGAGCTGGTCTTTAACAATCGTGATAGACTGCTCGACGCCTTCAAACTCATCGCTCTCAAAGTTGGTGTATTTCTTGAGGGCGAGATTCATGTTTTTCTTAATGCCGATGTAGTCCACGATCAAGCCCTTGTCCTTGCCGGTATAGACGCGGTTGACGCGGGAAATCGTCTGGATAAGGCTTTGCTGCTGGATGGGCTTGTCGATGTAGATTGTGTCGAGTGCCGGTACGTCGAAGCCGGTAAGCCACATATCAACAACGATGGCAATTTTGAAGTTTGATTTAACGTTCTTAAACTGACGGTCAAACTCCTTGCGATCATCTTTCGTTCCCAGCATTTCATAAAGCTCAGGCTCATCATCTTTATTTCGCGTCATGATGAGCTTGATCTTCTCGATGGGCTTGAGTTCCTTTTTCTCTTTTTCCGTCAGTTGAACCCCGTCAGGGCAAACCTTTTTCTCTGCCCATTCCGGTCTCATTCCAACTATAATCTGATAAAAAGCGTATGCAATCTTGCGATTAGAGCAGACAAACATTGCTTTTCCTGCAACGGTAGCTCCTTCGGCAACGCGGGTCTCATAGTGGTTAATGAAGTCCTCCGCAACTGCGTGAAGTCGGTCAGGATCACCGATGATCGCATCAATATGAGCAACCGCCTTCTGGCTTTCCTCAATCTGATGCTCATTTGCACCTTCAACAGCACAGCGGTCATAATAATCTTCAATTTCCCGAACCTTTGCCTGATCAAGAGTGACCCGTGCAGCGCGTCCGTCGTAGACAAGGTTGACTGTGATACCGTCTTTGACCGCCTCTGTCATTGTGTAGGCATCGACAACCGGACCGAAGACTTCAATCGTGCCATCTACGGGCGTGCCGGTGAAACCGACATAGGTAGCATTGGGGAGAGAATCGTGTAGGTACTTTGCGAATCCATAGCTTCGCTCTACACCTTCGGCAGTGACCTTGACTTTCTGATCGAGGTTTATCTGACTACGGTGTGCTTCATCGGATATGCAGATCACATTCGCTCTATCCGTCAGAAGCTCCAAGTCCTCGGTGAACTTTTGGATGGTGGTCATGTACACCCCACCGCTTGTCCTGCCTTGAAGTTCCTGACGCAGCTTTTCGCGGGAATCAATGCTCACAACGGTTTCGTCACCAATGTACTTCTTGGATGCTACAAACTGCTTTGAGAGCTGGTCATCCAAATCCGTTCGGTCGGTAATAATCAGGATTGTAGGGCTATGGAAGAAGGTACTCTTCATAAGCATTCTTGTGAGGAAGAGCATAGTATAGCTTTTTCCGCAGCCTGTCGCGCCGAAGTATGTGCCGCCCTTGCCGTCCCCCTCCGGTCTGAGATGTGCCTTGATATTCTCAAACAGCTTGACCGCAGCAAAATACTGAGGATAGCGGCAGACGATTTTGAGGTCTTTGTCCGAGCTATCAGGGAAATAGACAAAATCCTTGATGACTGCCAAAAGCCGTTCTTTGCGGAACAGTCCGCTTACCATAGTTACAAGGGAATTGATGCCGTCCAATTCCTTATCGTCAGCTTCAATCTTTCTCCACGCATAGAAGAAGTCATACGGGGAGAAGAAGGAACCGTATTTATTATTTGCACCATCGCTTATGACGACGAAGGCGTTATACTTGAAGAGTTCAGGAATATCACGGCGATAACGCACGGTAAGCTGAGTATAGGCGTCCATGATCGTTGTATTTTCTTTGACTGCGCTCTTGAACTCAAGCACAACAACTGGAATGCCGTTGATGAATACAATCCCGTCCGGTATGCGTAGCTGGTTGTTGATGCCTTCAATTTCAAATTGGTTAACGATCTTGAACACGTTTTTTTCTGGCTCATCAAAGTCAATCAACTCAATGTAAAGGTCTTTCTTTGTGTGATCTTCGCGGTTGAAGATGAAGCCGTCACAAACCATTTTGCAGACTGCTTTGTTTGCTTCGTAGATCGTGCCGGAAATAGACCTCAGGCGAAGGATGATGCTATCAACTTCGCTTGGGGTAAGTCCCTCTGAGGCATACCTGTTCAGGAGGTATTTCCGCAGATCGTCGATAAGCAGAACCTCAGAGCGTTCACGGTGGATCTGCTCACCATTCAAATAGATATACCCTTCATCTTGAAACAAATCCATGATGGACATTTCAAGAGAATGCTCATTGAAGTTCGCCATTATCATTTCCCCCTCACTGTATCATCTGTTTTTTCCGCACATCGGGACACTTGGATTTGAGAAAACCAATCCATTCCTCCCATTCCGCATTTGAAGCATCAATTATATCTTCTTCATACTGGTCTAAGACGCTCATTAAAGCAGGAAGGACGGGAAGCTGATCCCTATTGAGCCAAAACTCTGGCAACTCATGCGCACAATCTAAGTCGGTATTTATCGATTCGATGCTGTCGCAGATAGACTTGAGAATGACTGTGGGGCTTGCGTTATCAGCCCATTCGCCCGGAAGTGCATAACGGTAGTAACCCATCAATGCCCAAGCCATTTCCCACTTGAAATAACCAACATACTCTGTTCCCAAGCCAAAGAACGATTTCCACTTCACGGATAGAGCTTGTGCGCACTTATATAGATTCATCTTATCCATAATCGTTCTCTCCTATAAATGATAATTTAGCGGCTTGATAACATCTTCACCATAGTATCTTTGACCTCGTGGAGCTTTGATATTTCCGTTTCATTAGACTCGATAACTCCGAGAAACGAGGAAATCTTTGTGTTGAACTCTGGCAGACTTTGCTTATTAGGAATAGAAAGCTCAAATTCCCCTAAAAGCGGAGGATTTGCTTGCGGTTGAGCTGAACCCCCAGCGTTCGTCTGAACAAAATCAAGGAACTCGGAAGATGTAATTGCAAGTCCAAAGTAGTATCTGTATTCGTCATCAATGGGTCTTATTCTAACAAGGAACGATGCAAATACAGAATCGGGAATATTTCTGCCGACCATTTTAGCATACCCCACGGTTGCTCCTGTCCGAGCTACAACGACATCGCCTTCCGAGAGAACATATTTTTCATGATTTCCCTCGCTGATTGGACAATATGGTACACCATTCCAATCAATATAATTCTGAGCGATGTCTGTTATACGTAAGAACTTCGGTCCAACTGGTTCGGTGGTAGCTGTTTCAGTGTAACCGTACTGCATAACTGAGTAATCTTTGAGTTTGCCTGTTATTGAAGCGTTATTTGCTGTATATTCCTTGAAATATGCTCGCATTTGAGCCGCTAAATTATCATTTATACGCCGTTTTAGCTCGATCCGCTCCGTAATGGTCTGATACGCCTTCACAATGCTGCGCTGTTTGTCAATAGAGGGGACAGGTAGCTCTACCTTGCACATTTCATCCCAGTCCATTATTTCCCGGACGCTACCGTGAGACTTAAAACGTGCGTAACGATCAAACTCCGGTCTGCTGAACCAGAGCATTAGGTATTCGGGCAGTAGCTCGTTTTCATCTTTCACTTCAAAAACGGTATAGATATTGCTGACAAGCCCCTCATCATAATCCGTCAGAAGAGCGATACCAATTTTGTCTCCACGCCGAGAAGTATCTGGAATGTAGGTAAACTGCCCCCGTTTGACTACCTTGTATTTCGTAAAGTCGGTACCAACCGTGTTTGCAATGGAGGGAATGAACATCTTTTGGACGGAAACACCTAAAAGGTTTTCCTCTTTTCCGTCTGTGTTCCTGACATCGACTTGGCGAATGAAGTCTCCAAGCAGCCTATATCCTTCTTTCATTGTGACACCTCACCCTATGTATTTTCTGTGTGCCAGCTTGACATTTTGCTGTTTGACCATAGCGTAGTGCATAGTCGTGTCGATTTTCTGATGCCCTAAGAGCTGCTGGACTTGCTCTATGGGCATTCCTTTGTCTATGGCTGATGTTGCCAATGTTCTTCGGAACTTATGTGGATGGACACGAGGCAAATGTAGCCTTTTTCCCAGCTCTCGAAGCCGTCTTTCTACACCGCCGATCTGCAAACGGTCGTGCGGTGCAGTCAAAGAGACGAATAACGCTGAACAGGTGTCTGTGCGGCTTTCCAGATAGTTTTGGAGATGGATTTTTGTCCTGGCATCGAAATAAACGATCCGTTCCTTACTCCCTTTTCCGAAAACAACGCATTCCCGTTCATTGAAGTTGATGTCATCGCGGTTAAGGGCAACCATCTCACCAACACGCATTCCAGAGGACGCAAGAAGGTCTATCATCGCAAGATCGCGGACATTGCAGCAGTTGTCCCGCATGATTTCCAATGCCTCGTCGGTGTAAGTTTCCTTGATCACTTTTGCTGTTTTTACCTTGTGAATCCGGCGCACCGGACTTTTCACGATGTAGTCCTCGTCTTCAAGCCACGAAAAGTAGCTGGACAAAATGCGGCGGATATTATCTATTGTGACCTTGCTTGACTTACGGTTTGCCTGATACTCTGTTAGGTACTTTCGCAAGTCCTCAGTTACGATCTCTTGTGGTTCTTTGTCAATGCCGGATAGCATTGACACAATGGTCTGACGGTAATAGCTCAAGGTTTTTTCTGAGCAGCCTTCAATGCGTTTTGCGTTGATGAAACAGGCAACCGTATCAACCTTTGCACTGTCTACCATACCTGCGCTGCGGCTCAACTCTACGCCACTCAACACCCCTTCAAGGACGCCTTGAAGCTGTTTTAATTGTGCGTTGTTCAGATACGGAAGCATCTGACGCTGCACTTCTCGAATTAGTTGTTCTTTCATTGTCGTATCTCCTTTGAATATTCTCAGAGAACGACTTTACAGTGGCAGTTCTTAGGGTAAAACTCTCGCCACTGGTGAGAGTAATGGACGGTAAATGATAATTTAGCGGCTTAGGGACAGTTGAATATATTCGCGGGCATCGTTGAGTTTACGGATTTCCTCAAGATTGGTTGCAATAATCTCAATCAAGCCATCCGCCATTTTGCAGAATTGCGTCACAATGTCCTTCTGCGGGAAAACAATCCTAATACTATTTAGAATGCTTGTGTTTATTGATGGCATGGTTGCACCTACTGCGGAAGCAGTGACAAGCTGACGGATTACAGGTTGGTTGAACCACCACAAAAAGTAGCTGCCGGTATTAGGATCGTATGGTCTAACACGAAGACACCGCCCTGAAAATAACCAACCATCTTCGTGTTGTGAAACCATAACTGCTCGATCCACGGAACCAACGCGACTAAAAACAATATCTCCGGTGTGAAGATCATATTTCCGTAGACGATCAACATCATTTTGCGAGACAAGCGGAAGGTTCCTGTGGGCGATGTATTTCCCATCCATGTGTTCGACCGTAATAATTGGTGTACCTGATTCTACATAGTCTTCGTTGTGAAGCTGGCTACCAAATGGTCCCGTTTGAACAGATGCAAAGTCACCAACCGTCGCGTCTGTCCAACCTTGAGGGACTTTGTTTTGCTTAATAATTGTCTCCGGGAGGCTAACTCCGGCATCATGAAATGCCTTATCAAAAGCCGCTTGGATAGTCGCTTCTAAATTATCATTTACCGTCCATTACTCTCACCAGTGGC